>Ga0131853_10027712_pt1 | contig 10157 bp, 7 predicted proteins | sample TergutLab28metaG_FD_92764 | JGI IMG/M metagenome (GOLD analysis project Ga0131853, IMG submission 92764) | Labiotermes labralis P1 segment gut microbial communities from Petit-Saut dam, French Guiana - Lab288 P1 (version 2) (version 2) | ecosystem: Host-associated > Arthropoda: Insects >... | reverse complement strand
GATGATTGGCTGCATGAGTGGAAGAAGACTTACAAACCTTTTACTATCGGCAAAAGTGTAGTGGTATGTCCTTTTTGGGAAGTATACAATGCCTCTCCCGAAGAAACGGTTTTTACCATAGACCCCGGAGCTGTTTTTGGGACAGGGCTTCATGAGACTACTCAACTTTGTGTGATGACGCTGGAAGATTTACCGTTGAAGGGTACCACTGTTTTAGATATTGGATGCGGCAGTGGGATATTGTCGGTTATATCGCTGCTGCTTGGGGCATCATCCGCAGTGGCTTGCGATATTGATCCCGGTGCCGCACGCTGCGCCAACGAAAATGCCCGCCTAAATAGTATTGATACCTCGCGGTTTAAGGTTTACACCGGAGATATATTTCAAGAAACGTTTTTGCATGGTATGCAATTTGATATTGTATTAGCTAATATTGTTGCTGATGTGATTGTTGGGCTTGCGCCTTTTGTCAGTAAATTTCTAAAAAAGGGCGGCTTGTTTATCGCATCCGGGATAATTGACGAACGCATAGAGGAAGTACGCGAAACATTAATCGCCAACGGATTTGTCCTGAAAAATGAACGCAATATAGATGGCTGGTACTGCTTATGCCTAAGTATTTTGTAGATCTTTCGGGCTGGGCAGAAGGGCAGAAGCTTCAAATGAGTGAGGATGCCGCTCACCATTTGATGCGGGTACTTAGAGTGCGTGCCGGAGAAAAAATCATTATATGCGACGGTAAGTCTATAGACTATCAATGTACTGTTACATCATTGAAACCTCTGACAATGGAAGTCAACAGTAAGTGCGAAAGCAAAACGGAACCGGAATGCAAAATTACGCTGTATCAGGCCATGCCGAAAGCAGATAAATTGGAATGGATAATCCAAAAATCCGTGGAGTTGGGAGTGTATGCCGTTGTTCCGGTATATACGGAACACTCAGTTTCTAAAAATCCAAGGATGGACAGGCTGCAAAAGATAGCGGAGTCCGCCGCCGGGCAAAGTATGCGTGGTATAATACCTTATGTGCATCCGCCCATCGTTTGGGATGAGGCTTTTAAACAAAAAAAAGAAATATTGATAGCCGCACACGAAAAGGAAAAAAATTTCACATTAAAAATGGCTTTAAAAGAGATATGCTCTGCCGCTTGTATGCCTAAAGAAGTTGGCTTATGGATTGGGCCGGAAGGTGGATTTTCAAAAAAGGAGGCGGAGGCTATGGAGAATGCAAACTTCTATCTGGTAAGCCTGGGAGCGCGTATATTGCGTTCTGAAACAGCAGCTATAGCAGGCATAGCACAAATTATGATGGAGGCAGAGGGTTAGTTAATCATGATTTATTTTGATAATGCAGCAACGGCTCCTTTATGTGACGCATCAAAGATGATATTGACAAAGGATTTCGGTAACCCATCATCCCCTCACGCCTTGGGTCTGGATGCAGAGCGTAAGCTAAAAGAAGCGGCCAAGGATTTAGCGGAGATACTTTCGTGTCATAGTGAAGAAGTGATTTTCACATCCGGAGGGACAGAGTCCAACAACTTAGGAATTTTGGGTGCGGCTTTTGCACTAAAGTCCGAAAGAGGACGCAATCGTAATATGCATATCCTAGCCAGCAATCAAGAACATCCCTCGGTAACGAAACCTCTGGCGTACCTGGCTTCGCTTCCGGGATACAAAGTAAGTTATGCCGCGCCTTCCGACTGGGAGGCGTATATTAATGAAGATACAGCACTTATTTGCGCAAATCAAGTGGATAGTGAAACCGGATGTGTGTTGCGTATTAAGGATATATCGGATGCTGTACTATTTATTGATGGGGCACAAGGTTTTTGTAAAACAGCGCCAACAATAAAAGCGGATATATATACTTTCAGCGGGCATAAATTCCATGGCCCTATGGGTGTGGGTGGGATGTATATCCGGAAGGGGATCCGATTGCAGCCGTTGATATATGGTGGCGGGCAACAGAAGGGCATACGTCCGGGTACGGAAAATGTCCCAGGTATCCTTGCAATGCTGGCTGCAGCAAAAGAGCAATGGCAAAACCGCGTAGAGAACCATTCAAAGATGTTGCGTATAAAAAATATACTGGCAAGTATGGTTGATGAAATGCCGGAATCGGAAATTTATATAAACCAAATTGATGAATTTAGCTCACCATATATTCTCAACATGAGCTTTGTTGGTGTAAGGGGGGAAACATTAACAAGTTTGTTGTCATCTAAGGGTATTTATGTATCCATGGGAACAGCCTGCCGGGCAAAAAAGGAATCCGCATTGGTGGGGATGGGCTTTAGCCGGGAACGGGCAGAAAGTGCGGTCCGCCTAAGTTTCTCTGCCATGAACACAGAAGAAGAAGCCTATCAAGCAAAAGAGATAATAAAGGATAGCGTGAAACAGCTAAAAAAAATTACCGGAAACAAAAGAAAGGGAAGAAAATGAAAAAGGTACTGCTGGTCAAATACGGTGAAATCGCTTTACGTAAAGGCAACCGTTCATTGTTTGAACGAAAGTTGGCGGACACTATCCAAAGACTGATAGGTGACCGCTTTATAAAGACCACAAGGGAACAGGGGCGATTATTGATTGAAGACAGCCGTGGGGACATAGATTCCTCCGCAGTTGCCGAAAAGATACTCCGGATTTTTGGCATAACAGCCATTTGTATGAGTCTGAAATTGGACAACTCATCTATTGACGAAATAAAAAAAGCAGCGTTGGCGGTTATCAAGCCGGCGGGAAATTCAGACCATATAGATAGTTGCAGCTTTAAAGTAGAAACAAAGCGCTCGGATAAAAGCTATCCCATGCAGTCGCAAGAGGTTTCTGCAGCGGTTGGTGAGTATATACTTGACAACTGTAAAGGATTAAAAGTAAATGTACACCATCCGGATGTAAGAATCTGGGTAGAAATACGTAACCATACCTATGTTTATACTCAAATGATTAAATGTGAATCCGGGTTGCCTTACGGCTCTACCGGTAAAGGTGTGTTGTTACTTTCCGGAGGGATTGATAGTCCGGTTGCCGGTTACTTGATGGCTCGCCGGGGTGTAGAAATTGTCCCGGTATATTTTCACTCGCCGCCGCATACATCCGAGCGTGCATTGGATAAAGTGGTGGACATAATGGAACGGCTGCGGGGATTTGTTGGTGAATGTCCGTTGCAGGTGGTACCGTTTACGGAAACTCAGCTGTATATTTACGAGAATATGCAGCATGCAAAGTTGACATTATTTCTTAAACGTGCAATGCTGCGGATTGCAAGTCAAATTGCGGAAAAAGTGAATGCTCAATGTATAATCAACGGTGATAGCGTCGGGCAGGTTGCCAGCCAAACCATTCAAAGCATTGCGGCAATTGACTCTGCTGCATCACTTCCAATACTTCGGCCCTTGGCAGCTATGGATAAACAGCAGATCATCAATACTGCTTTGAAAATTGGCACATATGAAATATCTATACGGCCTTATGATGATTGCTGTACGATTTTTGTCCCAAAGCATCCGGAGAGCAAACCAAATGCTGAGGCCGTAGCCAAAATAGAAGCAAAGCATAAAAAACTGCCCGAGTTGTACGCCCGGGCAGTGGAAGAAATAGAACAACTTTAAAAAAGTTTTGTTTCGCGAGTATAACATAAAGCATTTTACCGGCTGTTTTTTAATCCATCCTCAATTATTTGCCGTACAAGCACCGGTAAATTGGCGGAATTTTTTGCATCCAATCCATCAGTGCGGATAGGCGGATGAATTTTTACGTATACATTGGCCGGCCTAATCAATCTAATCAATTTATTGCGGAAAAGTCCGGCAGACTCTTCAGTCTCCATAATACGGAAGGTACCATTGATTGTCACGGGTACGATAGGTACCTTTGCCTTGGTAGCGAGTTTAAAGCTGGCCGCCTTAAACTCACCCATTTTTTCGGATTTACTGCGCGTCCCTTCCGGGAATATGACCAACGATTGGCCGCCTTGCAGTATTTTAATACCCTCAATAATTGCCTTAGCTGACTGCCGCATATTGTTCCTATCAAGAAAAACGCAGTGCATATATTTCATCCAAGTGCGGATCATCGGTGCTTTCAGCAGTTCTATCTTGGCAACATAACCATGCGGCACAGGCAAATGTGCTAAAAACACAGCGATATCAAAATTACCTTGATGGTTAGAGATAAATACAACCGGCTCATCTCTTGGGACATTCTCCATACCTTCAATTTGAAAGTGTGCGCCGGTTCTTTTTACACATCCCAAACCAAACTGTGATACACGGCGGTGAATATAGCGGTTATATTCAAGAGGCTCCATGGTAGGTTTTTTAGCCTTTGCCGCATACATCAAGGGGACATAAGCGGCCAAGGTAGCTGCAAATGTAAAGTACCAATAGATTGAACGTAACAGCATTACCGTATTACCTCCACTCCCATATAGGTACGCAAGACTTCCGGCACTACGATGGAGCCATCTGCCTGCTGGAAATTTTCCAGTATTGCGGCAGTGGTGCACCCAACAGCCAAGCCGCTGCCGTTTAACGTATGTGTATGTTGAACCTTGCCGTCTTTGTCGCGGTAACGGATACCTGCCCGCCGTGCCTGAAAGCCTTCGCAGTTGCTGCAGCTGGATATCTCAACATACCGGTTGTAGCTGGGCATCCATACTTCAAGGTCATATGTCATAGCAGAGGAAAAGCCTAAATCTCCGGTACATAGCCGTACCACACGATAAGGCAGGCACAGTAGCTGCAAAATGGCCTCAGCGTTACCAACCATCGCCTCAAGCTCGGGATAAGAATCCTCCGGCCGGACAATCTTAACCATCTCCACTTTATTAAATTGGTGCTGGCGTATAAGCCCGCGGGTATCCCGCCCGGCGGAGCCTGCCTCGGAGCGGAAGCTTGGCGCATAGGCTGTATGACAAATCGGCAGAAGGCTGCCGTCCACAATTTCCTCCCGGTACATATTAGTCACAGGCACTTCGGCAGTAGGATGCAGGAAGTAGTCGGTGCCTTCCAGTTTAAAAGAATCCTCTTCAAACTTAGGAAGCTGTCCCGTGCCTGTCATACTGCGTCTATGGACAATATACGGCGGCAGTACCTCAACATAGCCGTGTTTATCTATATGGGTATTTAGCATAAAGTTGATGAGCGACCGCTCCAATCGTGCGCCCAATCCCTTGTAGAATGTGAATCGTGCGCCGGTGGTTTTTGCCGCGGTGGCTGGGTCCAAGATGCCCAGTGACTCACCCAGCTCCCAGTGCGGCTTTGGTTCAAATTTGTTATTTTGGTCAAAAGCGGCCGGCTGGCCCCATTTACGGAGTTCAATATTATCTGCATCTGTATCGCCAATAGGGACGCTGGGATGCGGGACATTGGGGATTCCCATAAGTAAAGCCTCAATAGCTTCGTCAACGGTACGGACGATAGGCTCAATGGCTTTGATTTCGTCGGAAAGCGTTTTCATTTCCTGCATGATGACGGTGATATCCAGCCCCTCTTTTTTTAGCCTGGGTATGTCTTTTGAGACGGCGTTTTGCTTCGCCTTCATATCTTCAAGTTTTTTAAGCTCCGTACGCCGCCGTTTGTCAAGTTCAAGAAATTTTTCTAAGTTATAATCCTTACCGCGCCTGGCGAGGCCGGCCTTTATTTCATCAAAGTTTATGCGTAGCTCTTTTGCGTCAAGCATTTTTATCTCCTCCTACAAATCCTATAATCTCATCTGACTCTTAAGCGTGCGCCCGGTTGACGGAATTTTATCCGCCCGGTAGTGTTCCGTTTCCTCTTCAGGCTCCAAAAGCTGCCTAAAAACCGTCAACTTGGTATACTTCCTCAGCGTAAACACCTGCACCCCTCCCGTATTACGCGAGGCAATCGGCGGAAGCAGTCCGGTATTTATAACCATAGATTTGTCACTGCTGCGCATCAAATACACATCGCCATCGGTGGGAAAATAGCACATCCCCACCAGTTTGGACTTACCCGAATAAGCATTAAGCAGCTTTTTTCTGCGCACATCATATCCGGCCAAAGGTACTTTAGCCAGCTTACCGTTTTCATAGCCAAATATCATATTCCCGGAGTAATCAGTAGTGGCCGCCATGTATACAACGCGCTCACCCTCGGCCAAGCCCAACCGGTTAGCTAAATAATCTCCCAAGGCAGAGGCTTTTGTATCGGGCAAATCATATGTTTTCATTTTGTATACTGCATGTTGGTCGGTAAAGAATAGTACATCCGATTTATTAGTGGTATCCGTCACTTGCAGTATTTTATCATCATCTTTTAAATATTGCTCCCCCGCAGAGCGCAAGGATACCAAAGATATTTTCTTTAAATACCCATGGGATGTCAAGAAAAGCTTAAGGCTGTAATCATCAATAAAGGAATCCTCCTCAATTGGCTGTTCCTCTTCTTGGATAATCTCTGTCCGGCGGTTTTCGCCAAATTTTTTTGCAACTGCTTTAAGTTGGTTAGCGATAAGTTTACGCATCTTGCCATCATTTCCGCTAAGGTCGGTAAGCTCTGCAATATCCGACCGCAAGGTTTCCAGCTCTCCTACTCTTTTAAGCAGATATTCCCGGTTAAGATTGCGTAACCGAATCTCTGCCACAAACTCCGCTTGAGGCCTGTCAATTTGGAAACCGTCCATCAAATTGGGGATGACCATATCCTCGGATGGTGTCTGACGAATGATCTTGATAGCCTTATCTATATCGACAACCACCGATGAAAGTCCCTCCAGTAAATGTGCTTGCCTGGTCTTCTTCTCAATATCATAGGCTATTTGCCGTCTCAGGCAATTCATGCGGAATATCAGCCATTCGGTCAGTATCTCTGTGATGCCCATGGTGCGAGGCCGCCCGTTGACAAGAAAATTAAAATTGCAGCTGAAAGAATCCTGCAAAGTCGTAAGTAAGAATAACCGGCGCATAAGCCGGTCGGGGTCGGCGCTTTTCTTTATATCAATGGTAATTTTTAGCCCATGCAAATCTGTTTCGTCTCGGATATCGGTTACTTCGCGTATCTTGCCGGACTTAACCAAGGCCACTACCTTGTCAATAACCGCCTCAATTGTGGTGGTATATGGAATCTCAAATACCTCTATACAGGTATTTTTTTTATCGTAGCGGTACTTTGCCCGCACTTTAAAACTACCTCTCCCGTTTTTGTATATATTTTCTATCTCCGCATCCTTGTATAGCAGCTGACCTCCGGAAGAAAAATCTGGTGCGGGCATCATTTCCATAATATTAATATCCGGGTTGATAATCCATTTGGCGGTAGTCATGCAAACTTCCCTCAGGTTGAAACTACAAACAGAGCTGGCCATCCCCACCGCAATACCTTGATTGGGCGTTACCAGCAAATTGGGAAATGTTGTGGGGAGCAAGGCAGGCTCAAGCGTAGTGGAGTCATAGTTATCCACCATATCCACACAATCTTTATTGATATCTTTAAAAATTTCATGGCATATGGCATCCAGCTTTACTTCGGTGTACCGGCTGGCGGCAAAGGCCATATCCCTTGAGTATTGCTTTCCAAAATTACCTTTGGAATCTATAAATGGGTGCAGCAATGCATTGTTTCCCCTGGTAAGCCGGACTAGGGTTTCGTAGATAGCGGCATCCCCATGTGGGTTGAGACGCATTGTTTGGCCTACAACATTGGCAGATTTTATACGGTTCCCGGTAAGCAGCCCCATATTGTACATGGTATAAAGCAACTTTCGGTGGGAGGGTTTAAAACCGTCAATCTCGGGGATAGCCCGCGATACAATAACTGCCATAGCATAAGGCATATAATTGAGCTCCAACGCCATGGGGACAGGCTGCTCTATAATATGGGCTTCCTGGTCCAGCGGGTGTTGGTCTGTCGTCTTCTTTTTTGCCATAATCCCTCCTAATTTATTACACAGCAACGGGGTCAATATACAAATGACCAAAGTCCTCTATAAACGCTTTGCGGCCTTTGAGATTGTCTCCGAGCAAAATCTCAAACATCTCCTGAGTTTTAGCGACATCATCAGCGACAACCTGTATCAACCGGCGGGTTGCCGGATTCATGGTGGTTTGCCACATCATTTCCGGTTCGTTTTCGCCAAGGCCTTTGGAACGCTGAAGGCGGATTTTGTTGTTACGCTTGGATTTTTCAAGCTTCTGAAGCATGCCTGTCTTTTCGTTTTCGGAATATGCAAACAATGTATCCTTACCGGCGGTAATTTCATAAAGCGGAGATTCCGCAATAAATACTTTGCCTGCATCAATCAATGACGGTACCAATCGGTAGATCATTGTTAAAATTAATGTGCGTATCTGAAATCCGTCGTAATCCGCATCCGTACAGATGATGATGCGGTTCCATTTTAGCTGGTTGATATCAAAGACATTGAGATCCCGGTTGTGCTTAGTCTTAATCTCTACGCCGCAACCCAGTACCCGTAGGAGGTCGGTTATGATATCATTGTTAAAAATTTTGTCATAGTCGGCCTTTAGGCAGTTGAGTATCTTGCCGCGCACCGGCATGATTGCTTGAAACTCCGCATCCCGACCAAGCTTGCAGGAGCCCAGTGCGGAGTCGCCTTCTACGATATAAAGCTCACGCCTTCCAACATCTTTGGAGCGGCAGTTGACAAATTTTTCGACCCTGTTGTTGAGGTCAAGAGAGCCGGTTAATTTTTTACGCAAGGTTGTCCGTGTCTTTTCAGCGGTTTCCCGGCTGCGCTTGTTGATGAGTACCTGTGATGCCAAGGCCGTTGCATCATTTTTATTTTCAATAAAATAGACTTCCAGCTGCTTCTTCAAAAATTCTGTCATGGATTCCTGTATAAACTTGTTGGTGATGGCCTTTTTGGTTTGATTTTCATAGCTGGTAACGGTAGAAAAAGAGTTAGAAATAAAAATTAGGCTGTCTTCAATATCTGTGAATATAATCTTTTTCTCATCCTTCTTATAATGGTTGTTGGCTTTAAGGAATCCGTCAATTGCAGACACAAAAGCTGACCTCACCGCTTTATCCGGCGCACCGCCGTATTCTAAGTAACTGGAATTGTGATAGTATTCCAATCGGTTGGACGCGTTAGAAAAGCAAAAGGCGATTTCAAACTTCAGCTTATAGTCGGGCTTATCCGCCCGGTCGCGGCCGCGGGTCTCATGGGTTATTTGATGAGGAAGGGTGAGCGGTGTTTCCCCAGCCAACTCCTGAATATAGTCCCCAAGCCCGTTCTCGTAGCAAAAGGTGAATGTCTCTCCGCTTGCCTCGTCTGTCAGAAGAAAAAGCAGCCCTGCATTGACAATAGCTTGGCGCTTCAATGTCTCTTGATAGTATGAAAGCGGAACATCAATATCGGTAAATACTTCCCTATCAGGCCTCCAAGTGGTGGTAGAGCCAGTCCAGCCTTCCTGTCCCTTGGGGAGCTTTTCCTTGATGAGACCGCCAATATTTTCACCGCGCTCAAAATGAAGCAGATGTTTGTATCCATCCCGCAGGATGGTAACATCCATGTATTCGGAGCTGTACTGCGTGGCGCATAACCCCAGGCCGTTTAAGCCCAAGCTATAAGAGTAATATTCCTCATCGTTGTTATCAAACTTTCCACCGGCGTAAAGTTCACAAAAGAGCAGCTCCCAATTAAACTTTTCTTCCTTTGTATTGTAATCCACAGGCATACCGCGGCCGTAGTCTTTTACGGTGACCGACCCATTGGTATGGCGGATTATTTCTATGCGGGTTCCAAAACCCTCTCTGGCTTCATCTATGGAATTTGAAATTATTTCAAAAACAGCGTGCTGGCATCCGCCAAGACCGTCCGAGCCAAAAATGACAGAAGGCCGCTTGCGTACCCGGTCCGCACCTTTAAGAGAAGTTATACTTTCGTTGCCGTATGTCTTTTTATCCATTTCATGATCCTTTCTTGTTGTACGGCACCAATTGGGCTGCCGGACAGCTTCTAAGACGGGCTATACTGTATCACTAACAGAAATAAAAAGCTACCCCTGACTAGCTTTTGGCCAATCGGAGGTAGATTATGTGTTGCCTTAGAGCCTGTTTAGTATCTCAGTTTGCACTAAATTTTTGTCCGAGCGGTCACATGCTCCCGAGCTAAACGTGTGCCACCGGCACACAGCTCTCCGCAAGTTTTAGCCCATACCTATATTCT
>Ga0131853_10027711_pt1 | contig 10157 bp, 4 predicted proteins | sample TergutLab28metaG_FD_92764 | JGI IMG/M metagenome (GOLD analysis project Ga0131853, IMG submission 92764) | Labiotermes labralis P1 segment gut microbial communities from Petit-Saut dam, French Guiana - Lab288 P1 (version 2) (version 2) | ecosystem: Host-associated > Arthropoda: Insects >... | reverse complement strand
GTTTTGTGTTGTGTGGGGGGGGGGGGGGGGCGTTACTGGCTGAACTTTTAATATGTAAAATCATGATAATTCTTATTCAGAAAGTTATACATTTCATTAAGCAAGCTGGCCAGATAAAGCTCACGTTCTTATAATAAAACCAACTAGATGCACTAATTTCCCAAACCTGCTCGTAAGATGTCAGCTAACCTGTATGATATACACCATCGCTGTGTGTGTACAGTGAAAAACTCCTGATGGTGGACAGAGCAACTGTCCGAAACATGTAGAGTTTTATTTCACAAATGAATTTGAGAAATTAGTGCATCTAGTTGGTTTTATTACAAGAATTTATCACGACGCACGGCCACCTTTAAGTCAAAAAAAAAGCTCATGTCTTGGTTTCAATACACACAGCTTCGGGAGAAAACTACGAAATTAGACAACAACAACACGATAAAAACAACGTGAAATCGAAAGTTTGATTATAATCCCAAGGAGACGTGACGGAATCGGTTCTGGTTGTTGGTCAGCCAATAGCAGAGTAGCATGCAGTGCGCATGCCCTTGACACACTTCCCGCTTGGTCGTTATATGCGATGGAGCGCGCTAGAGTGCGCTTGCCCTGGCCCTGTAGGCAGCACGCGATACCTTCTGTTTCTTGTTCAGAGATTCTCCCTGCGTCCGCTGTAGAACACGCAGGAACACGAGAGAAAGTAAGTCAAAAATGTTACAGTTTATGTAAACATGGTGCCTTACGCTCTCTGTAGAACGAAACAGACCCCATACGCTGGAGGCACACAGATTATTCTAGTACGTCAATGTATGCCAACATACGCACATGAACAATATTTGCCACATTCGTTAACTTTTGTTAAGTTAATTACAGAACCGCAAGACGCGTTACGAAGTACTGAATACGACACACGTTTCACTTTTACCTACAACTTTTGCTCCAAACAACTCCCTTTGCTATATTTATCAATAACTCTACAGATACTGAGTTTTGTATTGTTTCTTTTATTGTATTTTGCATTGTTTGTACTGTGTTTTCTGTATTGTTCCGTTTATGTATATTTATTCTTATTTGTTTTGTCTGTACTAGTGTAAGAACTACTGGTCACCGAGTGACAACTCAACTGCAGTTAGTAGTAGTAGTAGTAGTAGTAGTAGTAATAATTGCTATGAACATGTGCCAAAATCAGTAAAAACAAGTCAAAGAGGCAAGGTAACCATATTGTGGAACCAACAAATACAAACTGACAGAACTATCCCTAACAACAAACCAAACATCATAATCCGTGATAATGAAAAGGGAACATGTATGTTAATAGACGTTGCAATCTCAGGAGACAGAAATGTGATTAAAAAAGAAGCCGAGAAGATTCTAAAATATAGACCTTACAATAGAAATACAGCGCATGTGGAATGTAAAAACAAAGGTGTTACCAGTAATAATAGGGACGACTGGGGACTATTTCAAAGTCATTAAGAAAATACGTAAGCAACATACCAGGAAAACACGAAGTTAAGGAACTACAGAAAACAGCCATATTGGGCACTGCACACATACTTCGGAAAGTACTAATGTAAAAGTACAATAGATTCAACACTGAAACTAACGATGTAAGCACCATGAATAGTAACAACAGAATAGCTGCAACACTGTATTCCCTAGGGATATAGTTTGTCTCAGGAATATAAGTATAAATACCCTGCATAAAGGAGATGATTATGATGATATAATGCTTGTGGAAACGTGTGTGTGTGTGTGTGTGTGTGCGCACGCGCGCGCGTGTATGTTATTGTCATAAGATGTTAATAAAAAATGGGACATAACACACACACACAATTTTTTTTAATCTCCAAGACACTACATACATAGCGGCGAACACACTAGTTTTGAACCCCAATCAGGCGTCATTTTATCTCAAAGAAAATAATTTCATGCTTTTCACCAATTACGCCCAAAATCCGAGTGCACGTGACGATATCCTACGACACATATATTCTGATAAAAAGTAACTTTGGGCAGAATTTTTGCATCTTATACATAACTTTCATTTTACCAGCCCCTCTTGGCCCGCGAAGCCTGTAGCATTCACCTCTTTTAAACATTTATGCCGACCCCTGCCCTAGTACCAACGACATAGGGCTGACAACCTTAGCAACTTCATATGCCGACTGTCTTAAAATCTGGGAGCCTCAACCTCCTGGAACCCTCAGGGCCTGTCCAGGTCTGCAATGGGATTGCTTTACCTATACTGCAAGACAGGGGGCCACAAATCCCGGTCGGCAATTCGCCCTAGCGACTAGATTTTGTACCGTGGCGACTAAAATTTGTTGGGGTCTCATTATGGAACTTGCTTCTTGTCAACCATCTGGCACGTATGATTTTGAGAAAGGGCCTATATATTGGGAAGCATTAAGTTTATTTGTGCGGTCTGACGATATCAGGCCGGGGCCTGTGACTGCCGTCTTGTGAGACAAGTAGAAACATACTGCCGTTTCGGAGTAACCTGATTATCTCCTACTTTCAGAATATGAAGGATGCTCAGACTGCCCTCAAGGCAAAAAAAAAAAGTTATTTCTAAGTTCGGTGAATTTACAGCAGAACTGATGGCGTCAACACCGTAATATGCACCACATTTAAAAAAGAGTCAGAGATGATACGATTCTTACCCGAATGACGGTAAAGGTAAAGCAGTCTCATTAGAGGCCTGGACAGGCCCAGAGGGTTCTTAGGAAGTTAGGGTTCCCAGATTTCGTGACAAGGGCACAGGATGGTGGCAGGTTGTCAGCCTTACGAACCGGCCGCCTTTACCCCCCAGGAAATACTCCTGGTACTCATTTATGTTAGAGGATGAGTCGACTCCAAGGCCACAGTGCGATCGGAAGGGTTTTATGTCAATAAAAATCCAATGACACCAGCTGGGATCGAACCAGCGACCTTCGGATTTGTAGCACAGCACCTTAACCATTGTGCTACCGCGGAATGACGGTAAACGTTTCCCGAATTTAATGTTCCTCTGATTTTTGCCAAACGGAGCGCCTGTTACTGTCCTCCTCAACTGCATGAACTCCCAGCACATTTCTGAGCAACGAAGAGACCCCAGATTAAAGTTCACCCTTAGAACAGGCCACGAAGGTCCAGAGGGAGAGTAGAGGTATAGCTGTACTCTTTCTTTAACCTCGACATTAGATAGGGTGGGTGGTCAACGCCACGCCCCGGCCGTTTAACCCCCGGGAAAGACCCGGTACCCATTGTGTAGGAGGCTGGGTGGGCTCCAGGGTCAGTCTGGACGGGTGCGGAAAATCTCGACCCCCCACCGGGATTCGATCCCCGGACCGTAGAGCCAGTAGCGAGTCGCTATACCGACTGAACTATCCCGGCCCAGATTAAAAGAAAAGCAAATGACACAACACACCCACGGCGTTAGTTCTAACGCCAGCTCTCTCCTCTACATATCCCAGCAACAGGGCTACTACTGACGGGCAGCTTGAATCTGCTCTAACCACGAACCATTTGGCACACCGAAATTCCCACTACGGGACGCACAATTTAAATCATACGAGATCTAATTTTATGTTTCTTATTTTCGTGCGGACTCAGGCCATGATACAAACTGCGCATGCATAAAAAAAAAGTGGACTCTAATTCGCACAGAACCGCAGACACAGCTTCAATGTCAGAACTGTGGGGGCGAACTGAACGAAAACTGAAACGGCGTAAAGACGGATGAAGCGTTCCGCGGGATGCAATCCCCTCCCCCCCCCCCCAAAAAAACCCTCCGTTCAATACCTATAATTCAGGCAGAAGACCGCCCAGTTAGACGTCTCGACGTTGTGTTTCGGCTTTACTGAAGCGAAACTCGCCACCTGCCCATCGATTCTTCCCCCGGAGTGGAACCAAGGCCACCGAAATCACAGGACCATTACTTCACTTCGGTCGACCTATAAAAAAAGTACTACAAAGAGCGGGTCCCCCTCGGAGCCACTTTTCCTTTCCACCGTGTCTCACTGGTACACGTGTACCTCTTCTCTTTGTTTTATTTCCTTGTGGTGTAACCACCCAGCTTTCTCCACATTTTTCCAAACCTCTACTGTTTACAACTGTAATCAAACAACGTCAATGCAAACCAATCATCCGGAACCCCTCCAACAGGGCGCTAGAAACCTGAAGTTCACCTGAATGATACATATTAACACGTACGGCGCAGTAAACACTCTTCGTCTCGGTTATACAAACCAGTCAGATAATGCTGTATGGGGAAATAATCACTGTTTTTTCTCATACCCACACAAAACACACAAATACACTGTGTGGGTGGAACGCAGAGTTATTGAATGTTAAACTGGTGGTACATATAGTGACCACTAGGCTCATAATTGGCAAATTCACCTTGGCTATACCTTAACCCTTTAAACGCAAGGAATAACCTGAATTACATATGAAGATGCAGTCCGTACCGCGCAGTAAACACACTCCCTCTCTGTTATAAAAACCAGTCAGTTAATGCTGAGTAGGGAAATAATCGCTGTTTGTTCTCAGATCCACACAAAAACACACAAATACACGGTGTGGGCAGAACATGGAATTGCTGAATGTTAAACTGTTGGTACATACAGTGACCATTGGTATTTTAATTCTAATCAATTCTGCCAAGTCTAACGTCCGTTTGTCTAATTAAAAATGCAGTTCCCACCTCACAGTACACATAAAATCTCCATCACCAAGACCACCCAGTCTCTGCTTACTCTGGAGAACATACCAAGCACAATGTGCACAGAACGCCCAGTTTTCTAACGCCACACAAAGGACTGTACATAATGACAAGCGTCCTTCTAAGGCAAGGTCAGAACAATTCTGCAAATGGTCCCTGACATATGAAGTACCAGTAACGTGCCGTTTACCCATCACCGTGTTCGCACCACTCAACCAACAAAATGCACAGTGATCTTCCTCTGACATATTATATTGCCACGTGCACGTTTCGGTCCACAAGGGGTAATCATCAGGGAATAAGTATCAAATAACATTACACACAAATTCATTAGCTATTTTTACACACATTCGTGGACGGTGCAAGGAAAAAAGTCCAGTAGGGAAATGCAAAGGTCTGTTCTAGAAAGAATCTTTTGTATATAAAGTTTTCAGTAAGAAATCAAAACTTAATTTTTGAAGTGAGACAGAGGGCACCCACTGCTCTCTCCCCAATTTACCACCCATAATCTTACCCATGGCATAACGCTAGGCTACGCCAACCAACATTTAGTCATGAACCCAAAAGAACCCCGGAGTGGTAGCAGCTAACAAGGCTTGTTCCTACATACGCTAGTTAATTAAGTGTTAGTTAGTTAGTTAGTGGACTATGTGTTAGCCAGGCCACGCAGCTTAGGATGGAAGCCACTGAAATTTGGCACCACAGCAAAAAGCGATGAAGTACTGAAATGTACACAACTACTCTACAAAGAATTCTCTATGTTACCGGACTCTTTCACACAGTGCATAACTACGTGTAGGTTAAGAAATCCCATTACAGGTCTGGACAGGCCCTCAGGGCTCCAGGAGGTCGAGGGTCACAGATTCCATGACAATCTGCACATACAGGTGGTAAGGTTGTCAAGCCCTACGCAACCGCCCCCCCCCCCCCAGGAAATATTACTGGTACTCATTTCTGTTAGAGGCTAAGTCTTCCCCAGGGCCATAGTGCGGCCGGAAGGATTGTGTCAATGAAGAACTGCAGTGACACCATCCGGGATCGAATCCGCTACCTTCCGGCTTGTAGCGCAGTACCAACACTGCACCACTCTAACTACGTGTAGAATAAATGTAATTAAGTTTTGTGTAATGTTATTTGATACCTGTACCGTGATGGTGTCCCCTTGTGGACCGAAACATGCATAATGTAATACAAGTATGTGATTAAGAACATTCTGGATTTTGTTTGTTGACTGTTCCAAATATCGACAGCGCACGGAACCAGCAGCATCCTTAATTTTCGGTACCCGGTAGGACCCGCATCACGACCCCCGATGTGATCTCGGTCCAGCCAGTTTCACTCTGGGAATGATCCGGTATTATGTGTCAGGTGGCTGTCTGACTCCTGCCATCGCTGTGGTGGGGTACGGGAGGTCCCAGCACTTCAGACACAACTGTGCATCTCACTGCCTTCCACAGAGATGGTTTCTCTTCTACACGCCTAATATTCTGTATGGGAGAAAGGCAGACGCTGCACCAAAATTTCGTAACATGGAGAAGATTCAGATGAAACCAGTACACAATCTTACTAGTCGTAAATTAAAGCTTTAAATCCCAGTGGTCACTATATGCACCGCCAGTTTAACATCCAACAATTCTACGTTCTGCCCACACAGTGTATTTATGTGTTTTGTGTGGATCTGAGAACAAACAGCGATTATTTCCCTATACAGCATTAACTGACTGGTTTGTATAACAGAGATTTAACTCTTTAAAGCCCAGTGGTCACTATATGTACCGCCAGTTTAACATTCAACAATTCTACGTTCTGCCCACACAGTGTATTTATGTGTTTTGTGTGGATCTGAGAACAAACAGTGATTATTTCTCTATACAGCATTAACTGACTGGTTTGTGTAACAGAGACGGAGTGTTTACTGCGCGGTACGGACTTGATCTTTATATATAATTCAAGTTAAAATTGTGACTCTAGAACAAAATGTTTTTCCCCAGGACTTCGGTTTCATCTTAACGCTAATTGTAAGAGAAGGACACAAACGTGGAAAACGCCAACCCTCAAACAAAAGAAATACTGATTTAATATTAGTACGTTATACAAATCTAACATTGTTCAATCCATGAACTGAAACTGTTACCAATTCATTACGCACACCACCAACAGCACATACAATACGCAAAATATTACAAGTTATCTGCACAAATACGGTCTGCTACATGTTTCGGCCACTGTTCTCCATATATATATATATATATATATATATGTATATATGCTGCTTCCGATGCGCGGGAGCATTACCCACAGTACTTCCCTTTGTCTCCTGCCCTGGACCAATGCCGGGGCTTTTGTTGACACAGTAATGACACTTCTGGCTACATAAAAGACACGGCGAAAAACTTTCAACACCTCAAAGCAATACATGAAGCTGATCATGTAAGGTCCATATAAATACAGCGACCAGATACCTTGTTAGCTGATCTGCTTAACACTACAGAGCTGCAGTCGGCAAGCCGTGGTCGCTGCTTGGCTCAACTCGGAAGGGCCATACAACTCTATACATATTTCAGGAACATTTAAACTGCTGGCAGTACACTCGGAGCTTATGTTAATATGGAGGTTTTTAAAACGGACAGAAAACGCTTGGTGGTGCGTGCGCAGTTTTCTTCTTACCTACTTACCGCGAACCCCCACGCCCAAACCACACAAGTAAACTCGTCACTACTACAGGGTAACGCCCTACTTACTGCGACATTTTGTGTCGTCTGATATCCCACCAGGACTACACACCAAACAAAGACACGTTCCTCAGACTGAAGAACACACTGAGCAACTTGGATCGATTCTTACCGAGATGCTTTTAACAGGGGCAGGGTTTTATTCTTGGCCGATGCCAGCTATTCTAACTCGGGTTTTCCTAGTTTTTTCCAGCACCTCCCACGAAAAGGCTGGATCGTAACCTCAAATAACACGTCACTTCCACATCATTACTAACTCCATCATCCTACCAACCTACTGCCTGAGACGGTCACAATGTTCTTAAACACACTATAAGTCGTTACATACACCAGGGGTAGTCTACACAAACTTTTTCAAGTCTAGAACCCACCTTAAAATTCTGGGCGCCACGAAGATAACATGAAGCAAGTTCCACTGAGAAACCACGTACACTGGTGGCCCCGGCGACCTGGCGCCAGGGATTAGTACAGCCCTGACATAAACCACAAGTAACTGTGGCACACGAAGTGAACGTTTTGTGTATCTGTTTGAAAATTTCGTTCTCGTTGATAAGTGACGCCGCACCGTTTGACATGCCGCACTTCCTGCCTCGGTAAGACGAACTTCTGCGCCTGAAAATGTCCGCATAAATCGTACTACATTGTAACACCGGCCGACGGACTGTTACACAACTTGGGCTAAATCCGCTAAATCATACTTCAAACTATAGGGCGCGTCTTGTCACTCTTATCTGTCGGCTCCGCACACAGAGCGAACAAAATGGAGGCTGCAGATGTGTGCAGGACACGCATAAGGGCAGTGGTAGTGCACACAGACCAGCTATGCAAGCTGGAGAACAGTAGACGCCATATCCGTCAAAATCTAAAGATTTTCAACGCATGCAGATTGGAAATGCAGAAGCCTCAAACTTTGAAAACTGGCAACCAGCAATGCAGCTCCAAAACACATAGCACCCAGATCCTTACTGTCCCAGAACAATGTATTAACACTGCAAAGCCCAGTGGTAATTATATATACCACCTGCTTGAAAATTTAACGAAATCTGCATCCCGCTTACACAGTATATGAATTTCAGATGGTTGTAATTACAATTACTAGTTCCGTAATCATCATTAAACTGGATGATGTTTGTAGTGGAGACGCGGTGTGTTTACTGTGGGGTACGAACCGAGATTTTAAATGTTACTTGGATGCATTTCAGCCTTCAAATGGTTAGATCACATGTTTACATTCCATACCAAATCCGACAAATCCTACTTGACAGTTCTTGTTTCGCTTAACCATCGTTAACTGTACCATAAAGAAAACCTCATGCCCTAGAGCAAGGTATTGATGAAATCGGGGGCACACTTTCAAGACTAGACTGCCATCTATGTAAGGTTTCTTTGTACATTGCTCAACCGAGCAACAGCAAACGAATCGGTGACGAAACAACAGACAGCGTTGAACGCGCACCGCCACTGTACAAGTACTAATACAAAAACATTCAACAGCAGCTCTTACAGGAAAGACCCGATCATAAAAGTTTCCACTTTAATGAAAATTAGATAAACCATTAAGTACGACAGTGCTGTATTATTCCTCAACCACACTGCCTCTCCTCCACAGTTCCCCTCCCTGCCTACCAAATGAGGGGTAAACTAGGTCATAACACACAGCTTAATATGACGTCACCTCACGCAAGGCATGACGGGTAAAACGTTGCGTCATTTTCTCAGGTGGGCTGTACGCTTCGTTAGCTGACTAGAACAAGACAGGCATCCGGCACGATCTCTAGCGAGAGAACCCACGCACTATGGTTCCGCTATCGTCAGAATTATCCAACAATCGACAGTAATAGTACCAATAACCCAGCTATTACAGATAATGGGAAATGGGAATAATAAATTATAACGCAATTCTGCGGTTCGCCAACTAACCCTTTACAAATAAACCGGAGTTACATATACTCAGTCCGTACCGCGCAGTAAACACTCTCCGTCTCTGTTATACAAACCAGTCAGTCAATGCCTTATAGGGAAATAATCGCCGTTTGTTCTCAGATCCACACAAAACACATACATACACTGTGTGGGTGGAAGGTAGGATTGTTGAGTGTTAAACCTGGCGGTATATATAGTGACCACTGTGCGGTACATATAGTGAATACTGTGCGGTATATACGATATAGTGACCGCTGGACTTAAACGGTTCAACGAAACAGTGTGAACGCGTTGGCACAGCCACGCCATACAATGGCCGGCATTTCCATCTCGTTTACTTCAAAATTCAAAAGATAGAAAATCTCTGTGTTTTAACTGTTCGGCGTTGTGGTAAGTATACTTACCCACCGATGTAACATTGTAACACTCTGCAGTCTGTCCACACAGTGTCTTTGTGTGTTCCGTATTACTATCACAATAAACAGCCAGCATTTCTCTAGGTATTTACAGAATGGTATTTGTAATGGGGACAGATAGCTACTGAATGTGTATAAAACTGTCACGAACATCAAAATCGCGAACAACGGAACCTATTTCGAAAGCAATATGCCTATTTTGTTCCAAGAAGTGAAGAAACCGCATTAATAAACACACAAAATGACCTCGAAAACTCAAAAAAAAAAAAAAAAAAAAAAAAATTTATTTAAAAAAAAAAAAAAAAAATTTTAGAAAAAAAAAAAAATAAAAAAAAATATAACAAAATTTTTTCGCTTTCTTTTCTCGGTAAAATCCCTTCACCT
>Ga0131853_10027710_pt1 | contig 10157 bp, 5 predicted proteins | sample TergutLab28metaG_FD_92764 | JGI IMG/M metagenome (GOLD analysis project Ga0131853, IMG submission 92764) | Labiotermes labralis P1 segment gut microbial communities from Petit-Saut dam, French Guiana - Lab288 P1 (version 2) (version 2) | ecosystem: Host-associated > Arthropoda: Insects >... | reverse complement strand
GCCAATTCGCGTACAACCGGGGCCGCAAGGGATCCTGGCTTCTTCAGGTTATACGCGAGGGCGTGGCCGACGCGAGAAAATCCTGCGAGCTTTACCTTGACATGAACAGCCAGGAAGCGCGCATCGACGACATGATGGTCGAGGTAAGGTCGCGCGCGGCCTATTGGACTATTTTCAGCGGCTTCGCCCTCTCCGTTTTGGCCGGGATCGCCTTCGGCAACCCTTGGGACGGCTGGCTGAGCGGGCTTCTCGCCGGCGTTTTCGTGACCTTCGCCCTGCTCGCCATAATCCCGGAATTTGTCTGCTCCATCGTCGAGGCAAGGCTGAGAAAAAGGCTTGGCATTGGTCAGCCCAAGGCCGCTCGCCGCGTCGCCAAGGCCGTTAAAATGAAAGGCGATATTTTTAAGTACCAAAAAGTCTCCATGCAGCACCAGCGCGGCTTTGCCGAAATGAAAAGGCGGAGCCGGCGCTAGCCCCGGCCAGGTTGCAATCATCCGCGTTATGCACTAAATTTAAGGTAGGCATAGGCTTTAAAGGAGCTCGATCCGCCGTAAATTTTGATTCAAGAGGCATGTTACAATGTTCAGAGGCGATCTGACCACGCGCGTCCAGCGCATTCTTTCAAGGGAAGCGCAGGAAGAGGCGCGAGCCTTCAATTCGGACCAAATTCTGCCGGAACATGTCGTCATGGCGATTTTGCGGGAGGAAGGCTGCGCGGCTTGCAAGGCGCTGGCCTTTCTCTGCGTCGATATAAAGGAATTTAAGCGGGCGCTGGAAGATTCCGTGCCGCGCATCCCCGGCAAGCGTTCGTCCGACGACGTTCCGCCGGCAGTACGGACCAAAAACATGCTGGACCTGCCGCCGGCGAGGCCGGCGCGATGCGCAGCGCCTTCCTTGGCACGGAGCACCTTCTTATCGCCGCCATGAGCGAGCAGGATTCCAGCGCGCAGTCCTTCCTTAGCTCGAAAGCCGTCGATGTTGGCATGATGCGCCTTGTCGCGCAGACGGTCTTTAGGGGCCCGACGCTCTCCGGCGCGGAAGGCCAGACGCCGAATGTCCCTTCGTATTTTCATCGAAGCTCCTCCGCGAAACAGGCGCTTCGATGCGAGGCGGCCCTTCCCCGCGAGCCGGGCCTTCCGCGCGAGGCGGCCGGCGGCGGCCTTTCCGAAAAGCCGCGCGTCAGGCTGGCCTCGTATCCGGTGCTTACTCCCACGCTTGACAGTTTTTCCCGCGACATGACGGCGATGGCAAGGGCCGGCAAGCTCGATCCGGTGGTCGGAAGGCAGCGCGAGATGGAGCGTATCGTGCGCATACTCGTTAGACGGACCAAAAGCAGCCCGGTGCTGGTGGGCGAGCCCGGCGTGGGGAAAACGGCCATAGTCGAGGGCCTTGCGCAGTTCCTTGTCTCAAACGGCGCGCCGGAAGCGCTTTTCGGCAAGCGCCTGCTCTCGCTGGACATCGGAGCCATAGTCGCCGGCACGAAATACCGGGGCGAGTTTGAGGAAAGGCTAAAAAAGATCACCAGGGAAATCGTCCAGTCGGGAAACGTAATTCTTTTTATCGATGAGATTCATTCGATAATCGGGGCGGGCGGCGCCGAGGGCACGATAGACGCGGCGAGCATGCTCAAGCCCGGGCTTGCGCGCGGCGACATACAGTGCGTGGGCGCCACCACCCTCGCCGAATACCGCAAGCATTTCGAGAAGGACGGGGCGCTCGAACGCCGTTTCCAAACCGTATTGGTCGAGGAGCCAAGCCAGGAAGAAACCGTCGAGATTATGCGCGGCATACAAAAAAAATACGAGGATCATCATAACGTTTCGTACACGGACGGAGTGCTGCGCCTTGCGGCGAAGCTGTCCGCGCGTTTTATTTCCGGCCGCTTTATGCCGGACAAGGCAATCGACGTTATGGACGAGGCCGGCGCCTTGCGCAGGCTGGACGGCAATTCCGGGCCGCCCGAAATTGCCGGCATGGAAAAAGAAATCGTAGAACTTGTGGAGGAAAAGAACGCGCTGGTCGGCGAGCAGGATTACGAGCGCGCGGCGGTGATCCGAGACAAGGTGCGCGCGCTGCGTTCCAGAATGGAAGGCGCTCGCGCCGCCTGGGAACGCGCCTACACCAGGGAAAGAGTCCCCGTGGAGGAGGCCGACGTTCGCCGGGTGGTTTCGCAGGCCACCGGCATCCCGCTTACCCATCTTGAGGAGCGCGAGTCGCAGCGCATGCTGCGCATGGAGGCGGAGCTCCACAAAAACGTTATCGGCCAGGAAGACGCGGTGCGCTGCGTTTCCTCGGCGATACGAAGGTCGAGATCCGGCGTTTCCTCCCCCAGCCGGCCTATGGGTTCCTTTATTTTTCTTGGTCCCACCGGCGTTGGAAAAACGCTGCTTGCGAAGCGGCTGGCCGAATACCTTTTTGGCAGCGAGGAAGGGCTTGTGCGCATAGACATGTCGGACTTTATGGAAAAGTACAATGTCTCGCGGCTTGTCGGCGCCCCCCCCGGCTATGTCGGCTACGACGAGGGCGGCGTTCTTACCGAAAAAATCAGGCGCAATCCATACAGAGTCGTCCTTTTCGACGAAATCGAAAAAGCGCACCGCGATGTTTTCAATATTCTTTTGCAGGTTTTGGAAGAAGGCGAATTGCGCGATAACCTTGGACATACCGTCAGCTTCCGCAACACGGTTATCGTGATGACGAGCAACGCCGGAGTGCGCGAGATATCGCGCGACTCGCGCCTGGGCTTTGCCGGCGAGCAGGGCCTTATGGCAATGTCCGAGATAAAGTCGCAGGCGATGTCCGAGCTAAAGCGGCTTTTCAACCCGGAATTCCTTAATCGCGTGGACGACGTCGTCGTCTTTCACCCCCTGGACATGAAGCAAATTGAGGATATCCTTCAGATAGAGCTCGATCAGCTTTCCGGGCGACTGGGCGAGATGGGCTTCGGCCTGCGCGTGCTTCCGGCGGCGCGCGCCCTGCTTATAGAAAAAGGCTGGGATCCAAAGTTTGGAGGAAGGCCGCTTCGCAGAACCCTGCAAAAGGAGCTTGAGGATCCGCTTTCGCGCATGCTTCTTTCGCGCGCATGGAAAGAAGGGACGGAATTCAAGGCAAGCGCGCGCGGCGGGGAAATACGGCTTAGGGGCAAGGAACCTCGCGCGGCCTTATCCGCCGATGGAAGCGCGTTGCGAGAGTCCAATCGCGCGTTTCAGGTAATGCCTTGAAAGGTGGTCGTTTTCGTCGGCCTTGATCGCCTCTTCAAAGTATTCCTGCGCCGCCTTCCATTCTCCCATGTTAAATAGGCGCAGGCCGCTGTCGTAGTCCGCGAATGTTTTGCGGTTGATCAGAAGATCCGGAACGATAGGCAGATCGCCTATCTCGCCTAGGCGCGGCGCGTAAGGCTCGTTGTCCTTAAAGCCTGTGTACACGGCGTACATGCCTACGGGATTTTCCTTGCCCTTTACGCGAATGGTGTCAATTTTTCTAAAAAGAAAATAGTCCTTGATTTCATCATGGACATATTCCGAAACAATAATGGGGTGGCGATACGTTTTGGTGATATTTTCTATACGGAACGCAAGATTAACCGGATCGCCAATCACGGTATAATCCATTTTATTCTTAAAGCCGATGTTCCCAAGGACGCACTGCCCGGTGTTTATTCCAATTCCGTGACTCAAATGCCCTCTGGGAAGGGTGATCTTCGACAAGTCTATGGCGTTGATCGCCGCAAGCATTTTTACGCTTGCACGCACGGCGCTTACCATCTGGTTTTCCAAATTTGAAATTGCTCCAAAAAGCGCCATTATCGCATCGCCGATAAATTTATCGACATAACCGCCTTCGGATATTATCGCCTTGCCCATTTCGTCAAAATACTGGTTTAAAAAATCAACAAGCTGCGGCGCCTCGGAACTTTCGGAAATACTGGTAAAGCTGCGTATGTCGGAACAAAGCACGGTAACCTGCTTGCTTTCGCTCTGCCTAACATCCCTAAACGATTCGTCGATTATCTCGTCCATCACGTCAGCCGGCACATAGCGCGCAAACGCTATGCGCGTGTTTTTTTGTAATTCCTCTATCTCGTGCATGGAAAGAGCGTTCGCAAGTATGGACGCGGCCGCTGTAAGGAAAATACCAATGTTTTCCATAATGCCTGCCGAAAAATATTCGCTAATGGAATTGCCGATATGCACGGAAGCAAAAATCCTTCCGCCTATGCTTAGAGGGAACGTTACGTAAGAGACTATCTTCTGGTCGTTTTGGCCAGCAGGATAAAAATCCTCCCTGTTCTTCGTCAGGGCATGAAAGCTAGAAAAATTGTTGTAAAAATCAGAAAGGCATATACGGAAAAAATCGTCGGTCGTACTGCTGGAAAATCCGGCGAAATTCGCGGTGTGGGAATGCAAAACGCTTTTCCCGCTACGAATCATCACAATCGCGATTTCAGCTTCGCAAATATTATTAAGAAGATTAAAAATGCCCCTTGAAACCATCGTCAAAGATGATGTGTTTGCGGATAGTTCAGTAAGCATCCCAATGACAGTCGTTTGAAATAATTTATTGTCCAAAAGATTATTGGCCATTTCAATAATAGACTTATCATTGATTTTCTTGCCTTCCTTTTCGAGAGCATCGAAGTCAATGTCTTGCGGGCTGCCGAGGATTTCATCAATGGCTATTTGCAGGGAATAAAAATTATCCGGCGATTTTTCAATGTACATGTCAGCGCCGGCATGTTTCCCCCAGAATTTATCCTTAGTCTTATCCAGGCTCGAAAACATGATAACCGGAACCGAGCTGGTGTTCTTACGCGATTTCAAAAAACGCGTTACCTGATAGCCTTTAAAAAGAGGCATTTCAATGTCGGTGATTATTAAATGCGGCTTGAAATCGTAGACCATCTTAATGCCCTCGAATCCGTCCTCGGCCCGCTTTAGCTCGTAGAACGTCCTTGCCGATAAAAATTCCATAAGCATGTCCGCGAAAATATTTGAATCTTCCATAATTAAAATACGTTTGCGCTCAGTTTTGTTATCCATGTCCGCCTCCTATAAGTTCTTTTACAGCATCAAGCAAGTTGTGGTTATCAAATGAATTTTTTATGATAAAATACGACGCGCCTAGCATACTCGCGCGCCGCTGACTTTCCTCGCTGGCCACAGACGAAATAACTATTATCGGTATATGCGAAAGGCTTTCGTTATTTTTTATATTTTTGATAAGGGTAAATCCGTCCATCACCGGCATGTTTATATCCGTGCAAATAAGATCGTACTGCTTGGCCTTGGCGGCTTTGAGCGCGTCCGCGCCATCCACGGCCGTATCGACCAGATATCCCTGCGAAGCAAGAATTTCCCTTTCAATTTCGCGCGTGGGCCTTGAGTCGTCAACGACCAAAATCGACTTGCGCATCTTTTCAAGCGCCAAATTGCGTTTTTTCAGATCTATTGTCTTAACGCGCTTTGCCATTTTTATCATTGCAGGTATATGAAGCACGCTTACCATTTCATAATCCTCGTTAAGCACGATGCCTGAAAAGATCGCCATCGATTCCATAAAACCAGGCATGGGTTTTAACATAACGGATCTCATGTTCGCGATATCATCAACAACAAGCGCGGCAACGTCTTCCGAGGAATGGAGCATCACGACAAAAAAGGATTCGCTGAGCGGAGCGGAGCTTGTTGTTATCTGTAAAATCTGATTTAGGTAATAAAGTTTTACCATTCTGCCATTATATTTTAGCCCAGGCCTATCAACGGCGGTGATAACATCATCTTTATGCGCAAGAAAAATGGTATCCACAAAGGTTGCCGGTATCATAAATTTCATTCCGCCTGAGCTTACGGGAAAGCCCATAATCGCCGCGATGGAAAGCGGAACCATAATCGTGAAAGTTACGCCCTGGCCCTGTACGCTGTTTACGATAACGCTGCCTTTAAGAGCTTCGATGCTGTTGCGCACCACGTCCATTCCGATGCCGCGCCCCGAAAGGCTGTTGACCGTATCGGACATCGAAAAGCCGCTTTGAAAAATATAGTTTGTCAAATCCTCTTTTAAAAGGGATTTTGCGACCTGCTCCGTTACAATCCCTTCCTTGATAATTCGTTGTCTTATTTTTTCGAGATCAATGCCGCGGCCATCGTCCGAGACGCTAATTTTCATGCCGCCGCTTTCCCTGGAACAAACAATGGATATTTTCCCGATTTTGCTTTTCCCTGCAGCGATTCTTTCCCCTGGGCTTTCAATTCCGTGATCTATCGCGTTTCGCACCATGTGCAACAATATCTCGGAAAGAGACTCGATGATATTTTTATCAATTTCATTTTCCTTTCCGTCAATTACCAATTGCACATCCTTTCCCAATTCGCTGGAAAGCTCGTGCACATAGCGCGGATAGTTGTCGAGAATCGTGGAAAGCGGAAGGGTGCGCAGCGACACCACGGTATCGTATGCCGCGCGAATATTGTTGCTGGCATCTGCGGAATAATTCCTTAGCATCGAATTGATTCGTTCGCCTAAACGCTCCAGCCTGCTAATAGCGACACGCACTTGCGGGGCATTAACCTTTAAGGCTTTCAATTTTTCCGAAACTTCCTTAATAGTATTGTTCACGGCGGCGCTTTCAAGCGATATGGATTTGGCCGCGATCTCCAGTGACTGAAGCGATGCTATGCTTTTGATAATGCCGTCAATTTTTTCGATGGACAGGCGTATGCTGTCGGATTTCGTTCCTTTATGCTTCGTCGTCCCTTCGCTTGCATGATGCCCCAGCGTTCCGTCGATGGCCGCAGCGCGTTCCCCTTCCTCTTCCTGAACCGCGAATTCCTCGTTCGCGGCAAGCGCCTCAAGCATTTTTACGCAATGATCTATATCGATAGAGTCGTCGCTAGTATTTTGCGCCGCGTCAATGCCGCGTTTCGTCAAGTCAAGCGCTGAAAGTATCAGTTTTACCGCATTCGCGCTAAGGCTGACGCGCTGCTCCTTTAAAGAGATGAACGCGCTTTCCAGCGCGTGCGCCAGCGCCTCTATGCGCTTAAACTCAAGCATACGCGAGGTGCCTTTGAGGGTATGCAGCGCGCGCATCAATGTGGCAAAATCGTCGTCTACCGAAATGCCGTCCTTAATGTCGAAGAGAAGGCTCTCGATTAAGGCCACAAGCTCAAGCGCCTCATCTACGAACTTTGGAATGTATTTCGCCCTGTCTATAGCCATGTTCTTCCGCCGCTCCCCGAGCTACTTGGCCTCTAGCAAGTCGCCAAGCTCTTCTATCATTCGCGTAAGCTCTTCCGCGGAGCCGGTCGCGACTTCGGTCGAACGCAAAAAGCTGCCAAGCCCGCTCGAAATATCCGACATGGCGATATCGATCTGCTCGGAGGATTTAAGCTGTTTCTGCGTCGAGATAGTGATCATCTGCGCCTGATTCGCCGTGATTTCCGCGCCGGAACGAATTTCCCTAAAGATATCCTCAAGTTTTTTTATAAGGTTATTTCCCTCAGCGATTTTGTCGGCGCTCTCCTCGCTTGAAAAAATAAGCGCGGTCGATGAATCCTGTATTTCCTTGAGCTGTTCTTTTATTTTTTTCGTTAGCGCCGCGATGTCGTCGGCAAGGCGGTCCACCTCGTTCGCGACGGCGGCAAAGCGTTTCCCGCGCTCGCCGGCGCTCGCCGACTCAAGCGCGGCGTTAAAGGCGATAACCTTGGTTTGATCGGTGACCGTGTTGATCATTTTATTGATCTCATTAATCTTGGTTATCTTGTTGCCAAGCGCCACGATGCCGGATATTACGCCGTCGTTTTTCGTCCTGATGCCTTCCATCTGTTTAACGTTGCTTTCAAGAATCGAAAAGCCGTCGATTACGTCGTCTTTCATCTGGGACGCGATATTAGCGACGCTTCCGGTTTTTTCCGCGATCGTAACGGCGATTTTCGTATTCTCGCTTAAAGTGCTTTTTATCTCGTGAACGCTTGCCGCCTGATCGTTTGCCGTGGAAAAAATCTCCTTTGACGAAAGAAATATTTCATCGGTGGATTTTTGTATTGTCCTGGCCATGCTTCGAGTTTGATCCATTACTCTCAGCTCCGAGTTTGCGATCGCGCGCTCCGCTTCGATCACGGAGCTGAAAAGCGCGATGCGGCGCTTGTTCGCCATGCCGGTGATTATTCCCGTTACAATCATTCCCACCACGCGAAAAATCTCGTAATATACTGAAAATATGACCGCCGGGCTATCTTCGTTGAGCGGATCGTAAAGGCTTACGTCCAAAACATCGATATTTGCGAAAACCGCCACCAGATACGTGATCGCCGCGAAAAAGCCCGAAAAATGCGCGCACTTTACGCTGTGCCTAAAAAAACCCATGATAATAATCACATTGTAAAGAAGGGCGAAAAAAGACAGGAACGGAAGCGGGGACGATATTTCCGGATACGTGCAATCCACCCAAATGATCGCGCTGATGCTCATCATGTCAAAGACAACGCAGATATACTTGAATTTTTCCGAAAGCCTTTCCTTTCGACGGACGTAGAAAAACAGCAACAGCGCGTACAGAAGAAAGATGCCGGCGACGAGATGAGATCGCAGAGGAACAATCTGAGCGTATCTAAAGTGCAAATCAATCGCGACGCCCACCGTCCCTGCTACAAGAATCGCCGCCAGCGCGATCCTGACGTTGCAAATAAGCTTTTCCCCGGCATGTTCGTCTATTCTGAATTTGTCGTTAATGTCATGATTAATCATGCGATTCCCCTTTAAGCCGCGCCGCCGTTCGTGTGGTGATAACGCGCAAGCGTTTGCTTCAGCTCCTGCGAAATGCCGTCGATGCTTTCCACGATGGCGATCGCCGAGGCCGTGCCGCTGGCAAAATGTTTTACCCCCGTCGAAATTTCCTTAAGAACGGTAAAAATCTGCGTGGAAGCCTGTTCCTGCTGCTTGCTTAGGTTAGAAATCTGATGGGAGCGCCCGGTCACGTTTTGCGAAACCTCGACGATGCTGTGAAACACCTCTTTCTGCTCGACCATTCGATTGTAGCCGGAATCAATGGCCTTGGACCCGACGTCCGCCTCGGAAATGAGCGATCCGGAAACATTTTGCAGATCGGAAATCCGCTGCTTGATTTCAATCACCGATTCCACGACATTGTCGGCAAAGCGCCGTATCTCGCTCGCGACGACGGCGAAGCGCAGGCCGGCTTCCCCGGCCGACGACGCTTCCAGCGCCGCGTTGAAGGCAATAATCTTCGTGCGATCCGCGATTGTGTCTATTGTCTGCACGGCCTCGTTTATATGGGCAAGAACATTTATAAGATTTCCAATCTCGTCAACGACTTTCGCGTTCTGGCCGCGAATGTCCGCCATCATGCTTTCGTTCGCGTCGTGAAGATCCGCGCCGCGCTTGCTAAGCCGCTCGGTTTGAATCGCGAGGCTTGAAACCTCGATGCTTTTTGCCGCGACCTGTTCCGAAAGTTCCTTGCTGCTCTCCATCGTGCTGACTATTTCAGCCACGCTCGCCGACTGCTCGTTCGCGGTGATGCCTATTTCCTTTCCTATCGTGGAAAGGTCGTATACGACGCTCGACATCTTTTGCGCATTTGCATTGAACAGCATAAAATCCGCTCGCAGCCTTTTCAAAAGCATGTTAAAATAATGCACAAGGCTTCCAAGCTCGTCCTTCGAGTTCACGTCTATGGCTAGGGTCAGATCCCCCTCCCCCTCGGAAATATCCTTGAGGGTGCCGGCGATCTTCACGACCGGCCGCATTAAAAGCTGGGTTATAAGGAATATGGCCGGAATAATAAGCGCCGTCGTTATCAGCGCGATAATTAGAGCCGTAATCTCCATTGCTCGCACAGGTTCAAGCACCGTCCGTTCGGGAAACAAAATCGCGAGGCTCCAGCGCGTCGCCGCTTCGCCGATCTGAATGGGGTGAATGAAGATGAACATTTGCTCCTGGAATCCGGGATGGAAATGGCTGTACTGCAATTCCTCGCCGCGATTGACAGCGTTTTCCAGGCTGCTCATATACGGCCCGCCCATATCGCGCTCGGTGTCGAGAATATTGCTTCCCCTATTTCCCGGATACAAATGATGGCCGACGATCGTGCCATTATTGCTAAAAACTTTTGTGATGCCGTCTACAAGCGGGAAAAGCCCGTT
>Ga0131853_10027709_pt1 | contig 10157 bp, 5 predicted proteins | sample TergutLab28metaG_FD_92764 | JGI IMG/M metagenome (GOLD analysis project Ga0131853, IMG submission 92764) | Labiotermes labralis P1 segment gut microbial communities from Petit-Saut dam, French Guiana - Lab288 P1 (version 2) (version 2) | ecosystem: Host-associated > Arthropoda: Insects >... | reverse complement strand
TTTCAACAAAGCCAGGGTACATGGTGTTACCACCAGAAAAAACTAAGTTGGCATACAAAGTTTTGCGGATGTTTATTTCACACTGCATGATGGAGGTACGTAGTATAAGTGGCATCATGAATACCACACGATTCCTTTCCCAAAAAGTAAGGATGGCAGAGTACCTCTGGGCAATGGAAATTCTCGTTACCAATGGTTATCACGTCACCATCAGGCAGTTCATAAGATTTCTCCAGTGAGCTGGATGGAACTTCAGTTTCCATCTCCTGCTTAAAGTCAAGAGCTACATAACATAGTTTCTCCTTGATACACGTATCACGTACAATTTCTCGCTCAGGCGTAGTTGTGAAGCTGTAGACACCCTCTGTCACATTCTGCACGAGGTATTCTGTCAAGTCACAGCCAGCCAGATTCAGACGCCTGGTGGCGTGGTTCACAGCATAAACTTAGAGCGTGAGGAATAAGTTGCACAGTTGATGTGACTTCGGACGTCAACAAGACAGGTTATGTGCGTGTAACGTAACAATGTGGCTCGTTCACGTAACCATTATTGCAAATATGCGTTCATGGTGTACTGTCGAGCTCCATGTCAATGTGAATAACACAGAGACATTCAGTGCTGTTCAACAATTCTTACATGGCGAATTTATGTCGCCAGCAACGATAGGAAGTACTAAGGTATTAATGTAATATACACGATATTTTTGTCGAATTTTAACCAAATTTAGAATGTCTCGACAGATTTTATAAAATCCCTCACTCTCAGATTTTACGGAAATCAGTCCACTAGGAGTCTCGCTGATGCATGCGGACAGACGGACATGATGAAGCTTAAAAGACGATTTTCATATCTATGTGAAAGCGCCTTAACAATGTCCGCAGCCTCTTAATATTGGGCATTCACTGACACGAAAACTGTAGAATATGAAGCTAATTCCCACTGTTTTTTCAGAAGTCAAACGTCAGCCGAGGAAAGGTGTTTCATTATATATTAACAGAAACTGTGCACAATTTACCTTCATACATGATACATTTTGGGAGACACCATCACCAGAATCCAGCACAATATCAGTCGTTCTGCCAGATGCATACAGAGACATCACAGCTCGAATAGCTACATACATTGCAGGAGTGCTGAAGTTTTCAAACATGATCTGCAGCAGTGGAGTACGCATTCTCTTGCTGCATCTACTGAACATTAGTTTGGCTACATGCACCCATGTATCAGGACCGATAAGAAAAAACAATTTAACATACCTCGGTAATTTTTTCTCTGTTTGCTTGTGAGTTCAGAGGTGCTTTTCTCAAAAGGACTGGGTATTCTTCGGGTGCTACATGAAGCACGTTGAGGAAGGTGTGGTGCTAGATGTTTACAATGTCGTCCCACTTGGTCACATCACCATGCTCAATGGGATAGTTTAGTGTAACAAACACTTTCCTGGATGGATAGTGCTGTCTCACCAACAGAGTTATTTTTCTGACCAGTGCGTAATCTGTCTGAAGGACAATGTGGTAAGGTTTTGCCTGAGTGTCATTATGAATCACGCGATGAACGTATGCGTAGTGGATGTATAAATCCACCTAGTCTTAATTTCAGTAGTAGATATAATGTATTCAGCAGCATTCGTCCTTGGAATAAGACCCAATAGCCTTCAGATAAGCGGCTGTTTCGACTCAAGAACTGGTCTGGATGAAGGGAAGAGAAGATACCTTCCCTGCCAGGAACTGAACCCTGATCACCATCCTCCATCCCTTAGCCAAATACCCACACTGACTTATTTTATACACAAATCAAACGAATAAATTCCCGATCGACTTAAAATTTTAAGTTTCCTTGAGACACAGTGGCTCCACGGTACATAATATTGTAATATACACGGTACATAATATAGCAATGTACACGGTACATAATATTGCAATATACACGGTACATAATATTGCAATATACACGGTACATAATATTGCAATACACACGGTACATAATATTACAATATACACTTCCCAATTTCGAGATTTCAATATGATATTTTGAGGCAGTTTATTTCTCACATTTCTTCCTTAACATAATAATACATTTTTATTAATAGTTTTAGTATTATTAATCCTAATAAAGCCACTGGTAACGCAGCATTATCTGTACTGTATTTAGAATATTATGAAGATTACTGTTGAATCCTTTCTCTTAAAGAAGGTTATCAGATGCCAGAAATTTAATTCTATTAAACTCTTGTAATGTTTTAAAAAAGACTGTCCTATAGAGATTGTACATGATTTAAATAGCTGTCAGTCAGCAAGTTGAATACTGATGTACAAAATACACTCCACTTCAAACAAAAAATATGCAATTACTATATATCACATTGGGATTTGGTGTTGGACAAAAATATAGTTGGAACTCTGCTACGACAAACACACAGGTTTAGGTGCCAATGAAATTAAACATGTTCAGCCATTCAGTGACAGACAGCTACAAATACGTCACACAGTACTGTAAAATTCTGCTCAACTGATGCCAAAGTCGACCAACAATTGATGGGAACTTTGTTCGGGGTGCTTCATTGTCTGCAAATCCAGCTTTGCAAATTCCAGAGCCATTGTCTATTACAAGTGTAGTAGCTTTAATGTCACTCATGGTTAGTGCTTTAGTGTGCCGACTATTGTCTATTAAAAGCAGACATTGTATAAAATGAGTAAGTGCATCAAATAATTCTCTAAATGAAAGGAAGACTCCGTCCTGTTACTTCCTGCTCCAGTACACAGCTGAATATTGCAGAACATAGTCTGAAATCACCTTCGTTATAACAATTGATATTTATGGTTTACTGAACGGCATTTACGCTGTTCAGCCATGGTCAAAGAGTAGTAAATATTGGATGCAAAATTATCATCATAGACAATGGCAAGAGTCTGGGGAAAAGCCGAAATGCCAGCACAGTCCATCCCCACACACATACATGAAAATAAGACCTCCCGAGTACCAAGTTGTAATAATATCACTTGACAGTCACTTTAGGCGATACTATATCAATTCAGCCTTCCACAAAATTGAAATGTCAATATAAACAAAAAATCCCATAGTGATCTTGAACAAGAAATGTTTCCCAGTAGGAAATCCACTAAATTCCATTGTTGCGTGGCTTGATACATATATATATAATGCATACATAGTAACTTAAAGGACACGTTTTCTGAACCACCACATCTTTCAGGTATATGAAAATTTAGACCATCTGATGGAGGTATCGGCAAATGTCTTACAATCAGCTGTGCAATACACACCAAGCAGCAACAGACAGTGCAGTCTGGATGGGGTTGCTAAACAAGGACCGGTCCCTGAGCATCTACAGAAGGACAGATCCCCTTTTCGTACCCTGTTCTGAACATGTAGTCCATGCTCCAAACGACTCTGTGCTCTTATAGAGCACCGAATGGCTCTCTACAAAGGGCCATTGAATCACTGGCACCAGAACCAACCATGCCATGTGTGAAATAAAGGCATTATTATTTTCAAATAAAAATATATCCAGCCTTCCCGTGTGTTGTGTGCTTCATAGTGACAAATTGTCAGTAATTTTAATTGGGAAAACTGCAAAATATACAAAATATATAAAACGAAAAATGTAAAAAAATGTTTAAAATCTTATATCATAATGTTATTTAGCCTTTCAGTGAAGCAATGTCCATACCGCTGGAAGGTGGGAACACTGCTAACCTCGAGAGTTTCGTAACATAAACTAGAACGCCTGCTACTAAGAGAGAAAGTAACCTGGTCGTGTACGTATATTCTACGAACATGTAACAGTATTTCAGTCGTCTTCGTAATTAGTAACGTTTTAGTGACGGGCTGTGTGCACTGTACGGACCTGTTATTTTCACTTGTCGCCGACTTCGGTGCACAGAACCGTCATTAAGGCATTTACGTGTACTACAAATTTAACATCCCTTTGTTTTGGGCAGTGGTTGGAACTTGAAATCCAGAGTCTTTGAAAAGTTAAACACCCCAGGACAATTCAATATATTTCAAAAACAACAAACTTCAACATTGTATATGTCTGTAATTTAAAGGCAGAGATTCTCTTCTAAAGAATCTACACTTATTCCAAGAGAGGAAAATTGTAGATGCACGGTGTCCACTTTATCGTGTCCCCGACAACAGCATTCTCGCAAAGAAGGTGTCCGTCTGGATATCTCATGACAGCTGCCGTGTTCAGAACAATAAAAAATGTAAACTTAGACTACAAATATGTCTATAATTTATAAAAGCGCCTAAGTCAGACTTTATTGGAGAGAAAGATGTTTCGAGTGAAAGTTATGGCGAGGACGCAGACACTAATTTTACGCCCAGAATGCTTTTCTTAAGTCTCTTGATTCTCGCAATAAGCTGACCAACAACACAAGTACGGTGTTTCGAACGTACTTCAAGTTGAATTTTGTCTTTTCTCTTGGACGATATTTAATTCTTCTCATCAGAATTTATAATTTTACAAATAAACCTCCAGATCTAATTAAAACACAACACACTACCCTAAGATAATCTTAAATTTATTAAATTCTATGTAATCTCCTTTTATCATTTACTTTTCTGTTCACATTTTATGCTATACACTTTTCTCTAGGGCGTCTAGGGGGTAAGTAAAAGAGATAAAACAGAAGGAAAGGACAGAACTTGCCAGAATTCTAACGCTGTCCACAAAATTCCTAACCCTGTAATTAATATATGATGGCGGTCTTGCGGTTTATAACATCCCGCCGAACACAACGTGTCTGTCACGTGATACAATAACAGCCAATCCAACAGGTCGTTTATCATAGACTAAGAACTGAAATTCACACTAGTTGTTAATCTAAATACACATCTTCACGGACAGATTCAAGGTAATCACAACGGTGTCACTGAAATTACACGTAATCTGGGATGTGTAGGTCGAGCCGACTGGTAACTTCTTACCGACGTTTCGAAGTATCGTAATGGCGTCGGCTTGCGGTTCAATCAGTCCACACTTCATGGATTGCCACGCGGTGTAAATGCTAGAATACTCGAATCTGTACAGTCACAATCGAAATAAAATAAACCTGATTTTTATTTCATCATTACGAAACCGATAAGTCGGCCTCTTTCTGCTGAATACATAACGTAAGCAGCTGAGCTTCAGATAACAACACATGAATCTTCCTGGATATGATTGCTACTGCCAACACATTTACTATGTGCGATGGAACTACGTGATCAAAGCATATGATTGTATATAACATTCAGGTACTCGCTCAGTGTTGTAAACAGATAAGTGGTATCAGCTGCAGATACTATTGTTTGTGTGATACGTGTATGAATTTTCGATAACCCAACTTCCACTTTCGTCCACACATACATCTTGTATAATCACTGCAAAGTGGCAGAGAACTGCGCTTTTCTGGGACATTAGGCAGGTACTCGTTGCCTAATACGACAGAAGAGTGCTGTTCTCTTCTTGTATTATCAATGTTTTTCCTAACTGAACACACAGAGAAGGAACAACTTTTTTTGGAGCTCAAAGTTTAATGAAGATTTTTATCAAGAAATTAGAAACAATAAGCCTTATAGAAAGTTTGATCTATGGAATAGAGGCATTTTTGCGAAAATCCTTCAACGTGCTCCGTGGCCACATCTCTAAGCAGCAAGCTGCCGTCTAAGCGACAAACACGCCACAGTCTTACCGCGTTTTCATAACTCTGACAGCGCTGATTCCTAATGTTAGATACCTGACAGACCCTACAAAGAAGTTTACCAAACCCTTCACTTATCCACGCCATTTATCACTCTCCAACACTGGCGCTGAACGATTTTTATCAGAACGTGTGTCAGTAAGCACTTATTTGACCAAAGTTAAACAAATTTAGAAATATTTCCCACGTTTTTTTTGGAAGAGTTTAAGCTGCTGTAAGCCATCCAGAAATCATAAGAATTATCCTGGTTAATAATTCATTTGCTTGTAACATTTCAAGATCTCTTACGGCTTATAAAATTTTCCTTTGAAATTGTTCCCAAACGTGGATCAATGTGAGACACTGTATACCCGAGGGCCTAAGATTATGGGATTCTGTCCCTTCTGTTGCCTACCGACTTGTAAAAAATTAGTAGAGAAATGTACAGCCTTTTAGCCTTGAAAGTAGCGGGGCGTGGATGATGCCTTTGACGAGAAAATTCCTTTACTCCTTACGAGAGGCGGAATGACTCATATTGGTGCATTACTGAAGCAATAACAACAACAAAATAATAAGAGATAGGCAGCGCTCTGCCTCTCTCTTCAAAAAAGTACTACGTCAGAGCCCTGCACTTTAAAAAGTATCGCGGGGAGGGTGTCTGTTGCCCCGCGGTCTGACTACATCACTGCCATGAGGGGGTTGGGATTACGTAGACCGTATAGCGACTCTGTTTAGGCTAAATGGTTCAGGGTTCGAACTCTGGTGGGGACAAGAGATTTTCCCTTCTACAAACCCGTCTACAATCACCCTGGGGCCCTCACAATTTCCTGTATAATGGTACAAGTGTTTTTCTCCGAGCAAAACGGTTGGGGTGTCATTATTTATCCACATATACCGCAATTTTCCTTCACTTACTGCAAGTACATTTCATAGTGCAGTCGGTATAGCGACTAGCTACCAGCCCGTAGCTGTCTTGAAATTGAATTCCGGCAGGGTCGAGATTTTCCGCACAACTCCAGCCCGGCCCTGGGGCCCACGCAGCTTTCTGTAGAATGGGGACCGGGTCCTTTTCCCGGGGATAAAGCAGACGGAGTGTGGAATTAACCACCCAGCCCCATACAACGCCGAGATTAAAAAAAAAGAATAGAGCTAAGCCTGTAATACACTTCTGGGTGTTCATGGTCTGTTACACATTGAACTTTATTTTTCAAGTATATGTCAGTTCTACTGAACTTTCATGAGTACAGCCCCTGTCTTATGCGTCTATTACATTTTTTTTAATAAAAAATTGTAAATTGTATATTATGTGACGTAGCAGACGGCTCGTACCACGGCAATATATAATTTAAGAATGCAGTGTTTCAAGTTAAGCACCTCGTTTCATATACGACCATAAGGAAAGTGCGGTTCTGCACGTACATCTTTTGACGAAATTAACAAATTGCAAATAATATTTTGTGCCTTTATCTTATACAGATATTTATCCACATAGAACAGAAATGTAGCAACAGCGGGTAGAAAATAATTCACATCACTAAGTAAAGTGTGAATTTCAACTGCATCAATTTTTAAGACCCCACTAAATATGTTATTTTGAATACTACCAGTACCGAATTTTTATCGAAATCAGCAAATAAATGTAGAACACAGAAACAATATTCCATTTACTCTCTTAAGAAAAGTATATCTTCCTCACTGGCGAATTTCACGACACCAGCACTACTCAAAGATAACTGCGTGAAAATATTCTGTATAGAATGTCACCAAAGTCGGTCAAGAAATTTGTAAATTAGGAGCTGAAAATCATTTACACTCACGAATAGAGCATTATAGCACTAGTTAATTTTCACAAATCTCACACAGACCCCATAACGTTTTTAAATAAACATTATACCAAATGTTGTGAAAAAACACCAAAAGATTTAGTCGTCGAAACTAGGCCACAAACAGAAGAAGGGTGAGGAGGACGTGGTCTCCACACAGGGTCTTCTATTTCACTCCGTACAGAATTATCACTTTGATTGCTTAAAAATAACAATAGATTTAATAGACACAATGAAAGACTGTCTTACGTGAAAGTACAATGAAAAATTTTATTACGTAATGAATCGTACTGTAATTATAAGAATGTACGATGTTATTTAATTCTGGAATATAACACTACATGAAGAAAATAGAATGACAGTGGAATTCATTTGCTATTTCAGCAGCGTGTTGTTGAAGGACATTCTTCTAAGAGCACAAATATTTGTTATCGAAAACGTTGTAGTTTTAAACTAAAGGCATCTCTTGTGAACGATGGTAGACCCATACTCATTATATTCCTGCTTGGAAATCAACATTTTCTGGAAGCTCTGACTGGAAGCAAATAAGGATCCTCCAATCCACACAGAGTATTTCCTCTCTGGAGTAGCAACAACATTTACATTCATTTTGGGCGGTGCAAGCTCAGTGATTTCCTTCTTCAACCTGTCAGGAAAGCCAGGGAACATGGTGTTACCACCAGACAGAACTATGTTGTTATACAAGGCTTTACGGATGTCCATGTCACACTTAATGATGGAGTTATAAGTGGCATCTTGAATACCATATTCTTCCATTCCCAAGAAGGAAGGCTGGAAGAGTACCTCTGGACAACGGAACTTCTCTTTACCAATGGTTATCACGCCACCATCAGGCAGTTCATAAGACTCCTCCAGGGAGCTGGATGAAGCTGCATTTTCCATCTCCTGCTTAAAGTCAAGAGCTACGTAACATAGCTTCTCCTTGATATCATGCAAAAGGTTCCTCTCAGAAGAAGATGTGAAGTTGTTTCCACGCTCTGTCAAAATCTGCTTGAAGTATTCTGTCAAATCACGGCCTGCCAGATTCAGACGACTGATGGCACGGTGCACAGCATAACCTCAGAGCATGAAAAATAATTACTATTTCGATATAAAATCAGACACAAAAAATGACCATAATTTTGCAACAATGGTCATAGACTTGTTCAACAACAATGTGGTACAAAGTTCATTCACACAGTATTTCGAATATAAAATATGAGCTGATGAAAAATAGTTCATTATACATTAACAGAAACTGTGCAAAATTTACCTTCATATATGGGTACGGTTTGGGAGACACCGTCACCAGAATCCAACACAATACCAGTGGAACTACCAGATGCATAAAGAGACAGAACAGCTGAAATGGCTACATACATTGCAGGAGTGTTGAAGGTTTCAAACATGATCTGCAACAGTGGAGTGTGCATTTGCTTGCTGCATCTACTCAACGTTTGTTTGGCTTCATGTAAAAATGAAAGAGGAATGATAAGAAAAAAATTTCCCATACCTCGGCCATTTTTTCTCTGTTTCTGTGTGGATTCAGAGCCACTTCTGTCAACAGAACTGGGTGTTCTTCAGGCGCTGCGTGAAGTACGTTGTAGAAGGTGTGGTGCCAGATGCTTACCATGTCGTCCCAATTGGTCACAACACCATGCTCAATGGGATAATTCAGAGAAAGCAAACCCTTCTTGGACTGCGTTTCATTACCAACATAGGTGTCTTTCTCGTCAGCGCGTAACCTCTCACTCTGAGGGAAAAATCAGGAATAGTCCTACTTGTGCATCGTTATGAACCATATAATGCAGTTACATATAGTGGACATATAGCTCCATATAATCTTAATTTTAGTACTACATGCAGTGTATTCAACTTCTTGTTTACAACATTTGTCCTCGGCGAAACAAGTACACAGTGTTTGGAAAAGAGTCTGAGTGAGCACCAGATTTCATCTGGTTGATCGAAAGAAAAATATCTCGCCCTGCCCGGAAGCGAAGTCAGACTTCCCTCATCAAGACCATCGCCAAACCATTAAAGTAAAATATGTGAGACTGTAAATTAAAAATAAATTCCTAGCTGGCAGAAAACTTTAAATTTCCACGTTACACATTTGTACTAGGACCAAAATAGAATGACACACACATGTCCCACTGGTCAGAATTGCACGCGAAATCTTTATGCAGTTAATTGTTCTAACTTCGTTTTGAACATAATATTATATTGTTAGTTCATTCAGTTTTCTAAACCAATATATTTAACCAACAGTGTTAGTGTTATCTGTATAATGTTATAGATATAACAGAAACGCTTCTATGATTCCCCTTTTCAGCAGAGGTTACTGGAGGGTAGGGAATTTAAATCCACTACAGTACTGTAGTCATTGCAAACAGACAAGTTACAAATTTTGTACAAGTTTTAAATACTTGGAAATGAGAAAGTATAAGAATGTTGTCCAAAATGAAAATGAACAGTTGACAAACTTTAGGTTTGATTACGTGAGTTTGGTGTTGGGCCCAATTACAACTCTTACAGTATTAGGAACTATACAGAGATTCATGTGACAACACAACTGAACATGTTTTAAAAAATTCAGTTACAGGAAACTATAAATATGTTTCCCAGTACAGAAAAACTCAACTTGCCTGATGC
>Ga0131853_10027705_pt1 | contig 10157 bp, 4 predicted proteins | sample TergutLab28metaG_FD_92764 | JGI IMG/M metagenome (GOLD analysis project Ga0131853, IMG submission 92764) | Labiotermes labralis P1 segment gut microbial communities from Petit-Saut dam, French Guiana - Lab288 P1 (version 2) (version 2) | ecosystem: Host-associated > Arthropoda: Insects >... | reverse complement strand
TCTGGGTTCCCACTGCAGTGTATGTATTACATTCTCACGAGCTTCAAAATTAGACACAGCGAGCCATGAGAAAGTGAGTGTACTAAGCCAACGTTATGTACACCAGTACGTGAAAATGATAAGTTTTCTGAGTATTCTGAAGGTACTTAAACACACAAAATAAACCTTATTTGAGGCCCTGTAAAGAGCGAAAATTGGAAGTACTTAAAGTATTCTGAAGACAGACTAACATGCTCATAACTATGTACAGAAATGGTTTGCTCTTAGTACAGTGTTATTAAATTATTTACTGCCTTAAAGTAAAACAAAACACTTCTGCGATACACATTTCTTTGTGTAGAACATTGCTTTAGAGGTAAGCAATAGCTACTGTGTGCACGATTTTAAAATTATTCTTAATTTGCGAAATAAAAGAAACAAAAAAATCTGTATTAACAATGCGTGTCTGGATTAAGATAAACAATTTAAAATTATGTTAAAAATTCTGAAGAAACTAATTGTTTTAATATTCATATGGAGGGAATTTAAGTAAATAAGATTTATTCCCTGGCTAAAATAATAGAATAAGGATATTCCGGAAGGAACCATCTCATCAGTTTGAGGTCCACTGGTAAAACAAGTGCGACGTTTCAAGTTCTCTCTTACGGCTGTATGTAGCCCCTAGTTTTACGTGGTCAAAAAGTGAGGACAATATTTAAAATCAGTTTGGATCAACTGGGAATAAATGGGACGAAAATGTACAGAAAACCATTAAGAAGGCTTTTCATGTCATGGAATGTCACCGTTGAAAAGACTGCTTTATAAAAGGACTCGAGTGTTTTATTCGAATTTAACTGAATTATTTGTAGACTATTTTTGAGTTTAAAGACTACAGAAAATGGGACGTAAAGAATTCCCTGAAGAGCATAAAAGAAAGTTAAAGCAATCCCTGCACGGGCCTGGAAAGGCACTGAGAGTTCCAGAAGGTTAAGGATCCAAGATTCCTAGACAGTCGACACATAAAGGTGGTAAGGTTGTCATCCCTACGCACCGGTCAAATTTACCCCCCAGGAAATTTTCCTTGTACTCATTTCTGTTACAGGCTGATTCGACCTCATGACCATAGTGTCAGGAAAAATTCCAATTGCTCCATAGGGAAGCGAACCCGCTACCTACCGACTTGTAGCGCAGTGCCTCATTCATATGCGCCCCTTCATTCCCCTTTCAAGAGAGTATACTGTAAGGTAAACACGTTCAAAAATATTAAAACCTTAAACACAAATTTCAATATGGAATACACTAAATTTAATCAAAGATTTTAAATGTAATATTTATATCTCTCAAAGTGCATAATTACTTTGCGGCTGCAAATATTAATCAAGACTTAACTTGAATTTCGCCTCCATTAAAAAAACAGTTCCTAGGAATTTACATTTATATTGATAAAAAGCAAACCGTTTGTGTAGAATTGCAAGTCTGGTAGCATAAAAGCATTTTTTTATACATATATTCCCGATAAGTTTACAAAGTCAGAAGAGTGTTACAGTTAGGTTTAAAATGTTGTATTAAACTGTGGAGTTCTCTTCTGTTTTTACAGAAATTATATAAATGCACAGAAAGCTTAAGACTTTGTTATTGGACCCTCATTAGAATTGCGATCAAACAGGTGACGTCACTCGTCACTATGACCTGGTAATTTGGCTTCATACGAATTATTCTCTTAGTTTTTTAGGCTCTCAGACTCTAAAGTTCATAATGATTTAGAAAAAGTTACCTTTTCTGAAAGCGTGAAAGCATTTCATGGACATGTCAGCAAAATACAATGAGTATTTTGTACGTAGTATGGTATTTCTCACTCGTGTGCCATTTTCTGAATTTAAAGCGTCTTCCTGTCCTTGTCATTTTTAATGACTCGAGATTCTGGATTTTCCAGTCCTGACTGGACACATTTTTTTCACACTTCGAATTTTTATTTTCAATTGCTTATAAAGTTAAAAAAAATCTACACTTATTCTGAGGCATCTAACTAATAGATACCTCATCACAAACAACACAAACACACAGTTAGTAGGTCAATAAATGTCCAACAAGATGCAACCATACACAGTTTATTTTATCTGTGAACTGCTCTATACGTTTCGGGTGGTTATCCACCCATCATCAAGAGCACAAATAACTGTATCTACAGCATCTGGTACTAGTCAACCGTTGTTGCTACCTGTCGCTAACGTGGATAACAACAGGTAACAACAGCGGTTGACAAGTACCAGATGCTGTAGATACAGTTATTTGTGCTCCTGATGATGGGTGGAGAGACCACCCGAAACATGTAGAGCAGTTTACAGATAAAATAAACTGTGTATAGTTGCATCTTGTTGGAAATTTATTGACACAGAATTGCAAAGCACGGTCCCATGAACATAAAACACAGTTAGTATTAAAACATACTTTTTCCATACATATTTTAACATAATACCAGTTATTCATACATACACATTTTAGGTTGTTTTGTGACAATTGTGTATTTTATCTTTACAACTTCTGTAAGAAGTGCTAGATACATACATTTTATGAGGGACAATCAATTGTTGTACAGAACATTTGTAACACATTTTGAAGCTCTACTCACTGTTGAGCATTGTTCATATATTTGAACATTTTCCAAAAAACAAAATCGATCCCTCGAAGGACGTCAGGACGATAATCCTTAGTTTAACTACTTGTTTTTAATCAAGACAAATATCGAGATAATTATCGCTCTTTCATGTTACTTGGTTATTTTATCAGAAAATTCTTTTCTAGTATTCGTACTTCGTATCTATGATTTCATTAACGATGCCCTCTCTACATATTTAATTTTATTTAAAATATTTATATAAGTATTTGCAAATGATGTTGTCATTTACAAGCAATTTTAAATGGACCTGGTTTCAGTAGTAGAGGAGTAACTTTTTAAAATCATTACCATAGTTTGCATTTCAAAACCTAGTAATTCGTATACATTCATCCGTTTATAAAAATCTGAGTTTATACAGAAGTTTTAAGAACATTTTCGTAATTATAGAAACGCAATAAAATTCAGTTTACAAAAGGGATACGAAGTTCTAACATCTCTCCTTAGAAATAAGTTTCTTTTGTAAAAATATCAATTTCAGACAAGAAATTTACAATCTTATAAGTTTCTTTATGTTACATAAAAATTTATAATGACAGATCTTAACATAATGGGTAGATATTGTTTTATATTTACTGTATTGTAATGAATTGTATTGTGCTTCCTTTAAATATTGCATTCTTCGTAGTCAGTCTAATAATGGACGGGAAATTATTGTACGAACTTGGGAGTTCCTCAGATCGTTCCTCTGATGCAGACTTCCATGCAGCAAGTATAATGCACATACGGAGCGTTCTTGGCTGTTATAGGAACGAAATACAGATACTGTCGCAGTTTTACGCAGACACAGAGGTAGCTGTAGGCCCTGCTGGAACATTATACGTTCTGGGGGCCCCCTTACGCCTGCTCCACTGTCTTTGTTGCTGAACTTCCGTTTGCTGCAGACGCCGGATCATTGTCAGAGGTCTGTAACGGGCGAACATTCTTTATTAGAATTTAAAATTGCAAGCAGTCGAACACGCTATGTGACATGATATACTTATTTAGTTGTGTGTGTGTGCATGTTAGTACTATGTTCTCTTGAAATTAGCCCTTTTACTTTAAGAGTTCCACTATCCAGTAATACTTCTATAGATATATTCTTCATATTTACCCACTTTGCCCACACTCCACTGTTGTTTTAGTACTGAATTCTTATCTATTTTATTTTCCTATCGCTTTTCTTCATCCTGTTCTGCAATAATACATTTCTCTATGACTATGAAATAAACAGTTAATTTCGTATTAATAAATATCTCACATCAAAATGATAAATTTAACAAACTTGTTAATTTACTCTCAGTGTTTTAATGGACGCTACAACCGATCGTCCGTCCGTTCGCATGAATCAAATCGACTGCTAGTCACGGATTTGCAAGAGAATAATTGACAACGGTAATTTTTGCCGAAATGTGTCACCACTTTACGGATTTGATTAAAGGACAAAAATTGCTTACACTGTACATGAAGGCCTATTTATATTTAAAAACGTGTGGCGACTAATGTTACCATGGTTGCTTTCGTTACCGATGTTCCTATAGCTGCTGTGGTTACCCACCTACTAAAGTTACCATCGCTGCTGCCGTAACCCCAGATGGCGGGAAATTCTGAATGCATTAACCTGTTGTATCCGTTGCGGACCCGATGAGGAACGTATCTTAGATGTTGTTCCCAGGGAGGACGGAGCTCGAAACTCTGGTTAAGACGGGGAGTCGGGCAGGTCGCACACACTCTCAATAATTCCCAAGTAGAATATATTGGATTTTTATTGTGCAAGAGTATGGAGTACTAGCATTTACAACTAAAATGTATCAGAGACAATTCTCACCAACATACTCATCCTTACCGTTCACACTCACTGACTGTCCAGCTTCCTACTCTGCTGCTCAGACACAGTTCTACGCAGCAGAATGCTGCCGCAGAACAAAGCAACTGTTGTTACATGTGTGGCTCACACACTGCTCGCGCGATACACTTGGCGAGTGTAGTTATGAACAGAAAAGAAATGGAAAGAAATTATATTCCTCCCATGCCTGGTCTTAAGAGAGGCGAGAACTAAGCATGAGTAAATTTAGCTTATGACTAACATACAGTAATGTAAGAATGCTAAAAAGAAAACCACAACAACAAAAAATCAATGTGTGTCAACTACACAACAAACCGAGGGTTTAGCTTATAATTCAAGAATTGATCAGATTGCGCTAAAGACAGTCGCGGGTTAGCAACCACAGAGAGCAAATACTACAGAACAGAAGAGCTTTTATTAATGTATAGATGAAAATGCTACAACAGACGTTCGCTGATCATTCTCCCCCCTACGAACACTCAGAAAAATGTGTGCGCTTATATAGTAAAGGAAAATAAGTTCACAGTACAGAATTGCAGTCGTCTGAAAGGTGTACAAAAAACATAAACAGCACAGTTTTGTCTCAGGGTACGAAGGAAAGGCAACCAATGTATGGGTTTCTGGAACAGAACTAGCTAGACTTTAGTAATATTTTAATTATAAGCTGGTTTCATAGGCTGGGAGGGAAGGAAACATTGTACTGTTAAACAGTTAAGTGAGTCGACACGACACCACTATGTTCCTATAGTTACTATTGGTCGTTTGTTACTATATTTATCAAGGTCACAAATGTTCCTATGGTTACCTAGTTTACCACGGCTGCGTTGCGTTACCATGGTCACTAACGTTCCTCGGTCGCTACGGTCATACGAACGAGCAGGAAGTATTTCGTCCAGCAGCCGTTTCTATCGTGTTCATATACATGTTTTGCCGACGGGCAGAGCGTTCATCTCATTGCTAGTACGACACGCACGTCGATCTACTTGCGACTCTGGCGACGAACTTAAGTCCGGTGGGAACAACTCACTAGCCCGATGTTTGACGAAAGTACCCGACGTCGATTGATGGCCGCGTGACGAAATTGTTTACCTAGAGGTCGCCAGCTTTCGCTAGCGCTGCTGCGTGCGCATTAGTTAGTACGGGCGAGCCGCTAAGCAAGTTACGGTGTTGTACTGAGCGCGTTATTGTTTTCCCATCTGCATTCTTCTGTGATACAGCATAAAAACACAGTAAGTTCATTCAAGTGTTCATTGAAATTCCTGCAGGATGTCTGTTAGAAACAATGTGAAACTACAGTGAAAAAGTTTGACAGCTGTTTGAGGAACATTTTTGAAAGTCTGATATCAGGTGGACGTAACAAATATGAAATGAAGAACTTCAGAGCTAGGCATGATCGGGTTCCTCCTTATCCCCGGCTAAAGAAGTTTAAGTTATTAAAGATTGCAGTGGTTATATCAACTGGAATATACGTTGGTGACGTTATAGGGAAGTCCTTTCAAGACACTATATTGTCAATAAGAGACGAATTGTGGTATCCTTATGACGAGTGACTCAAAACAAAATGTCAAACGAGGTTATTAATGAAAGTGAACCTGCTTCATTTTATAAGACTGCAGTTCCTGAATGGACACATTCTTGTTCCTCATAAAATACGCGAGTTTCTATTCCAAGATGACTTTGTTGTGATGTGATGTCTGCTAACAAAGGTGGTGCCGGATGTCTGTGACCTTGTGAGTGTGGACCGTCATCTACCGAACAGCTGTACAGAAGGCCAATGCACATAACAGCTTCATGTCTGTTATTTTTGCTCTACTGACACAGTGTAAATGAATACTTATTTCTTACGTAACTACAATGATTGAATTGTCGCTATCATCTTCAGACGAACTGAGTTACGTAGCCCGCGGAAGTGCGAACATACCACTCAGCGACGATTAACAAAGTACAGAAACGTACTAGAGAAAACGAAACAATCAGCATAAAATAATAATCACTGCTGTAAAAAGCGTTAAACATGGGTTGAAATATACTTTAGCATATATCACTTGCTAAAAGTACGACCATCGGTCAGAAAGTCAGTTTGCAGTGTGTTTATTTTGTCTTACTAGTTGTCAACTCCAATAAGTAAAATCGTATTTAATTGGGCTGCTGTCCCAGTACTGTTACACATAGTCCCAGCCACAGTTGAGGCATTTATCATATAATCTTTGAATCTGTTGCCTGTAGACTTTGCTTCAGACTTTGAAACGAGTAACAATAACTTGGTAACAATTGCACCTGATATAAATCGCATTGAGGCCAGACTGTTTAGTTTCGAAATTATAGCTATGTAAACTTATTTTCTGACCGATACTTGCACACCATTTAATGTGATATAACAGGAAAAAGAGTTGTTTAATTCGTTTGCATGAAATGCACACACAAACGTTGCTGGAATGTTTAAAGGATAACTGAAATTTTAACAAAACTGTAACTGATTCAGATTAGTACTGTGCATACTCGTTGCTGCTATCCAATCCCCTTTAACAGATGTTTTAGTAAAGTTTTTTTTAATAATGTAGTAATTTTTCAACTGATAAAAACGTTTTATATACGTTTCTGTACCACAAAGAAATGTCTGGGCTTGCCTATTCATTGACATAAAAATTGTATAATTTTCCATTAGTGATGAAATTTATTACTTTTAAACCTATTTAAAAGTTGGTAGGTGACTTCATCCGTGAGATCTGTAGTCTTAACATACGAAACAAGCATGGATGCTACATGTTGAAGTATCATTCCATATAACATGCAAATATATTGCAGTTGATGAAAACTGCACTCAGAACACACAGTGACACAGGAAATGAAAGTGTGTTTGATTGTCATTAATGTTTAAGGTCTTCATAATAATAATTATGATAGTAATAATAATGCCACTGGTACAATAATTAGTATTGAAATCTGAAGTCTGCTAGCTTGTAATGACAGACATCAGAGTGTGCATTCCACATCAATACACTTAGTGTTAAAACTACCTCTCCAATGTGAAGTTGCTCTGTACACATATATATCTGAGGTAGCTCACGAACCTTATGTGAAGAAGGAAATTTTGCCTTGACAAAGATGGTCAACCTGCTTTAATTTTGTGAATCTATGTCTTTAATCCTGGTGAATCAATTGTCAAGGTTTACAAATAAGGAGATAACATTTTAAAATTTCTTGTCAATTGTGACTATATATCTTCAGCAGAACTGTAAATACCGTGTTACTTGTGTAGGCAGACATTTTGAGGTGGACCGATCCTACACTCATGGGGTTTTGCTGAATATTTATAAGTTTAAACGAAATATAAACCTCTACATGATCAGCCAATTAACAAGTAAGGATATGTGCACATATTGAAACAACCTTTGAGCCCATGTTTTTGCATTTTTCCTACAACTTATCTTCGAAAAACTGCTTATTCCGAAAAATCTGCAGCGAATTACGCTAAAGTCGCCTCAAAAAATCATGCAGACCTTCATGTGAAACATTAGCTACCATCATCAGCAGCATCTTCACTCTGATGTTCAAACTGGCTTTTGTCCGTTGCCTGATATAATATGACATTCTAAGAACATGTCATGCAACATATGTTTATTAACTAGCCTTCTCAACAGTAGGCTTGTATGTTGTTCCCTGTAAAACTTCTTGTGAGGTCTATAGCAGCAGTTAAGGACAAGATGAATTAAACAAAAGAAACAAATATCTAAGGCACAGGTAAATGAAACTTTGCAGAGAATATGTTGGGCAGATATTTTGGAGTAAAGGCTGGCCCTGCTTCATTTACTGCACTATAATCTGCTCACAATGTACTGGGCTATTGCGAGATGTGAATATCTGAAGTGCAGACAAGCCTTGGTCTTGTGGGTTGAGGGCAAAGATGCTGGGATTGATACTTTGTCATAAAGTTGATGCAGAAATATTGTGACTCATAAGTAGTGAACGGTACAGTCAAGCATGCTAAGACGCGCATTCTATAAAGATTTATGACTTCATATTAAAAAGAATTTACGCCTGTGTTTATATTACATAGATTTGTATCCAATCGCTGACTGTATCATTATTTCTAGTGTTAATTTACTCAGTTTTGTGAAATGCTTATTACCTAAGTGCACATTCTGTATTACAATAAAACTAATATGGAATAAAAAATTAAAAAGCAGACAAGGGAAGATGTAATATTTATTTAATATAGTAAGCATATTGACTTCAATCAGAACATTCTGTAACAGACAAGTAGGATATACAGGGTGTATCTAAAATGCTTGGACAAAACAAAGAAGCAAATTCCTCACACAAAAACAAAGGAAAAGCTCATATCACTAAATGTCCGTAAACATTTTTCGAAGTATAGTCCAACAATATGTTGGCCCGAGTTCTGTGTGATTTTTATGTGTGTGGACACTTAAAACTCTAGTGTATTCACCTCCAACTATAAATGAGGGGACGGTTCACCAACGCATTTTTTTTGCCTGTTAAACCAGTGGCAGCAACCTCAGAACCTTTGAAAATATACCCAAGTCCACGATCAGACTTGTTCCTGTTTGCATTGGTTCAGGTGGAGGGTATTTTGACGTTTGTTGTGAATTGTGACTTGATAAACAATATGACCTGAAGTGTTATTAAATTGCAAATGTGTTAGGTCAGTTGTCAGTAAAGCATTACATAGTTCTGGTATTGTTGAATGTGATTTTTCAGTTGAACTAAAAAACCACTCGTTTCCACACATGTTTATATGAAGTTTTTCTTTGTTTTGATGAGGAAGAACCCAATCTTGTATTTTGCCCGAGAATTTTAGCCATACCCTATACAAAAGAGACTAAAGATAAATATGTAGACAAAATCTATTCGAATGAAAATGCACAAGGTAATGACCTATCGATAAGTACAAAGGTATTAAAAGAAAATAAAATTTAGTAATTCTTGGCATTGTTAACCCTTTCCATATCTGGGTTCTTCAAAACAAACTCAAATGACTTTTTCTTTATTTTGTATGTCTTCCAGCTGAACGTCTAAGCCCATTGCTTAGATGAATGCAAGGAAGTTTTAATAACACTGGCAAGTTGCTTTGAGATTTAAAATGTTCTTGATTGAAAAAAATTATCCTTACAAATGAGACAACTCCATTGTAGCATATGAAGGAATTACTCCAAACATTTTCACCAACATTGCCAGTGGAATTGCCCTTCTCCTGTACTGATGTATTGTATATTCTATAACAGTAATCAGAGATAAGTGGCTATTTCATGACCAAAACTTGTAAGGGGGGTCCATTCACAATGTTGGCACAGACAAAACACAGTGACAGGACTAGATTTTAACTTTCTCCTCATGGGCCATTGAAAATGACAGCTTGGTTTTGGGCTTGTTGGCAACCCTGCAGAGCACCTGCTAATGTTACTGTGTCCTCCCATAGTCCTTTGTGAAAGTAAGATACAATGCGAAACTGCAGAAGGCACTCTCATGCAACCTGATGTTGGAGAATTATAGGAGCCACTTAAATATTTATCATAATGGAAATGATAACAACCAAATTACATACAGGCGCAACACGAGTTTCTGCGCACATCTTCAGCGCACCAAGTTACATACTAACTGAATTAGTGGTGTACGGAGGGGGGTCAACCCCCCCCCCCCCGAAATTCCGAAGGCCCT
>Ga0131853_10027701_pt1 | contig 10158 bp, 8 predicted proteins | sample TergutLab28metaG_FD_92764 | JGI IMG/M metagenome (GOLD analysis project Ga0131853, IMG submission 92764) | Labiotermes labralis P1 segment gut microbial communities from Petit-Saut dam, French Guiana - Lab288 P1 (version 2) (version 2) | ecosystem: Host-associated > Arthropoda: Insects >... | reverse complement strand
TTGGAATGTAGAACCATACTTTGCCGAATGCCTTGATAGCCTTATAAGCCAAGATATGGCCGAAATGGAGATACTTTTAATAGATGATTTAGGGCAAGACGGCAGCCGTACCATAGCTGAAGCTTATGCTAAAAAAGATAGCCGCATACGTATTATTACTCATACCGAAAATAGGCGGCAGGGAGCAGCACGGAATACCGGGTTAAAAGAAGCTAAAGGTGAATATGTATGGTTTATCGATAGTGATGATACCATAGAAAGCGGGGCCGTCGCACGTTTTTACAAAGCGGCCAAAGTTAATCAATTAGATGTATTAATGTTTAAAGTTACGGTTTTTGGCAACAAAGAGGTACCGAATTTTGATATAGAAAACAAAACCGGGCAGTTAAACTTTGTGGCCAATAATTTAATGAGAACAAATGAGGTTATTACTATCTTTAACACACAAATTGAACTAAAAAATTTTACTAATAGTGTTAATAGTAATGTACACTGGACTTATCTTTTTAGGCACGATTTTCTATTAGAGAATAATTTATTCTTTATAGAGAAAATTTTTCATCAAGATTTTTTAACTATACTGTGGCTTAGTTTAGTCCAAAAGGCTGCTTGCATTAATGAAGTTGGTTATTACTATAGAATACGGCAAGGCAGCACAATCACTAATAAAAATCTGAGCCACCTTACACAAAGTTACCAAAGTTATTCTGTAGTAACCAAAGAGATTATAAGTTTTATGACTAACCATAAAGCCAACGAATTTGTTTATTTTATAGGATTAAAATTATTTTTTAAGGCTATAGATTATAAAACAAGACCCATAGTAAGAAAGCCCTCTATTAAAGTAAAATATCAAGCTTTGTTAAATGATTTTTATCAACTCTTTAAGGCTTTAGCTCTTTATGACGGCCAGCATAATGAGAAGATTCTTCGAGAAGCTATGCAGCAGCGTGGATTTTCACGTAAGCTTGCTAAGAATATTACCGGCATTATCTGCCGGCAGCCTCTTAATGAAAAGGCTTTAACCAAAGCCCTTAACAGCTGGCTATGTATTTTAATTATTAAAAAATACCTTAAACTCCTTACTCCGCATCAACTATTATCATTAAAAAGAAAGTTAATGGAGAAGTAACTGTGATTATTCCTATCGTTTTATCTCTAAATAGCGCTTACACTAAACCAACTGCTGTAGCTATAGTTTCAGCCCTTGCTAATGCCGCCGCCGGTACACAATATTATTTTTACCTTCTTACGCACAATTTAACCAGAGACGATGAAAGTTTTATAGAGCAACTTACCACAAAGTACACTACCTGCGCGGGGGTAAAAGTAATTTATTTTAGTGATGCCGATTATACCCAAATCCCCAGCATTAATAATAAAGCTCGCGAGATTATTTTTAGGCTTTTTGTTCCCAACCTTTTGTCCGAAATTGACAAAATAATTTACCTTGACAGCGATATTTTAATTTTAAATGATTTAACCGAACTATACAACATTAATCTTGAAGGCAAAGCTTACGCCGCCGTTAGCGAAAAGGGGGTGCATAATTTTATTAGACCACCGTTAATTAATAACGATACCAAACGCTTATTCGATTTTTTTTATGAGCTTGGGTTCGATTTACTAGACGAGCAAACTCACTACGTTAATGCAGGAGTAATGGTTATTAATGCGGTGTATTGGCGAGAGCATAATTATACTCAAAGAGCTTTAGCGTTTTTAACTCAACATGCTCCCAATCTGGTCCATCTTGAGCAAGATGCTCTTAATTACTTAGCGTTACAAGATGGGCCACAAAGTCGCCACTTTTTAAGTGCTAGCTACAACTTTTTTAGCCCACTTTTTAATATTAACCGTATAAATGCTGCCGAAACACGTTTTTTATTTAAGTCCCTTAATTTATTAAATCAGCTGAAAGAAAATTACCGGCCCCACATTGTGCATTATATAGCAGCCCGCAAGCCATGGAATGGGGCTAATACCGCCTTTGCAGAGCATTATCTTGCCTATGCCGCCCAAATTGGCTGGCACATAACTCCGCCAACCAGTTTTAAAGCAAAACTTAAACGTCTTAATTTTAAAAAATCGCTTAAAGCCCTTACCCCTTATGGTTTGATTAAATGGCGAAAGGCGCGTACAATATAAACGCCTCACCTTTATAAGTGTGCAAATTGAAATAAAAAGGAGATTAATTATGGCTATTCCTATTGCCCTATCATTAAATAGCGCTTTTACTAAACAATCGACGGTAGTGATGTTTTCGGCTTTGCAAAATGCTCATAGAAGCACACAATATTATTTTTACTTACTTACTTACGATTTAACCGACAATGATAAAGCATATATTAGCGGCAAAATAAGCGGCTTTGAAGCTTTTGCCGGGTTAGAAGTCATTTATCTTTCGCAGCAAAATTACGCCGATATTCCGGTCTTGGTTAATAAGATTTCTAAAGAGAATATGTTTAGAGTATTTTTACCGCAGCTTTTACCTCATATTCCTAAGTTAATTTACCTTGATAGCGATATTTTAGTACTTAAAGATTTAACAGAACTTTACAACACTTCCATTGAAGGCAAAGCTTATGCCGCCTGCAGCGAGAAAAAAACTTTTGAGCTAATTAAAAATCCCTTTAGTAATTACAATGTCAAACGAATTTTTGACCTATACTATAAAGAAGGCTTTGATTTATTTAATGAGCAAAATCATTACATTAACAGCGGTATATTGGTTATAAATAACGATTATTGGGCAGCCCATAATTATACCAAAAGAGCGTTAAAGTTTTTAACCAGACTTAATGGGAATGGCTTAGTTTACAGCGATCAAGACGCCTTAAACTATTTAGCATTACAAGACGGCCCTGCCAGTCGTATTTATATTAGCTGGTCGTATAATTTTCATAGCCAATACCTTGATATGACCCGCATTACCGACCCACGTATCCGCTTTTTGTATAAAGCCTTAAATTTGGAAGCCGAAATGACGGCTAACTATCAACCGCATATTGTGCACTATGTAGGCAAAAATAAACCATGGAAAGGTAGCACCTCGTTCTTTTCGCCGCTTTATAGAGAATATGCCGCTAAAATTGGTTGGCACATCGACCCGCCGGGAAGCTTTAAAATTAAACTTAAGCAATTTACATTTAGAAAGTTTATCAAAAATATGACTCCCTACGGCTTAATTGTAATGAAAAACCAAAATAAAAACTAAACGAGGAAAGACTTATGATTATTCCTATTGCTTTATCACTTAATAGCGCTTTTGTTAAGCAAGCCACCGTTACTATGTTTTCGGCTTTACAAAATGCTGCTGAAGGCGCGCAGTACCAATTTTGCTTACTTACCTACAATTTAACCAAAAAAGATATAAAATTTATTAACGATAAACTAAGCAGCTTAACAGCCTTAGCAGGCATTGAAGTTATTTTTTTAACTCAAGAAAACTATGACAGCATTCCTAAGTTGGTTAATAAACGACCCAAAGAAAATATGTTTAGAGTGCTTATTCCACAATTACTACCCAATGTACCCAAATTAATTTATCTTGATTGTGATATTTTAGTGCTAGGCGATTTAAGTGAACTTTTCGACATTAATTTGGAAGAAAAGGCCTATGCAGCCTTTAACGAGAAAGACCTTTTTCATTTTACTCGCCCACCGGCAAATATTGGCGCCAAAAAGCTTTATAATTTTTTTTATCAACTGGGTTTTAATTTACATGAAGAAAATAATTATGTTAATTCAGGTGTGTTAGTAATAAACAATCATTATTGGCAACAGCATAATTATACTCAAAGAGCATTATCATTTCTCCACGAATTTAATGGGAAGGGACTTGTTAATTCTGACCAAGACGCTTTAAATTATTTAGCTTTACAAGATGGTCCTTCTAGCAGAGCTTATTTCAGTTTACACTATAACTTTCTTTGCTATTTACTGCCTATGCTTAGCTTTGACATTACCGATATAACCAACTTTAACACACACATCTTTTATAAATCGTTTGGTCTAGAAAACGAAATGAAAGAAAATTACATACCAAAACTTGTACACTTTGGCGGGCGCTTTGCTCCATGGCGCGGAATAATAAACACGCAATTTACAAAGCTTTACCTTAGCTACGCAGCTAAAATTGGCTGGCACATCGACCCGCCGGATAGTTTTAGAGCCAAACTTAATAGACTTACTTTAAAGAAAGTACTTAAAAATATAATGCCGTATGGGTTGGTTTTATTGAAAGGAAAACGTAAGAGGTAAATAAGCATTTAAACCCATTTACCTACCCATACCTACATAATTAAAGCCTAATTCTTTAAGAACAGCACTATTTAAAGCATTACGCGCATCAAAGATATGACGGCCGGTCATAAGCTCTTTCATTTTAGCAAAATCGGCCTCACTAAATTGCGGCCATTCGGTAACTAACACTAAACCATCGGCATTCTTTACAGCTTCGTACATATCATCAAAATAAGTTAAGTTGGCACTTTCATTAAAATGTTCTTTAAATTTAGTCATCGCTTTAGGGTCATACAATCGTACCTGCGCTTGATTACCCAGCAGTTCTTTTACTAAATAAATAGCCGGTGCTGCACGCACATCATCGGTGTCGGGCTTAAAGGCCAGTCCCCACAAAGCAATTTTTTTATTAAAGAGCGGGTTAATATTAATTTTAATTTTATTAATAAAACGCTCACGCTGGCGGGCATTAATATAGGCCGTTTCGCGCAGCAACCCTAAATTAAGGCCGTGTTCCTCGCCGGTACGGATAAAAGCGGCAATATCTTTAGGGAAGCAGCTACCACCATAACCAATACCTGCCTGTAAAAATTTACTACCAATACGTGCATCTAGACCAATACCGTGTGTTACATCGTTAATGTTAGCATCAACTTTTTCGCATAATTCGGCCAACATGTTGGCATAGCTAATTTTAGTAGCTAAAAAGCTATTAGCCGCTTGCTTGATAAGTTCGGCCGAAGCCACATTAGTAAAGATAATAGCTACATTTTGCTTAATAAAAGGCTGGTAAAGCTCGTTAAGTAAAGCTTTAGCCTTATCACTAGCCACCCCGCATACAATACGATCTGGCTGCATAAAATCTTTCACAGCAAGACCTTCACGTAAAAACTCGGGATTACTAGCCACATCAGTCTGTAAATTTTGGTTAATGTTTTTTATCCAGTCGATGATTTGCTTGTGCGTACCTACCGGCACCGTTGATTTTTCGACAATGAGTTTATAACCGGTACTATAGCGAGCTATTTCTTCTACCGCCTGCTGAATATAACGCAGATCGGCTTGCCCATCATCGCTTTGAGGTGTACCCACACAAAGCATAATAATTTCGGCAAAATTTGCCGCCTCTTTTATGCTGGCAGTAAAGCTAAGCTTACCACTAGCCAAAGCCTTTTGTAAGAGTGGCTCTAAATCTTTTTCATAGATAGGGCTTAGACCTTTTTTAAGTTTATTAAGTTTTGGCTCATTAATTTCCACCGCAAGTACATTGTGGCCTTGCTCGGCAAAACAAACAGCACCCACTAAGCCAACATAGCCGGCACCGATAATGGTAATTTTCATAGTTAATATTGTAACAAAAAAAAACCGTTGTGGCAAGCGGAATGGGAGTTGATTAAACAGCATCTAAATAAAAATAGATAAAAATCACATAAAGAAATATCTAAAATATTTATTTACTTGCGGTAATGGACAAAGAATAGAGTTAGTCCATAACTTAAAAAATAGCAAAATTTAAAGACCAAAAAATAGCAATAAGATAACGAAAACTAAAGCATTTCGTATATAACATTATTTTTTATTCACTGCCACTCTATATTTTTAGTATAGACAAAAAACATGTTATGTGCTACAGTAACACTAACGTCATTGTTTTTTTATTAAAAACGAATAAACGAGTAGCGTTGAGTGTAAATTTTAATATTTATTATAAAGGTAGACTTATGAAAGTAGTTATTTTAGCAGGTGGTTTGGGTACGCGTCTTTCAGAGGAGACCAACCTAGTGCCTAAACCAATGGTTGAAATTGGTGGACACCCTATTCTTTGGCACATTATGAAAATATACTCGCATTACGGCTTTAATGAGTTTATTGTGCTTACTGGGTATAAATCGCATATTATAAAGGATTATTTTATTAATTATTACTCGCGTTATAGTGATGTTACGGTGGATATGGCAAGTAACGTAGTGGAGTTACATAAAAATAGAACTGAAAATTGGAAAGTTACTATGCTTTACACTGGGCAGGATAGCATGACTGGTGGGCGGCTATTAGCTGCTAGAGATTATATTGGTAAAGAGCGGTTTATGATAACTTATGGTGATGGTATAAGTGATGTTGATGTTACCGAATTAGTTAAAAATCATGAAAAAGCAGGTAAATACGCTACACTTACAGCGGTGCGACCAAGCGGGCGCTTTGGGGTGTTGGATATGGAGAATGATGGAACTATTTTATCTTTTAAAGAAAAGGCCGAGGGAGGTAGTGGTTGGATTAACGGTGGTTTTTTTGTGATGGAGAGCGAAGTTTTTAATTATTTAAAGGATGGCAAGGGTACTATTTTGGAGCGAAGGCCGCTAGAGATGTTAGCAAATGAAGGTCAACTTAACGCCTATAAACACGACGGTTTTTGGCAAGCGATGGATACTTTAAAAGATAAAAATGATTTAACCAATATGTGGTCGAAAGGTAAGGCAGTTTGGGCTGTATGGAATAAATAATGGATAAAAAAATTCTTATTACTGGGGCAACGGGCTTTATAGGGCGCAATGTTACTGCTGAAATGGTGCAACGAGGGTATACCGTATATGCTCCAAGTATCAATTCTTTACAGACCAATAACGAAAAAATTGTGCAGTGTGATTTAGATTTTAATAACCGTGAAGCCGTTAAAACTTTTATGGAAGAATATAAGTTTACGGATTGTATCCATTTGGCGTGGTATGTGGGCAAAGGGCTACATAAATCTAATCTCAATATGGAGTGGTTATCTTTGTCGTTGGATATGTTAAAGTGGTTTAAAGAGAACGGCGGCAAACGTTTTTTAATGGCTGGTAGTGTCTCTGAATACGATTTTTCTTACGGCTACTTTAAAGAAAATGCCACGCCAATTACTAATCACTCTATATACGGGAAAGCGAAAGCGGCTTTAGATGTGGTGGGGAATCAGTATGCAGCTCAAAACGATATAGCGTTTAAAACAGCTCGTATCTTTAATCTTTATGGCCCATTTGAAAAGCCTGAGCGTATTGTGCCGGCAGTAATATTATCGTGTTTAAAGAATGAAGATGTGAGGGTCTCTGATTGTGTAAAGCAAGTTGATTACCTGCATGTTTACGATATGGCGATGGGTATTGTCACTTTGTTTGAGAGTGATATGGTGGGTGCAGTTAATATTTCTTCGGGCGAGGCGGTAAGGTTACGAGCTATTGTTGAAAGAATTGTAGAATTCACTAGGTCAAAATCGAAAGTATTATGGGGAGTAGTTCCTCCAAGTTATGATGACCCTTTTGTGTGTGGCGATAACGAAAAGCTGCGTTCACTAGGGTGGCAACCCCAGTTTACGTTAAACGAAGGTTTAAAACAAACTATAAGTTGGTGGAAAGAGAATGGAAAATTTTAACAACGTGTACAAGGGTAAAACTGTATTAGTTACGGGGCATACGGGGTTTAAGGGTTCGTGGCTATCGGTTTGGCTAACTTCATTAGGAGCAAACGTAGTGGGCTATGCGCTAAACCCTTATTCACCCAAAGGCAATTATTACGCCTCACACCTAAAAAAACATTTATTTGCTGATGAACGCGGCGACTTGCGTAATTTTGATACATTAGAAGCGGTAGTTGAAAAATATAAGCCCGAAATTATTTTTCATTTAGGTGCGCAAGCATTGGTAAGAACGGCTTATGTCGACCCTAAATACACTTACGAAACTAATATTTTAGGCTCGGTTAACGTGATGGAAGTATGTCGAAAGTTTGATTTTATTAAAACAGTGGTGATGATAACTTCAGATAAATGTTACGAAAATATTGAGCAGATATGGGGCTACAAAGAAACTGACCGAATGGGCGGATATGACCCTTATTCAGCTTCTAAAGGAGCTGCTTCATTAGTAATTTCTTCGTATCGAAGTTCGTATTTTAATATTAACGATTATGCTAAACACGGTAAAGCAGTAGCTGAGGTGCGTGCGGGTAACGTCGTAGGTGGTGGCGACTGGAGTGATAATCGTCTTGTACCGGATTGTATCAAAGCCATCGAAGAAGGACGTGATATAGAAATACGAAGTCCCAATGCCACTAGGCCGTGGGAGCATGTACTTGAACCATTGGTAGGATATTTACGTGTTGGTCAAAAGTTAATAGAGGAGCCAGTAAAATATGCTACTGAGTTTAACTTTGGGCCACCGCTGGCTTCTAATAAAACTGTGTGGGAAGTAGTCAGCAAACTGGTAAAATATTATGGGGAAGGAGTCGTCATTGATAAATCAGCCGGTGTATTTGTGCACGAAAACCAGTTATTAAATCTTGATGTTACCAAAGCTTATGTGATGCTTGACTGGCAGGCACGTTTAACTTTAGATGAGACCATAAAGTTTACAGTGGATTGGTATAAAGAAGCCTTGCAGTCGGCAGATATGTTTGATTTTTGTTTAAAACAAATTGATGATTTTTGTAAAAGAGGAAGTTAAGAGTTTGGATATTTCAAGTTTTGACTGCCTTATAGTTGGGAGTGGTTTTTGCGGTAGTGTGATAGCCCGTAAGCTTGCCGAACAAGGTAAAAAAGTGCTGATATTAGAACGGCGAAACCATATTGCTGGTAATATGTACGATGAGATAGATGATAATGGTATTTTAGTGCAACATTATGGACCACACACATTGCATACTAACAATAAAGAGGTTTTTGACTTTATTATCAAGTACGGCGACTGGGTCGATTATCGCTTACAATGTGCTGCAGTAATGGACGATATTGTTTCACCATCGCCGTTTAACCTAACCACCATTGATATGCTTTATAATCAAGAAGAAGCCGAAAACTTGAAGCAGCATTTAAAGATTTGTTATGGTGAGCAAAAAAGTGTAACTATTGTTGAGCTACTGAGATGTGATGACCTGCTAATTAGGCAATATGCCGAAAAATTATTTGAAATAGACTATCGTCCTTATACAGCCAAGCAGTGGGGTATTCCTCCTGAAGAAATTGATGTCAGCGTACTAAAGCGGGTACCTGTTAGATTAGATTATACCAATGCTTATTTTGATGATACTTATCAAGTTATGCCTAAAAATGGGTTTACACAATTTTTTACTGGATTATTAAATCACAAAAATATTGAAGTAAGGCTTAATACAGATGCCTTAAGTTATTTGCAAATTAACACTGAAAGCAAAAAAATTTTATTTAATAACCAACAGATTCATATTCCAGTAGTGTATACTGGTGCTATAGACGAGCTATTACAATATAGTTATGGACAGCTGCCCTACCGCTCGCTCCGGTTTGATTATCAAACTAAACAAGTTGATAGTTTTCAGATTGCTCCCGTAGTTGCTTACCCTAGTGCCGAAGGGTATACCCGTATAACCGAGTATAAAAAATTACCTGTGCAAAATATACAGGGTGTTACTACGGTAGCCTACGAGTACCCATTACAGGTAAAAGATGGTGATGACTTAGAGCCATACTACCCTATTTTAACTGATGTGAACACTGTTATGTATAACAAATACTTAGCTAATTTACAAGGATTCCCTAACTTTTTTTTATGCGGTAGGTTGGCTGACTATAAATACTATAATATGGATAACGCTATTATGCGAGCATTTGAAGTGTTTAATAATATTGTTAAAAGGTAAATAAGGCAAATGAAAGATATAAAAATATTTGTATCTCATCGTATCGATTTAGATAGTGAAGTAATAGATAACCCTCTTTTTGTACCTGTACGTTGCGGAGCGGTGTACGATAAACGTGAAAATAAACCAGATATTATTGGTGATGATACTGGAGATAATATCTCTGAAAAAAGATTGTCGTATAATGAACTAACAGTAATGTATTGGGCTTGGAAGAACGTGAAGGCTGATTATTATGGGCTTTGCCATTATAGGAGGTATTTTAGTTTT
>Ga0131853_10027700_pt1 | contig 10158 bp, 7 predicted proteins | sample TergutLab28metaG_FD_92764 | JGI IMG/M metagenome (GOLD analysis project Ga0131853, IMG submission 92764) | Labiotermes labralis P1 segment gut microbial communities from Petit-Saut dam, French Guiana - Lab288 P1 (version 2) (version 2) | ecosystem: Host-associated > Arthropoda: Insects >... | reverse complement strand
TGTGTGTGTGTGCGCGCGCGCGCGCTTTTTTTTTTCGAAATTACCCTTTAAATAAGAAATATCAGTGTAACTGCTTCCTTTTTTACTATTATTGTGGAGCACGTGCAGTGTCTGAGAGACTTTGGGACAGTGGAAATGACGGTGGTAGTTATCACTTGGCTATCTGACTGTCTTCATATGAGCTTAACTGCTACTCCCATTTTACCTTTCCAAGATTGGATTGTTGGTTTCTTTCTTTCTTTCTTTCTTTTTTTCTTTCTTTCTTTCTTTTTTTCTCCCTCTTTCATTCTTTTCTTCATGTTAGAGTATGTGCTGGAAATGACCTTCAGCTCAGAGAAGCTTAGCACCTGGTGAACTGACTGTTAAATACTGTTTGAAGTTCAGGTCTAGAAATTACTGATACTGTGCAGCAACTGTAACAGCAGTGGCATGACTCACACACTGCCAGTCCAATTGCAGTGTAGGCTGTATGGCATATTGTGTTATGTTGCTCACAGTCCAGTTCAATCTGCTGCCTGAAACACAATGTAATATACATTTCTTTTGTTTGTGAGTATGCAGTGCTGTTTTTTACACGGAATTTTCATGTGGAAATCTATATAATGAAGAAATAGTACGAAAAATGTCATAGTAAATGCTGAATAAGTGTTCCTGGTGTTCAGTTCCTTCAAATTGTAGCACGTCTGAAAGGTGAAGGAGATGATTTCCAACACCTATTCTTAACATGCAGTAAGTTATGTAGATTATATGCAGAAATGTAAGGCTTTGAAGCTTGCCATGTGTTGAGGTTAAGTTTTCATTTGAATTCCCTGTGTTTTTGTATATTATTGAGTATCATTAGTGAATTATGTATTTTCTGTGTATAAGTATACGACAGTTAGGTTATACTGGATGAGTATCGAATCTGTAGTGTTCCTGTGTGTAAGGAGCATGCAAACAGAATGTTTTGAAGGCCTCAGTAACTGAATAAAAAAGACTGCGTATAATACATTGATTGAAAGATTAATCTTTTGTGCTGTCGATTAAAAATTGGTTTTTCCCTAATTTGTCAGTTGACTCTTATAACTTACTACCAGTCATGAACTATTTTATATCTTTATGAAGAATTGATAATTTAATTGGTGTCTTCAGTTTCTTGTGCAACATTCAGGTGGAAATTGAATTCAACATCCAGTAGTGAAAGCAGAAGATCCATGGAAGAAGGGCCAGCTGTTAGTCCTTGTTAATAGTTGTAAGTGTGCAGTACAAAAAAGTTTTGTATGCCATGTCCAGTATTATGCTACTGGTAGCTGTAACTTATATGCGTATGTTGTCATTATGCCAAATTTGAAATGAAATGCTGGGGTACTGCAGCATGTTCCATATGATGATGCCCTCCAGCTCCAGTGTTGAATATTAATTTTGCCAGTGACAACCACAGTGATACAGTAACAACCGTGTACATGAGTTCTTCATTATTTCCTTAATGTGTTCACTTTTGTTAACTGTGTAGAATATTGTAATTATTAAATGACCACCAACAAAAGTTATGTTGAATGTGTAGTGGAGAACAGATAATGATATGTAAGGAGGAGGGAGGGAGAAAGAAAGAAAGAAAGAAAGAAGGGAAATTGTGTGTTATTCAGTATCAGTACAAAAGTAAAGGTGTCCCTGTGCTTATAAAACACTACCATGATGATGTGTGGGTGGTGGAGATTGGCCTCTTGCACCAGGTATTCTTAATCTCAGCACTAGTTTGAGTTAACTGGTAAATTTCATGCACCAGCCATGGGGAAATAACTCTTAGTATGCACTGGATAGTTGGGTGGAAAGATGGACCACACACCCTACAGACAATATCTGTGCCCTAGCCTGGAATTCCCCTAAATTCAGTCTATAATGTCACTACTGACTTAGCTGCCCTTGGTTTCTCAGTAGCAACATAATTTACACATTTAGCATGCATTTCTGTTGTCAAGTTGTAAATACACTGGGAAAATTTTTGATATACTGGTGTGAATTGTGGTAAGAAAAAATGGCAGAAATTAAATAGTATTAAAACAATCTCATGGCCCTCTTGAAGTATTAATATCATTTGGAACTTGGTGTATAGTCATTGCTCTGTATTGCTCTGCATAGGCCAATATGCATTGCTGTGATCCACTCTGCCCTCTAAGGAATATGTCAAATTCCTAAAAGATTGAATGCGATATGAATACATTATATAAATCGCTTAATAAGATAGTAGAAGGGAAGTGACTGTGAAGTTTTTGGTACTGTCATTGAAATTGCTGCAAACAGAACTAGTCATAGGGTGGGATATGATTGTGATGTACTGAGGCATTATGTTTTTGGCTCCTGCTTCATATTCAGAGGGTCCCAGATCGAACCCAGGCCCAGTGATCTGCTGAATAGACAAGATTTTTGTGAAGAGACTTAGTTCTGGGATATAACGCCATGTAGTTTGGTATATTGACACCAGTGTTTCGAAGTATATATTGCTTCCATCCTCTGGGTGAAGGGAGGAATCCTATCCTCCATGCTAAATACTCTGGCAGTATGTACTCCTGGAAGGTTGGTATCTACCAAATTTTACGACGTCAAATCGCAGATACTTTCAGTCTTATTAGTTTGTTGCCTGAAGTGGTACTACTTTTTATTCTAGAGGTTTCCGATTCGAATCTAGGCGAGGTACTGTCTTAACCCAGGTCTGTGGCTTTCCTCCGTCCCTCTAAATGCCGGGATTGTACTAAATTAGGCCACGACCGCTTCCTTCTGCATTCTTCCAAATTTGGTCATTTTGTCTTTCGACGCAATATAATCCTAGCTACTGACATCGTCACTGAATAAACATAACCACGCAATGGTATTCACAGCCGCTGGAACGTAATGTCTCACAGGCTTTTCGTGGTGTTCGCCCTTCCTCCTGGAAAATAGGCCAGTAACTTCAACAAGTGACATTGTAGTCACTAAAACCAGGAAGTAACTGGGCTACGCTCTAAATGCCATAATATGCAAAAATAAGTCGAGTGGAAATGCGCGTCACCTCCACTTATTCTGTTCAACGAGATAAGACGGAGTGAAGGGTGCTGAGGTCAAGTTCCATATGGTAAACGAGCTCTGTCGCACATGTACTTGACCCGAATAATTGTTTTGAATGTCACGGCTACATCTTTGGTTTGGTACTACACTGAAGGGAACTCCTAATGACTAAGCATACGCAAAGTGCTTTTGTTTATTCCAGTCCGAATCTGAAGTCAAGGACACCCAATCCGCCCGAGGTCATTCTGGTGGTGGTGGGGATAGGCGGTACTCTCGATCGACTTAATCCACGCTACCAACGCAAGGCTCATTAGTGTGCAAGGATGTGGAGTAGTTCAAGGTACGTCAATTGGTGTTCGAAGAGAGTTTAAATACAAAATTTATAATAATAATTTTAAAATCCGTAGAGTGACGGGTCTGAATTTTGTGGAGACTGTGGAAGTGATATTGTGGCTAGAGCACCGTAACGAATTTACACGGTCTGCAGTTCTACTAGTGTACAAGTTTGTGAAGTAACTCCAGGTAAGTTAATTGGTGTTCGAGATGTGTGTAAATAAACAATAAATAAATCGGAAATTTAACGGGTTTCGTTGTTGTGTTGGTTGTGGAAGTGATTAAGAATTGGTGGCCGCTGAAGCGACAGGCCAAAACCGCAGGATCCTACTTAGTAAATGGTGTACAGCTCTACACTCGGCTACTCTTCTTTCCCCCCCTCCTCCCCAGAATTTTCAATTTTTGCCACCAACGTTTTGCCAGTACTCTACCCGACACCATCCAAACAGTCTTAGATAGTTGCGGTCGTGTCGTTATGTAACGCATATTGTTTGGGTAACGGTAAAGTTGTCCTTGTCTACGCCATGAAGGCATATAGGAGGAGCAGAGGCACAGCTCCACTCATTCTTAGCCTCGACACTGCACGGAGTTGAGTGGTCAACTTCAAGCCTGGCTGCTTTACCACCGAGAAGGGAACCCAATACCCACTGAATAGGAGACCGGGTGGGCCCTAGAGCCGGTATGGACAGTTTGGAGAAGGGAAAATTACATGCATCTCCCGGGACTCGAAATCTGGATCGTTCAGCCAGTAGCCTATCCACTATACTTACTATGTTATTCCGGCTGCCACAATTATTGTACTGAGATTAATTTTATAGTGTATTGTAGCAGACTATAGAAGGAACACCTACGTGGAAGTTAAAACAAAAATAGGTTGAAGTAAACTAGGATTCTTATGTAATTCAGGATCTCGTGAAGTCCTTGGGAAATCTGGAGTGAGGCCTGTATGTCGAAAAATTGCGAGACCTGTTCCTTATTCGATTCCATTATATTAGGTCCACTTCAACCTGCTTCTAAAAGAAACACGACAGGTCTCTATCGCAAAGTTGCAATTGCCTGTAATAATTTGCTAAATGTAGATAAGGAATTTACAAATTAAGCAAGGAATCGGAGACAAGTCACGGTATTTTCAAGTAGCTTGGCACTCGATCCCACTCTATTACGTTCGTAACTGTATGCGAAACGCATACTCATGTGGATATAGCCTATTTGATCAATGTAATGTAAATTTCTTTCTAATTCAGTTTCGGACTATCATTTCTACAAACCGCACACAAACCAACATGCATTCTGAACTTTGCAATCTACTACTTTATATTACTGTTTCATATTCTCGAAGTTTTAAGTTTAAAGATTAGCTGGGGGTTCGGCAATCGCATTTTCCTGGTTGACTTAAGGCAGACGTCAAAATAATACTTAAAATACGCTATTATAATTTGATTTCACGTTGTTCACAGTTCGCGTGTCACAAATGTTACTACAGTTTGAATGAAAGGATGCTAGGGTGTGCCATTAGCTTGAATATAACCTGAATTACCTAGCTTTTTGGCGGTAGAGTAGGGATCCCATTTTTTAAAAACAAAAAAACTAGGGCATTTAATAACGTTTAGGTAGCCGGGTAGGGGGGAGTGGTGGTGGAAGATACTCGTACTTTTGAACAGTCACGTAATAAAAAGGAGTCATTTATTAACGTTACTAAAAGAGGTAACTCAGATAAAAATTATAACCTACAGGTACAAGAAATTGAGATAAACTCACTAACTTCTCGTGGCTTATCCGTTCTTCATCCTTTACAGTCTCAGTCCAGACTCTACAAATCCTTCTGTCCGTCTCCCATTCATTCCTGTTGGTGGCTGGTTGATGGAAGTCCTGCGATAGATGATTTCTACCACCATGGGAAAGTAAAAATATTCGCATTGTCGGAAAAGTCGTGTTTTACGACTTCGGAAAACCTGATACTTTTGGCATCCCGTCACAATATTGGAGGACACCGGGCCAGAACTCTTTAAAAACCCATAAGACCTGAACTGTCCCGGGAAGACCGGGACAAAATAGATCCCTGCCACAGAGTCATATGGGGGTCGTTGCTATAGCCCAGGCGGTTAGATGCAGACTTTCCACTGCGGCGCCTGGATTTCGGTTGCAGTTGATTGTTTGTAACTCAGCAGGAGCGACAAGACGCTGGAAGAGGTTTTACTCCGAGTTCCTACGTTTTTCCGTGGCTAATAATTCAGCCTCTCGTCCTATTGCCTTAAAATCCATTTTAATATTTCCCTCAATTCGACACATAACTCCATAAGTGGAAACTGAAGGAAAAATAAAAGTAAGGGGTTAGAACTTCCATTTTCTCTTACGACAGCTCTGAAACTGTATACAGATTTATTATTTTTTTTTAAATTCAGATGCTTCAGACAGAAGACGCACAGTGGCTTTTAATTAATTCTTTGTTACAACTGACAACTTTGTGAATTAGGATTGTCAGTTCCTGCAAACCACATACTGTCGCGTTCATGCTCATATCCAACTGACAGGTACTGTGGACTAGTTAATTGGCCTATTGATTGCCTCACGATGGCTACAGAACGAGCGGTAAAGCAATGCTGACCTGTCGGCTCTCTCCGAATAGGGTTTTCAATCCTCGCATATATTGCCGCCCTTGGTAGACATCGTGAATGAAGTATTTGAATTCCACGAAGTTTGATATTCTCAAGGCTAATAAACGTTCCAAAAGATTGTAGTCTATAAGTTAAGTCACTAGTAGGACCAATTATAACATATCAAAATTGCATTCGTGACGAATTTAAGAGCTATTTGAACTAAGGGAAAGCCTGTTACCATTCCGTCCAGAATCGTTTGTCTTTCAGTTTTCTCTCCACAAATATTAACATCAAAATACAATTCACCTTAATTTTGCTTTTCTTTATGAGTGTTTAACCTTGTCTCTCACATAAGGCAGGAAAGAGGCACACGGTGTTTGAGATTTGGGCGCTGAGGAAGATATTTTAGCCTAAAAGAATGAGTTAACAGAGGAATGGAGAAAACTGCACAACGGGGAGATTCACTTACCGAATATTATTGGGGTGATCATTTCTTAAAGAATTAGGTGGGCGAGGCAAGTGACATTTGTGGGTGAGAGGAGACGCGCATACGGGGTTTTGGTATGGAAAGAGACAAATTCGAAGACTTAGACGTAGGTGGGAAGTTAATATTAAAATGGACCTGCAAGAAATAGTATGGGAGGGTGTAAACTAGAATGATCTGGCTCAGGATACGAGCAAATGGCGGGCTCTTACGAATGCGGTAATGAATTTTATTTTCCATAAAATGCTGGGAATTTCTAGAATAGCTGAGAACCTATTAGTTTCTCAGTAAAGGCTCTGACCCGTGGAGTTAGTTAGTTAGTTGGTTGGTTGGTTTGGTTGGTTAGTTAGTTAGATTGTTTGTTTGTTTGTTAGCCCGCTTGTTGTATACGTATCAGCACGCTGCAGCACGTCAGGAACTCGTACACTGACAGCCCAACAAGGAAATCTTGTCAGGCTTTGAACAGCTCAAACTGTGTCACGTCCCGGAGGCCAGTCTTGAACAGCTTAGGATGTCCTGCAGCCGGACAGTACATATTTTTTTGTTGTAGCTGTGCTGTCTGGTCCAGTTATACAGTGATCCACTTTAATAACGTCAACCAAGTATTTATACTTTTTCCACGTGACGACACTCTAGAACACAGTTCAAACACCCCGTTACACGCCAGATTACATGGTGTACGTGTGTTTGTTTGTGCGTGCTTGTGAATGCAGGCCTGCATGCATTCAAATCCCGATATGTCATCACTCTTTGCTCATTTTTTTAAAATTGCGTGTCTCAAGGCAGGAAATAATAAAATTAATGTCCTCATGATTCTATCCCGAATATCGAGGTAGTGGGTTTCTCTGAATCGCCGGAGAGTGTTTAGCAGGATGAATGACGTCAAATTCCAGTAACCCGCGATATTTTTTTTTTGCACGTGTAAGAAATTCGCCTAATTCCAGACAGGTCAGTGCGCATTGAATGCTATAAAAGGTAAAGTGTTCCCGTTACAGGCCCGGTGTGGCCCAGAGCGTGGATAGATGTATAGCTCTACTCTTCCATGACCGCGGCACTAAAAGGGGATGAGTGGCTAGCAGCACGCCCCTGCCGCACTTTACGCCCGGGAAAGACCCGGTACCCATTTTACAGGAGGCTGGGTGGGCCCTAGGACCAGTCTGGACGGGCAGAAAATCTCGTCCCCATCGGGATTCGATCCCGGACCGTCCAGCCCTTAGTCATTCGCTATACCGACTGAGCTACCCGGCCTACTTGAATGCTATCAGATTTGAATAATTTTAAGAGCTGGTATCTTAGCAGTAAGCGAGTCTAGGCAGATATATCCGCCATTATATTCACTTAGTATGGGTCCGTGTATTTTTTAGACTGTGTTTCCGATTTCTCCCACCTAAGTCTCTAAACATTTCTCTTCTCTGCCGTACACGCCGCATGCCCAGCCCGTCTTATTTACCTTGATTTAATCGTCCTAAACTTATGGCGAGGAATACTTCACGAACATTTCTTCAGCCTTCTCTTACCTCTTCCTTCTTACGATCAGATATTTTCATTAGCAAGATGTTCTCCAAAACCCTAGGTTCTGCCGTTATTTTACTGTTTAAAGAACGCCCAAAGTTCAAATTTCGGTCCAGAAATTGACGAGTCTGACCGAAACGTGTTGTGATTTTGCCATAGTCTCTGCAAGGCACTGCTGGAGCATTACCTGACCGCTTGTATGCATACATCCATGTATGACGCTTGTCCCCCCTCGAAAAGCGCCTCCATTCTTCTCTGTTCCCAGCTCATCTCCTCCATCCTTTTATGCATAGAATTTGTACTTCCTCCCATCTTGTTCTTGGTTTTCCTATTGATGTAGTGTCGAACCGCTTATATGAACATCGTACGACTTATCTTCCACCATCACCCTATATGACGCAACTTTCAGACCATAACATATATTTGAATAGTAATCGGTATGTAAAACAATAAACAAACAAAATGCGTTTCTTAAAATTTTTCCAAATATTTAATTCGGCACCACGCCAGTAAGGCAGGGGGGGAAATGGCTATATATCTCCACGTATTCTCGACATCAGCACTATAAATTGTGAACTTCACGTCCTATTCAGTTTACCCGTGGGGGAAGAACGTATCGTGTCCAGTAGATAGGAAGTTGTCTGGGCCCTAGGGTCGGTCTGCCCTCTTTGGAGCAGAGGAAAGAATCTTAACTGCCTGAAATCGAACGATGATTGATCGGTAGGACAAAGACTTAACTAACCCGGCTCCTAAATGTCCCTGGTGCAGAGGTGGATACTGAGATCGTAGCTTCGTGGACACAATTCATTCCCAGATTGCCTCTTATAAGAAAAGGCCGATGAAAAAGCACATTACAGAGATCCAGTTGTTGTGTAACAGTACTACAGCTATACATAACTAGTTCGAGAAGTGACCTTCATATCCTTCAGTCAGCTGCAACTCAACACATTTGCTCTTACAATAATGATGTGGTACAGCACCAGGAGTGTAAATGACTTCAGAACGGAGTGTAGGTTTCAGAATCAGTAGATGGGTGCAATTTTAATATCATTACTGAGAATTAAAAGAGAAAGAAAAAATAAAAAAGAGGAAGGAAGAAATGAAGCGAAAGCTACAAAGAAAAGAAGGAAAGAGTAACAAGAGAAAAAAGAAACTATGTATTTTGCAGTAGCAATGTATTCTGCGTAATTAACATGATTTTCTGACGTCAGATGTAGGTTATAAATGGATGAGGCGTGTACAGTACTGTGTAAATTTTCTGTCTAGGTGTCAGGGATTAACTAAACACGGTGAAGCTCTACCTCTGATTAAGCAGTGTTGCGTTTTGTAAACGAAGATTTGTGTTGAAAAACTCGATGTTTGATGTTGAAATGCTGGATAATTTGGTTATCTCAGCTGTGCTGATGAAGATTAAAGTCTTCTTTGATGTTACTCTGTGTCATAGGGGTATAGTTCTCTATGTTTCGAAGGATGGTAGTCCTACTGCCCTCACCTACAGGGCCAAACAATCCAAGAAGAATCTCAGAAGACTGAATGGGTTCTTTATATTTGGTTCCTACAAGTACAGTTGATCATAAATAACTGTTTATTAGATATTTAAATGATTTATACAGAAGGTTAAAAGTAAACTCGACACCTCCTTCCGCTAAGCTGCCTGTGGAGAGGGACAGACCATGTCTTGGTGTCCTGTTGTAGGGCTGTTTCAGAATTCTGATCGGAACGCATCAGAGAGGTTTGTTGTTGTTGTTGAAGAAGAAGAAGAAGAAGAAGAAGAAGATGATGATGATGATGATGATGATGGTGTTGGTGGTGGTGGTGGTGGTGATGATGATGATGATGATGATGATGACGACGACGACGACGACGACGACGACGACGACGACGACGAATAAGGAGATGAAAAGAGGAGGAGGAAGAAGTAGTAAAACAGAAGAAGGGTGAGGAGAAGGTGGAGAAAAAGAAGGAAAAAATAGTTATATCCCTTAACTCACAAAAACGTTAGCGTTTGCACGTGGACCAATAGTATATAAGCCTAATCTATGAAATTAAAAATAAACTTGTCATAAAATGATAGTAGATTATTGAACACATGTACGAGGTGTGGCAATAAAGAAACCGGATTGCTTTTATTACTCATTTCCGGCCACGTCGATGACGAAGAGGAGGGTAGGGCATTGACCCGTGGACTTCCCTCTACCGTCACACAAAGGT
>Ga0131853_10027698_pt1 | contig 10160 bp, 2 predicted proteins | sample TergutLab28metaG_FD_92764 | JGI IMG/M metagenome (GOLD analysis project Ga0131853, IMG submission 92764) | Labiotermes labralis P1 segment gut microbial communities from Petit-Saut dam, French Guiana - Lab288 P1 (version 2) (version 2) | ecosystem: Host-associated > Arthropoda: Insects >... | reverse complement strand
GTGGCGGACGCTTGTGAGTACGGTAATGAACCTTCGGGTTCCGTGAAATGCGGGGAATTTCTTGACTAGCTGCAAACCAGTTAGCGTCTCAAGAAGGACTCTGCACCATGGAGTAAGTAAGTATATATATATATTAAAGACATATTTCCGACATATTTTGGTACAAGTTTGCCATCTTCAGGGAGCAAAAATAATGCCAGTTTTAAGATGCAAATATTTACTTAGTATTGACGACTGGTCTTAAACCTGGCATTAACATACCTAACTCCTACTATTAATGCTGCCTGAGGATTGTACACTGGTACTGAAACATGTCAGAGATACGTCTTTAATAGTGATATATAAGTAATTTTCTGCATTTGGTAAGTGAAATAAACTGAATACATTGATCTAAAGTGGTCCGGGTAGCTCAGTCGTTATAGCGACTAATTACGGGCTGGACGATCCGGGATCGAATCCCGGTTGGGACGAGATTTTCCGTCCGTCCAGACCGGCTCTGGGGCCCACCCAGCCTCCTCCAAAATTGGGTACCGGGTCTTTTCCGGGTGTAAAGTGCGGCCGGGGCGTGCTGCTGACCACTCAGACCCTTCTAGTGCCGCGGTCATGGAAGATAGAGCTATACGTCTACCAAACCCCTGGGCCACACCGGGCCTGTAAAGGGATCACGTTCCGTTACATGTAACTAAAAGTGTATTGAATATACAACTTTAAAACAATTTTTTTATTTTAATGAAAACAATTCCACTTGGAAGACCTAGGCATAGATGGGAGGATAATATTAAAGTTGATTTTCGAGGAGTGTGATGGGGGCATGGACTGGTTTTTTCTCGCTGTGGGTAGGGACAGGTAGCGGGCTGCTGTGAATGCTGTGATGAACCTTAGGATGCCATAAAATTCGGGGAATTTCTTAACTAGCCAAGTACCCTTATTACCTCAGTTAGGACCCTGCTCCATGGATTTGTGAAGGCAAGTAGTTTACAGATATCTGTCAAACATTTAGATTTTGCATTTTTCACCTATTGGGCTTTTCGTTATCTGATCATTATGAGTGCTGAAATTGATACAAATTTGGGACACCGACCTTCCGCTCTGCTTCCGACGTATAAGAGAAGATTGAAGATACGAGGTTGCTCACAGCAGTGTTGACGAGATCCAACCAAGTTTTCTGGGATACTACGCTGTGTCGACTGGCAAATATTTGCCGGCTGTTGTTGGACAGTTAGAGCGTAAAAATGGACGCAGCACGCGTCGCCACAGTGTCGGTAACCATTTGCCGGTCGACACCGCGTAACGTGTTACTGGAATCTTTGGAGCAGGCTGTGAATTGGAGGGGGGCTGTTTTAGAAAATTTAGGAGGAACCTTTGTAGGCGTGTTCGCAGAATTACGAAACGCGACTATTATCTCCATCGCGTTTGTCCGCCTCTCCGCATGGAACAACTCGGCTCCCAAGAGACCGATTTTCATGATTATTTGAGTATTTTTCGAAAACCTATCGAGAAAATTCCAGTTGCATTAAAATCTGACAAGAAGCGCGAGTACTTTGTATGGAGACCAATACACAATTTCTATTACATCTCGCCCATTTCCTCTTAGAATGGTAAATGTTTCGGACAAACATTGTAGAGAAAATCCGAAAATACATTTTGTGTTCAGTACTTTTTTTTTTTTCGAAAATAGTGCCTTTATGAGATAATATGGAAAAATACTGTAGAGCGGGGTAGGCCACAAATGACAATATGGCGCATGTACGTTACATGCTGGATATCAAGGGCTACAAATACACACTCGCTTTGTGTAGTACTTATAGCTTTTCCTCTGTAACAGTGGTTGCACGAACACGCCTCATTGCTACGTTGATACGTACATTGCCTGTCTTGTTTAGTGTTATATTTGATTAAGTTTTGTATTTCTAAGTATGAGTGACATTTAATAAAACCAGAAGACATTTCAAGTTTAAGCGGCGCCGAATATTAAGTTTCGGTGTTCTGGAATATAAGGCTGCGTTGTCTGGTAGATGGCTACCGACATTTCGGAACAGCCTGTACCTCCTTCTTCATTTCTGGATGAGACGGTTACGAGGAAATAGCAAGCTTCTAAAAGTCGCTAACCATCTACCGCATTGCATGGCTTCACATCGAAGAAAACCGCAGTCTTAAAAATATTTTCTTTTTCAGAAACCCGGTTTTTAAAATAGGATGTCCCTAATTTAGAAATCAGACAATTTCCAGTTACCGGATTCCACTACGCTGAAAGAAAATGATGGTAGTGGCTGTTTAATAGTATTTGTAGAGGATTTAATTAGTCTTATGGACCTACCTAAGAATGATTAAAATATATATATTTTAATTTTGCCCTTTTTTTTATTCCCATTTTGTTTTTTATCTTGCTTTCCTATTTTTTTTTCTTTTCTTACGCCTCTTCCTTTCGCTTTTTGCACGAACCTGACATTGAGAAAAGAATGCGACTTCCCATCGTTATATTCCCGAACTGCATTTCAGCAGATCTCACATATACCTGAAGTTTATTGTTCGAAGGCTTACTTGGCTTCAACTGCTCACAGCTTCAAATATTTGTGACCTTCCACACTGCCTCAGAACCCAGATATAGCGTTTATATCACACTGTATTCTCATTCATTCCTTATTTAAAACCAGCTTTTTTTTTGTCTTTGTACACCGCTTGGTGTTGCCTGCAGTGCCCAGCTTTTAGTTTCTCACCCAATCAATGTTTTACAATTAGTTAATGCTCCCTTCTGTGCTTGTAGATTTAGGCAAATGTCAGCTAACAGTAGAGGTGTTATTGTACTTTTTTAATTTAACCACATATTTTTGTTGTTGTTGCGAAGGTTATGGAACGGTGTTTCTGTTAGACAGTGACCTACTTTTACTGCGAGATTTATGGGTACAGTAATTAATTACAAATTATCCACATCACGTACTTCACGTTTACAGGTTGATTGTGTGGACACGTTTATGTGATATCTGTATGTCAGAACATGGCTGCACAGGAGAACTGTTGCACGTTTTCACAGAATATATAAATATTTCTGTACACATGATCTGAAATGATTCGAAGTAGCGTGGTCAGTATAGTGACTGATCTTCTAGCTACGGCTTTGGAAATCAAGGTACCGTGTTTCGATTCCCTACAGACGATAAACATTCATCTCTCCTGAGAAGCATCGAGACCTGATCTGGGAACCACCAAGTATTTTATTCAAAGGGAATTGGAGGAGCTTCGCCGATGATAAAGTGGCCAGGATGTGGAAATGACCACTCAACCCCATTGAGTACGGAGGTTAAAAATGTGTAGAGCCGCATCTCCATTCCTCCATATGCTTTCATGGCATAAGCAGGGACGAATTTACTTTTAATTTCTACTAGAATTAGAATTTTAAACTTCAGAGGATTGCCGAAATTACTGTCATGCGACGATCGTGTGATATACTTGATACAATAAATTATCACATAGGCCTGTGCATGTTTCTCTACTGTAGGCCTTTAGGCATTTCGGTTGAAAAGTTTTCATATTCCGATGTTGTGGTGAAAACTGAAGATCCATAGTATTCATAATTTTGCGTCCGAGGCTTATATGGTCATATGTACTGGTTTAATGTGGTTTGTTAGACGTTTAGAAGCAATTACTGCTCATATGGGAACAGCGTTGCACCTCACATCGCTATAATGCAGGCCCACTAAACACATTACCGTCTACTAATTAAAGACACTAATCATATGAACATGGCTTTAAACAGGCCTCTTTAATCTTGTTGACAGTCTGAGGCAGTGCATTTGCTGTTAGTTGAAAAAAGGGAAGCACTTAACTATCTTGTGCGTTTTGTTTGATAGTTGTTTACCCTTTTAAAAAATGGAACTCTTGAAATACCTTCAGATTGAAGAGTTTCTAGTACAACCTAACTTGTACTGAATATGCAGTTCTTGTGAGATGTGACGCCGTTCGGCACTTTTCCGGGTCCTAGAAAAACTGAATCTTCATCAGTGTCGCTGTGAGACTTTAAATCTCGCTGTTCGAAGTAAACTCTATTTTTCTTGCAAATTGTGTTCCGCTTAAAATACATTCAGATCATTTCTTTTGTTTAGTATAAGTACTTGTCCTCGTTTACGCATTACATACCGACCGTTGTACGTTGCGCAGTAGCGTGTGTATTGTAATACTCCCATGAAACAGAAGAACTGATTGTGAACAGCTTTTTGGGGACCGTGCTAGGATTACTGTGTGGGATACAGGGCTGAAGGAAGCTCTTACATTGAGAGAGCATATGTGTGAAAATCAAAATAAGGAATTTATTGTTATTATTATCGAATTTCTCACTTCTCAACTTTGGCTGGGAAATATTCGCCCATCCTGGGATGTAGTAATCAACAGAATTAGGCTCGGTGGTCTTATTTATAGTTTAAAAAGTTTTTTACACTTGAACATGTGCCAAGAATTATAGATTTTTGCATTTGTATATACGTATTGGGGTGCAGGTTGTCTTGTTAGACTTTGTGATGGTGACTTTGGAATAACTCCCGTAGATGATATTACTGTCGGGATCCCTTGTGCTGCCTTTTGCTTCCACACAGCGCATATTTCATTCGCCAGTTCTTGGTACTTGTTTTGTTTGTCGGTTATTGTTTTGTCGAGATTATGTGTATTTGGGACAGCTATGTCTATCAAAAAGGTGCTCTTTGTTTTCTTATTCATAAAAGTTATGTCAGGTCGATTAAATTTATTATTATTATTATTATTGACCGTCTTTGTTGTATGCTTTTTGTTCTTATTACACTTTTGCTATTTGTGTGTGTATGTATGTGTTGTTTGTTACTTGCCACTGCTCTGTTGGCTCGGCGCTTGAATGCACAGAACTAAATTCAATTGAATTACTATTAAAACAACATGTATTTCGTTCAGATAAGTGAACTCTGAATTGTTGTCACAACCATTTTACGGACCATTGTCACAGAACAGAAAACAATAAAGGAAAACGTGATTTCGTAGAGGTAGGGCCTTTGAGGTCAACACCAGTTAGACATATCGGATTAAGCCACATTACTGCTCGTAATATTGAAATCATTAAGGACCAGTAATTTAGGACAATTAAATAGGCCTACAGCACGACTGCAAAATCGACCGTTTCCGTACTTGTCCTGATGGACGTGTCTGATAGACAACAAAATATTGCACGCCATCAATAACAAACATATTTACCGTCTTTAGCAAACACTGGAAATGCTGTTCCCTGCGGTGGGTGGCAGCGTGACTCGACCTCTTAGCTGCTGAATGCTGCGAGAACGATGGCAGAGGATCCAGTCCAGTTTTATGATTATTATATTCCGCGCGATTGACTTGTGAATTCAAGATTTTGTGACATTTCTGCCTCTATGAACAAATTGTGTTAATTTTTGTTAGAAGTAATTTAGACTTTAGACTTAGACTTTGATAGACAAGGGGAGGACCGGTCATAACATATCCGAATACATCGGCCACATAAAACGACATGCTGTCACAACACCATTATCAGCATATATATAACGCACATAAGTAACCTTAGCAGAACTTTGATGCTCCCTGATGATGGTTGAAAAATAGCAACCGAAACATGTAGGAGACTAATGAATGTTTTTAAATTGTTTTAACCAAATAAGGTTTTACAATATTTTAAAGACAAAGTGCAAGTGTTGGTATTTTAAATGAATGAATAATTTAGACTTACTTAACATCCTAGACACTGTTTTCGGAAATAATCTATTCGAATTTCGGCCGACTTACTATCTTGTGTGAAGGTTTTGGAGGGGGGGGGGTCTTCATTATTGTGGCAATGAGGTGGCGTAGCGGGATATTATATTGAAATAAGACAGACAGTTTACGTATAACGTAACAGTAAGGCGCGTTATTGCAACTATTGTTGCGGTGCAAAAACAATAAGTATTGAATATTCTAAGGGTGTGTATGTAGCCTTAGGTATACAGCATGCAATGCGTATGCGCCATACTGCCATCTGTGGTCTGCCCGGCTGTACAATATTTTTCCACAGTGTCTCATAAAAAGGCACGATTTTCGAAAATACGTTACTGAGCACAAAATGTGTGTTTTGATTTTCTCTACAATTTTTGTCTGAGACATTTCTCATTCTAAAAAAAACTGAACGAGATGTTATCAAAACGTATATTGGTCGTATGTAAAGTAACTGTTATTCTTGTCTTATTTTAGTGAGACTTCAATTTTCTCGACAGGTTTTCGAAAAATACTCATGTGGACGGACAGACGTTCGGCCGGACAGACATGTAGTTTTTCGTAATTTTGCTAGAACGTCTAAGAAGACAAAGTTTTTTCCTTCCAGATCCTTAACTTCTGACTGTTTTGAATCGCATTCCACTGTTACTGGACGCTGTATAACTTTGTTACGTTTATAAACGTAGGACTTAATCTATGTTGGCGGACATAAACGAAGTAGAATAATTGGAGGCTCTGCAGGTTAATGTAAATCATGAAAGTGTGGGTATAAACGATGTAGTTGACAACTTTATGGTTCTATGTGTGAAAAAGGTTGTGTTTAGATGCTTAACTTTAGCAGTTTACACTTTTCTGTCGTTTTTGAAGCTGAAAGTACGTTAGCAGAATACACGATAGGAGGGAATCATCTAAATACAGACCGAAATACTCTTCTTGTTACGTAACGTTTAAATTGTGTATGAACATTCATTCTGAAATTAAGTGCGTATATCCCAATGAAGTAAGGGACAAGTCTTGTGAACAAGTGCGTTTTGAGGCCCGAAGAACTTTGTAGTCTACGTAAAGAATGCATTTAGTACAGCAGCAATCAATCAACCCCAAGGATTACACCCGATGACCTCCTCTGTCCTCATTGAAAACATTCATTCCCAATTCGTCTTTCCATCTTTTATTATTTGAAATGTGAATTTTTCAACGGTATGATATTCTACCATTCTCTGAATACGTTCCCTTCATTTATTTTGACATTCCGAAAAGATGAATGCAAATCTTTGATCTCGTAACATATATTCTGCTGCTAATCGTACCGAACTCATCTCAGTAACTTCAGTCCTGCTTGGATATATTTTTATATATGTGTTTAGTTGTAAATTGTAGTCGTTGCTGTTCTTTTAAAAGTCTTGCCATTTGTTCTTAATAAGTTTAAAAATGTAGTCCCTAGTGTCTGTGAACACAGTTTCCGCGAGGACGTTATCAGTAGAGTCACGTATGCTGTCATTGATATGCAGTGACCCACTTGGTTGAGACACTGCATTACAAGCCGAAAGGTGGCGGGTTCGATTCCCGATGGTATTACTGGAATTTTTCATTGACATAATTCTTCCGGCCGCATTATGGCTCTAGGGTCTACGGAGCCGCTAACAGAAATGAGTACCAGGAATATTTTCTGGGGGGTAAAGGCGGGCGGTGCATAGGGCTGACAACCTTACCAATTTCATGTGTCGACTGTCTTGAAATCTGGGAACCTAAACCTCCTGGAACCCTAAGGTCGTGTCCAGGCCGGTACAGGGTTGTTTCACCCCCAACTTTTACCTGAAATGTTCCCTCATTCTGCGGATTCTTTTAATATAAACTATACTGAAATAGTGAAGGAGCACGCAAGCTTATCACACTTCCACACCCTTACTTGACACTTGCAACAGGTGTGTGTTACTCGCAGATTAATATTGTGTTTGCGAATTTAATAAACTTCATAAATTGTAGGGCAATAATAAGACGCTTTAATCTCATACCTGGCTCGTAAAAGCTATAACGCTGCAACAAACAAATAGTGGATATTTTGAATTATCAGTAAATTCAGGTTCTGTGCGGTGAAGGATACGACATCAGATATCCTTAATACTATTTCCTGTTGTAATACCCCGTTGCTGATAAAACTTGTAGATGCCAGATGGAGATTTTTGTGAATTAAACCGAATATATTTACCTCTTTGTCCCTAAAAGATCCCGGAGACCGCACGGTCTGATACGTAGGTCTGCGTTCGCTCTCATGCTAGTACTGCGAGTTCGAATCCCGCTGCGGGCATGGATGTCTGTCTGTTGTGAATTCTGTGAGGTGTCAGGTAGACGTATCTGCTTCGGGCTGATCAGCGGGACAGAGGAGTCCTACTGTGTGTGTGGTGTGTCTCCCTCATTGTGATCGTGAAGCCTCGATACTGAGGAGGCCCTGGCCCACTGGCGGCTGTCGCGCCGTGGGGGGGGGGGGGGGGTGGGGTGGGCCCCCCAAAATTGATACCCACCGGCCATAAAATAGAAAAGGATCCCGTTTAAGGCCCGCGGGGGGCTGGCGCGCGGGGGGGGGGGGGGGGGTTGGAATTGGCCCCTAAAAATTGATACCCACTGCACATTAAATGTAAAGTGATCCCGTTACAGGCCTGGCGTGGCCCAGAGGGTGGGTAGAGGTATAGCTCTACTCTTCCATGACCGCGGCACTAGAAGGGGGTGAGTGGTCAGCAACACGCCCTGTCTACATTTTACCTCCGGGAAATACCCGGTACCCATTTTACAGGAGGCTGGGTGGGCCCAAGGGCCGGTCTGGACGGGCGGAAAATCTCGTCCCAACCGGGATTCGATCCCGGACCGTCCAGCCCGTAGTCATTCGCTATACCGACTGAGCTACCCGGCTCACAACCACTGTACAGTACACCTATTAATTTAAACATAACAGTAATGAAGACAGATCTATTCATTGTTTGTACCGTCTATGGCGTCTTGGTACTTACCAGACTGACATTACAAAAGGAAACTGGCGTTCAGAAGAATTTCTTCTTGTAGAGTAGCAGACTAATTGTGTATAATTTTAGAAATTTTCCAGATTTCCTGATAAACTCAATGATAACTGCATTCCGGAAGGGAAAACATTTCCGTTCTCTAACGCAAAGCGTCATAGTATTTTATTGTTCGTTATTTACTCTTTCATTGTTTTTCTTCGAGACTTCCTCATTAGTAGTTCTGCTTCTGTGCTTCTGATAAAATTATCCCTTTATCCTGTACGGGGTTAAGGTAAAGTCTTCCGCAGATGCCTTTAGGTCATTATGTTCTTCAGCTAGGTGCTGCAAACAGCCACACAGCGTTTCTTCATTAAAGACGACGGATCGGAATGTTGGTGCCTAGTATACAATCAATGACAAATGCTTTGTAGCCTGGAGAGAAAAGTAAAAGTAGGTTTGGTTGTAAATTCGAAGAATAGCCACCAGATTTCTGGGTAACCTCTTTCATTCAGGTTGTTTAAAAAGTACAGTTTCACCAATTAGATGACCAGTTCAAGTGTCCATTATGATGGCATCGAGTGAGGACTGTTTATTATTAATTTAAAATAGATCGGATTTCTTCATTTCTGTAGCTATCGGAACAATAGTAGCTTAGCTGTTATTTTCTCAGCAGTGTGTGAACTCCATTACGCATAATTTCGTTTCTATATCCGGACTGGTGGTTTCTTGAAGGTGGAAGGTGAATATGAGACTGCTTAGGGGATAGGCAGTTGATATACACGCTTGGGTATTCTGATTAGTGTACTTATAAATTAGATGCAAGTGAACCATAGAAACTCTTAATTATGCGAGATTTCAGGCTTCCGTCGCGATGAATTTGAGACCTTCACTCTTCTGGGATGTTACGCTACACACGTTGATAGTTGGATACCGACGTTTCGGGAAGCCTTATTGGTCCCATTTTTAAAGGTCAATTATTGCAAGAAGAATTCTATCTTGTCTTTGAAGATGGGACCGATAGGCCGTTCCAAAACCTCGGTAACCAACGTAACAGAAGAGCACATAGTTATTAAACATACGTAACCTGCTTTAAAATTACGAAACTTTTTTTTTTTGCCCATGCAGTGTGTGTGTGTATGTGTGTGTGTATTTGTGTGTATGTGTATGTGTGTGTGTGTATTTGTGTGTATGTGGATATATATATATATATATATATATATATATATATATATATATATATGTGTGTGTGTGTGTGTGTGTGTGTATGTATGTGTGTAGATGTGTGTGTGTATAAATATGTGTGTATATGTATGTGTATATATGTGTGTATATGTGTGTGTGTATGTGTGTGTATATATATATATATATATATGTTTGTGTGACCGCCTCTGTGGTCTAGTGGGCAGAGTTTCTGGCTACAGATACAGAGGTCCC
>Ga0131853_10027696_pt1 | contig 10160 bp, 9 predicted proteins | sample TergutLab28metaG_FD_92764 | JGI IMG/M metagenome (GOLD analysis project Ga0131853, IMG submission 92764) | Labiotermes labralis P1 segment gut microbial communities from Petit-Saut dam, French Guiana - Lab288 P1 (version 2) (version 2) | ecosystem: Host-associated > Arthropoda: Insects >... | reverse complement strand
GCCGTAATCTGCGCCGCAAGGTTCGCGTTGAGCTTCGCCTGCCCTGTGGAGCCGTCGATTACCGCATCGTCATTGCGCTGGCTTTCCCTGAAACCGATAAACTGCAACGGCACAATATCCGTGCCTTGGTGCAAAAGCTGGTAAAAAGAATGCTGGCCGTTCGTTCCCGGTTCGCCAAAAACCACCGGACCCGTCGAGTACGGCACGGGGCGGCCTTCGCGGTTTACGCGCTTGCCGTTCGATTCCATATCCACCTGCTGCAGGTGCGCGGGGAAACGGGACAGCGCCTGGCTGTACGGAAGAATCGCAGTGTACGGACAGGCAAGAAAGTTTCGCTCCCACACGCCGATGAGCGCATCAAGCAGCGCGGCGTTTTTGCGAATGTCGCCCTCCAGCGCCGCCTTGTCCGCAGCGGCAGCCCCGGCAAGAAGCTCGCGGAAAACATCGCTCCCGTAGGCGAGTGAAAGTATCAGCCCGCCAACCGCCGAGCAGGAAGAATACCTGCCGCCGATACAATCATCGAAGTAAAAAGAATCGAGGTAGCCAGGGTTTCCGGCAAGCGGGCTTGTTTCGCTGGTAACCGCCGCCATGTGCTTTGCCGGATCAAGCCCGGCCTTCCGCAGTTTTTCCTTGACAAACAATTCGTTGGTGAGCGTTTCCTGCGTTGTGCCGCTTTTGGAAACCAGCACGAACAGCGTTTGATCGAGCGGCAGGGACGATACAACTCTGGAAGCATCATCCGGATCGACGTTAGAAATAAACTCCGCCCGAATCGGCGCTTTCCCGCCCTCCCCCGCCACCCAGTTTTCAAGCGCCAGCGACAACGCACGCGGTCCCAAGTCCGAGCCGCCAATGCCTATCTGGGCGAACGCCGTGTAACGCTTGCCAGGCGCAGGGCACAATTCCCCACTGCGAACCTTTTCGGCAAAGGCGCAAAGCCGCTCCAGCTCCCGCTGGTAAAAGCCGCCCACATCGCGACCTTCAAAACTCACCGCCGCGCCGGTGGCAGCTTTTCCGCCCGCACTCCGCAACAGGTGATGCAAAACCTTGCGGCCTTCGCCTGTGTTCATCACCTCGCCTTCCACAAGTGCGCGGTACTTGGCAACCGCCTCCTGCTCCTGTGCCAGAGCCGCAAGCGCGTCGAGCGTTTCGTCGTCAACGGCCTTTGCCGCCCAGTTGTAAAAAAGCCCCTCGACATTCGAGGCAAGCGGAACGTTGCACTGCTTTACCCGCTCACTGGTAAGCGTTTGCTTAAAGTTAAAGTTCCTGCCATTTTCCGCCAAGCCCCGCAGCCACTTGTAGGCGGCAGTTTTATCCATATCAATGTACTTCATTGTATCGTGTTACTCCTTATCAACGCGCTATATTAATGCGCCGCTTTAACGTACTCTCGTAATTCAGGAATAATTTCTTGTAAGCGTTTGAAAAAATCCGCGCCGCAAAAACCATCCCGCAAGAACACCGCAACGGTATCGTCCCTGCCAGCGATAGTTCCCATCACGCCGTCAATGTCGAAGTTGTCCAGCGCCACACACACTGGATCGCTGTGGCCGGAATGTGTTTTGACAAGGACAACCGTCGACGACCACTCGATGGAAATGTAGCCTTTCAGAAAATCGTGAATGTGCGCGTGGAGGCGAATGCGCTCGCGCTCTTTGTGCGGCCCCGCTGCCCCCGGCAGAAAATAAACACACTCACCTGAGCCGTCGGAAACTTTCCCGACCTCCAGCGCCTTCAAGTCGCGGGAAAGCGTCGCCTGAGCCACATCGAAACCTTCCGCCTGCAAGCACGTCAAAAGCGCGTCCTGCGATTTAATTTTTCGGGTTTGTATGAGTGTGCGAACCGCCTCCAGCCGCTCCTGACGCCCTTGCCGTCCTCTCACAATTGCTCCATAAATAAAAATGAATATTCCTTGCATAAATATACATCACGAGAAAATTATTTTCAACTCAGCAAATACTTGCAGCCGTTCCGCTTGAAACATTTCTACGTACAGAGTACCATGGCACTGGTGCAATATGCTTGAAAACAAAACTGAAGCGAAAAGCTGGTCGCCGAAAAAAATTGCGGATACTATTAACCGACGCCTTGAGCGGATATTTTCCCTGCTCATCTCGCTCGGCATTGTGCTGGGCGTTACGCTGCCGTGGGTGTTTGTCAACCTGCGCCCGTTTGTTCCCCTCATGTTCGGAACAGTAACGCTGGTCGGAGCGCTCAAACTCCGCTTCCGCGAGCTGGGCAAGACCTTTGCCTCCCCGCTGCCCATTCTTTTGTACATTGTAATAGCGCGTATTTTTCTGCCGCTGGTGGTGTTCGCGCTTGCCACTTTTTTCTTGAAGAACCCGGATGTTGTTTCAGGGTACGTGCTGCTGTACGCGGTTCCTACTGCCGTAACAGGGTTTATCTGGGTTACTGTCTATAAAGGTGATGCTGCGCTCGGGCTGACGCTGATCCTTCTTGACACGATTTTTGCGCCCCTTACCGTGCCGGCAACAGTGCGCTTTTTTGTGGGAACCGGCATCAACATTGATATGACGGGAATGATTATTTCCCTCACCCTGATGATAGTGATCCCCACGATTGCCGGCGTGGGAATCAACGAAGCCAGCCGGGGAAAAATACCTGCGCTGCTTACCCCCTATTTTGCGCCATTTTCCAAGTTCCTGATGATTTTCGTAGTAGCATCGAACGCGTCGGCGGTAGCGCCCTTACTTCGCTTCAACAATCCTATCGTATGGAAAGTTCTTGCCACGAGCCTCGGCCTTATCATTTTGTCTTTTATCGGTGCGCGAATTGCGGCGAATGCGGGCAAGTTTAACAAGGAAAAGCAGGTTGCCTTTTTGTTTGCCTCGAGCCTGAGAAACAGCGCCACTGCAATGACGCTGGCAATACGGTACTTTCCCGAAATGGCAGTCCTTCCGGCAGTGCTGGGAATAATGCTGCAACACAACACCGCTGCCATAATGGGGCGTATTTTGTTTGGCAAAATCGGTGCTGGCGCGGAACCAAAGCCGCCGCTTCTTAAAAAAGCCGAATAGAACCCGGAAACTGGATTTTCCCTCATATTTAATATAAAAATTGTCAAAAATACGCACGATTTTTCTTTCACTATAAAAGTATGCATGGTATACTAGCAGTATTATATTAATGTTCAATTTTTTTGCTGAAACATTAAATCTTACCCAGAATGGTTAGGGGAAATTATGAAGCAGCGACAGTTTGGACAAGGGAAAAAGACGTTTTTTCTTTATCCTCACAGTGTAATCCGGGAAAAATTGCTCGATACACTGTTATTGGCAGGCTTTGAAGCCTATACTATTTTTAACAAGGAAAAAGCTCGAAAAATTCTTATGGAATACCCAGGTTCAATAATGTTTATCAATATTGACGAGTATCTTAAAGAAGATGAATGGGAAGCCTACATAAGGAGTATTCAGAAAGACCCTCGAACAGAAAGCAGCCGTCTGGGGATAATATCCTACAATCACGATCAGCACTTGATGGAGAAGTACCTCATCGATCTGTCAATTCCCTGCGGATACATTCAGTTAAAATTAGGATTGAAGGAAAGCGCTCAAATAATGCTCAAAGTGTTGGAAGCCAATGAAGCACGAGGGAGGCGTTTATCGTTGCGGGTGTCCTGCAAGGAAGAAAGAGATTCTACTCTGAATTACGAGGGGAAATGGGGCATCTATCGTGGAAAACTCCTTGATTTGAGCTCATTGGGCATTGCGGTGAAGTTTGAGAAGGCGGATAATTTTTATCCGGGAACGGTATTACAAAATGTTCAATTAAAACTACACGGCAAGATTATTATAACGGATATGACTATCGTAGGACAGCGGTGTGATGACGACTGTATCCATGTTCTGCTTTTTAAAAAATTATCAACGGAACATAAACTTGCCATCTTTCGTTACATAAAGCATTACTTGGAAAAAAAGATGGAAACGTGTTTAGCACGCTATGACCGCTAAGGTTTAACTGTAAAAAATCTCCAAAATCTCTACGATTTTTCTTCCACTCTAGAAATATATGTGATACACTAACAGTATGCTACTAATTATGCTACTAAAGTTCAGTTTTATACTGAAACACAACAAGATTTTACCCAGAAGGGTGGGAGGAATTATGGTGCAACAACAGTTCATACAAGGAAAAAAAACGTTTCTTCTGTATCCACACAGTGTAATTCGGGAAGAAATGCTCGATACACTCCTCATGGCGGGCTTTGAAACCTATGCGCTCTTTAACGAGGAAAAAGCCCGAAATGTTCTTGTGAAATATCCAGGTTCAACGATGTTTATCAACATTGATGAGTATCTTGAAGAAAAAGAATGGGAATCCTACATAAGGAGTATTCAGGAAGATCCCCGAACAAAAAGCAGCCGCCTGGGAATAATATCCTACAATCACGATCAGCAGTTGATGGAGAAGTACCTTATCAATCTGTCAATTCCCTGCGGATACATTCAGTTAAAGCTGGGGTTGAAGGAAAGCACCAGAATAATGATCAAAGTTTTGCAAGCCAACGAAGCGCGAGAAGGTCCCTGCAAATTTCGGGTATCCTGCGAGCAAGAAAAAAGTTCCACGTTTAATTACCAGGGGTATTGGGGCATCTATCGTGGAAAACTCCTTGAGCTAAGCGCGTCGGGTATTGCTGTGAGATTTGAGAAAACAGGCTATTTTTATCCCGGAACAGTATTACAAGGTGTTCAGTTAAAATTACACGGCAAGATTATTATAACGGATATGACTATCGTAGGGCAGCGGCGTGATGACGAGCATGTGTATATTCTGCTTTTTCAAAATTTATCATTCGATCATAGATTTGCTGTCTTTCGCTACATGAAACATTGCATGGAGAAAAAAATCGAAGGAGCGCTGAGCACGACGACAGCTGAGGTTCAGCTATAGAAAGGTATATACGTACGTAAGAATGCGGCGTTGCGGCGTTAGACGAAGTGTTTCACGCCGCTTTCTTACGCTTTTTCAGGCGCGTTAAAGAGGCGCTGCGCTTCCTGCTTAACCTGATCCGCTACTGCCTGATAATTTTCCTTCAGCGCGCTGATGTGCTGGCTCAAGAGAGCGACAAACTCAGGGTCTTGCAACGGGTCGATCGTTAACTGCCGCCCCAAACGGCGCGAAAGCTCTTCCTCTTTCTGGCGCAACTTGGGGGCGTACTGCTGTTTTACGGCTTCTTCGTAGTGCGCCGCCTCATCCAGATACTGGCTCATAAACTGAGTGAATTGTTTGGCAATCTCCCCAAAACTCTTAGCGGCAACTATCTGGGCTAACGCCGCGCTTGCACGCTCTATCCGCTTGAGGTCGTCTTTAACCACAGGCAGGGCAATGCGCGAAAGCAGGACATCGAAAACACCCTGCTTCAAGCTTCCTTGCACCGACTGCGGCTCTTTTTTTATTTCGTTTTCAAGGGAGTCGATTTCCCCGTCAATAAACTCGTTCGCAAGCTTCTTGCCTTTCTGTTTCGCCTGAAACAAGGCGATGCTGTCTTTGTCGCTCTTTACAGACTCAGTCCGTTCAAGGGCGATTTCCAGCGCACTTTTAATCTTTCCCATATAGTTCCTTCAGATTCAAATAGTCCGATTCCCGCCGCCTCTGAGCCCTGCTTCGTACAGCTTGCCTGACGCAATAAACATAGAATGCTTTGTCCCGGCGAGAATAATCTCGGAACTTTCTGCCAACTCAATCATTTCGCGGGAGGGAACTTTGCCCCGGACAAAGATAACGCAGTGTATATCCAGCAATTCCGCAGTTCGTATTACTTGGGGATTTACAAGGCCGGTAAGCAAAAGAACTTTGTCTTTTACAAAAGCCATAACGTCGCTCATGAGGTCTGCGCCGCACGCTGAAACGATTTCTAAATCCGCCAAATCCTCGCCCCAAAAGAACTGCCCATCGATTAATTTTACTGCTTCCGCAATTTTCATCGCTATCCCCTTCTAAAACAGAATAGTACAAGTCAGTAAATAATTCAATACTGCACGGCAAATGAGCCGTTGGCTCATTTGCCCATACATTCCAAGCATGGAGTTTTGCACAGCAAAACTCCCCAGCAAATGAGCCAACGGCTCATTTGCCCAGCAACGGCAGCAACTTTCCGTAGCCCTCCGCTTCCATCTTTTCCCGAGGGACAAAGCGCAACGAAGCGCTGTTGATACAGTAGCGCAGCCCGCCTGATTCGGCTGGGCCGTCTGTGAATACGTGCCCTAAATGCGAATCACCGAGCGCGCTTCGCACTTCGACCCGCTGCCGCCCGTGAGAATGATCCGGCAGTTCGCTCAGCAGCTCGGCGGAGATGGGGCGGGAAAAACTAGGCCAGCCGCAGCCTGACTCGAACTTGTCGGATGAAACAAACAGCGGCTGCCCGGTTGTAATGTCAACGTAAATGCCCAGCTCGAACGTGTTACAGTACTCGTTGCGGAACGGCGGCTCGGTCGCGCTGTTCTGCGTAACGTCAAATTGCAGGGAGGTGAGTTTTTCGCGCAAGGCGGCCTTTTCCGCCGGACGGTACAACGTGGCGGAGTCAACCGCCGCCTTTGCCACCTCAAACTTATCTCTGCCAATGTGGCAGTAGCCGCCGGGGTTCTTATCCAAATACTTCTGGTGGTATTCCTCGGCGGGGTAAAAATGCACAAGCGGCTTGACCTCTATCATCACGGGTTTATCGTAATTTTCCTGCAACAGCGCAATCGAACCCCGAATAATCTCCTCGTCGGCACTGTCGGTAAAGTAAACACCGGTGCGGTATTGCACCCCGACATCGCCGCCTTGCCGGTTTAGCGTCAGCGGATCGATCACTTCGTAGAAACGCTCCAAAAGGAACGTCAAGCTGACCTTGTGCGGATTGTAATCCACGCGCACCGCCTCGGCGTGTCCGGTGTTTTTGCGGCACACGTCCTCGTAGCTTGGTTTTTCGGTGTTGCCGTTGGCGTACCCGACTTCGGTTGAGGCAACGCCAGGGATGAGGGCGATGAATTTCTCCACACCCCAAAAACAGCCGCCAGCCACATATATCGTTTTCATCTGTTTCATTACCCTTCATTACCCCGTGTAACGCAGTATCAATTCCGTCAACAGCGGCATAAGCTGCTTTTTGCGGGACACAACGCCTTTAAGCTCGTAAACGCCTGCCGCCGCAACCGGAAAACTGACAAGGCCTGTAAACGCCTTTTCCCCCGTTACAAACAGCAGCGAATCAAGCATCGTAACATCGGTTACCATGAGGGCGGCAAAAAGATAGCCGCCACCTGAACGCGTCTTTTCCAGCGCATCGGCGATTTCCTCCTTGCGTTCCATCAAAGCTTCCGTGTTGTCGATTTCGATCTGGCTCACGATAAAAGGAAGCCCGCGCTCGGTGTACTCTTTGGAGTCCAGCGTAATCAGCTCCTGCGCTGGCAGCGTGATAATTTTATTCGATGCCGTCTGCAAATCGGAGTACAGCGCCTGAATATCCAGCCCCGTAATCGAAGAAAGGTATTCGGCAGCCTCGACATCCGTTTCAGTCGCTGTCGCGGATTTCAGCATCAACGTATCCGTCAAAATCGCGCACAGCAAAATTGAGGCGATTTCTTTTTCCATCGGGAGTTTCTGCTCGCGATACAGGTTGGCGATAATCGTACACGTTGCCCCAACTACGCGGTTAATAAACGTAATCGGATAGGCGGTGGAAAGGTTGCCAAGCCTGTGGTGATCGATAACCTCAAGAATCTTGAAGTTCTCGATGCCTTCAATCGCCTGGCGCGGCTCGTTGTGATCCACCATAATCACTTCGACGTTGGGGTCTTTGGCAAGGTCGCCTTCAAAAATAACACCGACAACTTTGTCATCAGCATCAGCTACTGGCAGGTAGCGGGCGGGCGCGTTGGTAAGCGTTTCCCGAAAACTCCGCACAGGATCGTGAAGGCGGCACAGGGGAACGTTGGTGTCGCTGAGTTTGCCCACCGACACCGAATAGGTGATAAGCCGCGATGTGGAAGATGTGTCAAAGGGGCTGATCAAAACCGTTACCTTTTTCTCCTCCGCAAGGTCCAGCAGCTCTTTTATAAGCGTAACTCCGTTGGACAGGATCAGCGCGCGCACGCCCAGCTCAATGCAGACTCTCTGGATGTCCGGGCGATCCCCCACCACTACCAGCGCGTTGTCCACTCCCTCACTCTGGATATTTTTCATGAAGTTCTCTGAGCTGGATGCTGCGACAACAACGGGCGATTTTCTGACTTCGCTGCTGTCGAACAGCGTCAGCGCCTGCGCGTGAATGGTCTGTGCCAGATGTTCCAGCGACAGGGGAAACGAGGATTTCTTTCGGGGGCTGATATTATTGATGACATACTGGGCAAAACTCCGATAGTGAAACATCCCCCGGTACACGCCATCTTTGTCAACAATCGGCAGCACCTTCGCATCGCCTTTTTGCAGCAGCTCAAGGGCGTTCCACAAACTGTCGTTTTCGTTCAATGTAACAGGCGCTTCCTGCGCGTAATGCTCGGCCTTGGGGATCAAGTCCGGCAGATATTGCGGCACTGGCACATTGAAACGGTCAAAAATATATTCAGTCTGCCGGTTAATTTTGCCGGCTCTGGCAGAAAAACAATTATCCTGCCCCTGTAACTGTTTAAGCCGCGCGTAAGCGGCAGCGGAAACAACCGAATCCGTATCAGGATTGCGGTGTCCGATAACGTAAATTTTCTTTCTCATATAAGTAATGATTATACTATACCTTGAAGAAAAAAACACCTCGTTATGTGGCTGTTTCTCATACAGCTGCTAATCTTTTTTCTTACAATTCCGATATAAGAAGTATAAAAATCGAATTGAGGAGAAAGCTATGCGGATTATGCACAATGTTTCGATGCCTGCTATTAATCACTTTACAGCAGGAAACGGCAGAATGTCGCTGCCTGTTGATCCCTCTCTCCTTGTCTATTCGAACTTTGAAAACGTGTACGGGACAGCGGCTCCTAAAAATATTCGCGGGGTTAGTATTAACCAACTGAAGCTCATCGACGTGCTTATCCGGCAGTTTTCCGCGCTCAAAGATAATCCTCCCGGCCTCCCCTCCTCCGCGGAAAAAGCGGCTGAAAAAGCCGCCGCCGTTGCCGAGGCTGTCGCAAAAGCGTTTGCTGAAGCAGCGGATGCCGCTGCCCCCGCCGAAGCCTCCGGCAGCGCGCAGATTAGCGCGCTGGCTGACGCATACCGGACTCAGGCGCTGCAAGCGCAGGCGGCAAGTGCGGCTATGCCGTATATCCCTGCTCCAAATGTCCCAAGCGGCGCGGTAGTCAGCCTTGTCGCATAGCAACGCTGACGAGCCATCGGCGAACGTAGAGCTTATCCGGGAAGCGTTTCACTATCAAAGCCGCTTTCACAATTCCACGGTGGTATTCAAGATCGATTTCCCGGTAACGGAGCATCCGCTGTTTCCTTCTATTGTTAAGGATTTAGCGCTGCTTGCGAACACAGGCTTTCGCGTAGTTATTGTTCCCGGCGCGAAAGAATGGATCAGCGAAATTCTCGCGCAGTATGCAATTCCCTCGAGCTACAAAGGCTCACGGCGAATTACCACGGCGCAAGCTATGCCATTTGTGCAGATGGCGGCGTTCCACAGCGCAACTGCGTTTATGACAGGTTTTTCCGCCAGCAGGGTTGATGCGGTAACCGGCAATTTTGTCCGGGCGCGGGGAATCGGCGTTATCGACGGCACGGATATGGAGCACACTGGGGCGGTTGATAAGATTTACACCGAATCCCTGCAACGTATTTTAGAACTCGGAATGGTTCCGCTGCTTCCCTGCATAGGCTGGAGTTCATCGGGCAAACCGTACAACGTTCCCAGCAGCGAGATTGCGTTCTCGGCGGCAACGAGGCTTGGCGCGGTGAAGCTCGTTTTGGTTTCCCTTTCGGAGGGTATAAAAAAAGACAGCTACGATATTCCCGATGATATTGCAACTACGGAATGCGGCAGAATAACCCGCCTCACGCCGCAGCAGGCGCAGCAGGTGCTTGATGCAAATGCACGCAAGGGGGCGGATGATAAAGCGCTTGCCGATCTTGCGCTGGCGGTACGGGCGTGTAAAGCTGGTGTTGAGCGCGTGCATATTATCAACGGCGACGAGGAAGGCGCGATACTGAAGGAGTTGTTT
>Ga0131853_10027695_pt1 | contig 10160 bp, 15 predicted proteins | sample TergutLab28metaG_FD_92764 | JGI IMG/M metagenome (GOLD analysis project Ga0131853, IMG submission 92764) | Labiotermes labralis P1 segment gut microbial communities from Petit-Saut dam, French Guiana - Lab288 P1 (version 2) (version 2) | ecosystem: Host-associated > Arthropoda: Insects >... | reverse complement strand
GAATTAATAGCAGAAAAGCTAGGTATAAAAGAAAAAGTATCACGTCGTATAACTGCTGCAATTATTTTTAAGCTGAAAGGCACTAAAGGAATAATAGTAATAGACGAAGCTCAGCACCTTAAAGCAAAGGTAGTAAACCATCTAAGAAGCATAGTAGATGCAACTGAGGATGAAGACACAGGCGAACGCATCGGGATGGCTCTTATAGGAAATGACGAGATATTTTTTGAGCTAAAAGTTAAACAGGCTGCCACTTATAGCCAAGTTTCCGACAGGATAACTTATTGGGAGCACCTTGTAGCAAAGGAAGTTAAAAAAGAAGATATAGACCTTATATTTACAGAGGCAAGTCTAGCTAAAGAAGCACTAGAACTTATGTATAAAATAAGCACAAACGTATCTATAAGAAAAGCTGTACAAGTATTTACAAACACGTTAATACTTTTTGATATAGGAGATTATAAAGATTTAACCCCTGCCCACCTAGCCACCGTTGCTAAACAAATGAAAATTAAAGCTGTGATGTAGGTGGTATCTGATGAGGCTAAAATTTAGATATACCTTATGTATCATCATCATACTATCTTCAATTTTGATAACACCCTGGACAATTAAAAACGCTTATATAACAAGAGGCTATGGAGCAATAGGTGGTGAGTATCTTCTAATACCATTTGCTCTGGTAATAGTAATGGTTATATTAGCAATTGCCAAAGATTTAGATAACTACAAAATTTATAAGGAAATTGATATAGAGGAGGAATTATCGTATGACACAAAAAACCACATTTGAACTTAAAACATGGGATGACGTAGACATTTGCCTAAGAGAAATAGCTGAGTGTGAAATATCCTTAAATGATATTGATGGAAATATGAACATAGCGATTAACGAGGCAAAAGAAAAGGCTTCAAAGCTTGCCAAACCAATACAGGCTAGAATTGAAACCCTAGAAAAACTAATTAAGAGCTTTGTACAAGAAAATAAGTCTGATATTCAAGGTAAGTCAAAGGTTTTAAACTTTGGAAAAGTAGGTTTTAGGCAAAGCAGTAAAGTATCCATTCCTACAAAACAGATAGAAACAATACTTAAAAACTTGCGTAAACATGGTATGTCAGACTGTATTTCAACAAAAGAAACTATAAACAAAGAAGTGTTGGAAAAATATCCAGACAAAGATATTGTAAAAATCGGAGCTTCACGCAAAGTAAAAGATAATTTTTATATGGAAACAGACAAAGAAAAGGTTAGGAGGTAAAGCCTATGCAAAAAATGTCAGATGCCCAAAGGCGTAAAATTTTTAAACTGAGAAATGAAAAGGGCTTAGATGATGATATGTTACGTTCTTACATATATTCTCTGGTCGGAAAATCAAGTTTAAAAGAGTTAACAATAAGGGAGGCAATAAAAGTCATAGATGCCTTAAATGATAAGAAGCAAAATTCTGTAGGCATGATAAGTAATAAGCAGCAAAAATATATAGAAGGACTTGCTATAGAATATGGCTGGGTAAACGAAAATAAAAAAGCCGATATGCAACGCATTAATAAGTGGCTAGAAAAAAGATATGGTGTTAGTTCAATCATATGGCTAACCTCAAAACTAGCCTCAGATGCAATAGAAGGTTTAAAAGCAATGATAGCACGTGAAAAAAAGAAGGCAGTGTAATTCGTCTACGGAAGGAGCAGTAAGTATATGGGAAACAAAGTAATATCGAAAGAAAGATGGGAATTTGCTATAGCAGGGCTCACAGCGTCTTCCCCAATAATAGCCCAAATTTTGAAACATGATAATTTAAAAGACCACGGTAAAGAGCATAGCGAAGAATTTATAGCAGATATAGAGCTTGCAATAGCCGCTATGAAATATGTAGCCGAGTTTGCTACAGATAAAGTAATATTTGTGCCACTCGAAGATACAGACTATGAAGCCGCTTTAAAAAAATTAAAAGATATGGGGGTGATTTGATGGAAACAACTCACTACATAAGCTATAAAGAAACCATAACCCCCATACAAGTCACAAATATAGAAGGACGCTTAACAACCCTGCTATCAGAGTTAGCCCCCATTTTTCCCGAAATACGAACACCTATTAGAACCATGGAACTAGCCAACCTAGATTTTATCTGGGACGGCAATACTATAACCGTCACAGATAGATATCCTGCTGACCTAACCCCAACCGAGCTAGATTACTTACACCGTATCACCCAAGCCGAGGCTGGAGGTGAGGATATAATGGGGCGTATCTTGGTAGTAAATGTGATAATGAATAGGCTAAAAAGTACATCACGTGATTTTAAAAATGTTAATACAATCAAAGAAGTAATAAAGCAGCCAAAGCAGTTTGAACCCATGAGAAACGGAGCATTTAAGCGAGCTATACCATCTAAAGGCACAATAGAAGCGGTAAAGCGAGCTTTGGAAGGTGAAGATTACTCACAGGGAGCATTATTTTTTAGGTCTATAAGGGGGCTTAAAGGAAGCTGGCATAAGGAAAATTTAAGGCATTTGTTTACGCATGGAAATCACGCTTTTTTTATACCATAATTATAGTCGGTTGGTGAGAACACTTAATACATATAAATTTGTTACTGTAATTAAGTGTTCTCACTATAGTATTAATTTATGAAAGGCGGTTGTAGGCTATGAAAATAACAGATATGATAACAAAGCAAGATTTAGGTGAGCCATACAATCGCCTTTTAGATTTTTTGGAATTAGAGGATATTGTAAGGCTTGAGCAAATATATGGTGGACAGCAAATGCAATTTAACCGTAAATGTACCGATATAAAAAAAGAGTATCCTGAGCTTTATACCTTTGGAGAAAAGAAGGCTAGAAAACTTATAAGAACACTTGGAGATATGAGAGTTTACTTCCCTTCTTTAAAGAAATCGGCACAAGACAAAATAAAAAACCTGATTATAAGAGAGTTTAATGGCTATAACTACAACCAATTAGCAAGAAAGTATGGGTATACCGAGCGAAACATAAGATACATTTTACAGGGGCGAGCGAAATGTTCACCTATAGACGAAAATCAAATTACATTAGCAGAGCTACTTTCAAACTAAAGCCGTTGAAATTTTCAACCCCTAAATAATTACTCAACTGGTAAGATATTAGTAATAAGTGAGAAATCACCATTTACTAATATCTTTTTTGTTGTTTATAGCGTATTTAGGAGGATTTTATCAATGGCTAGAAAGAAGATTTTTATAGACGCAGGGCATAATAACAGCAGCTTTAATACAGGAGCTGTAGGCAATGGTATGAGAGAGCAGGATATAACTTATGAAGTATCTAAAAACCTACATTACATATTAAGAAATGACTTTGAAATTATGCTTAGCCGCCCTACAAAAGAAACTAACTTAGGTCGTGATAATAACAGCTCAATTAATGCACGCTGGCAAGCTAGTAATAACTGGGGTGCTGATTATTTTATCTCTATACATGTAAACGCAGCTGGTGGTACAGGGGCAGAAACCTTTTACTGGGGGCACGAGGCTAAAAAATTTGCATTAACCATACAAGAAACCTATGCAAAAGCAATGGCACTGAGAAGTAGAAGAACAGAAGCTACTGACCGCTTTGGGGTAATAAGGCAAACTAACTGCCCTGCTATACTGCTGGAGCTTGCTTTTATAGATGCACCTCTACATAAGCCTGATATAGATATATTGAGATACAAAAGGTATGAGATGGCACAAGCGATAGCCAAAGGCATTTATAAGTATTTCAAAATGGCACCTAGTAAAGAATTTATTGAAAATTTAATTGAAGATACTGGTACTTGCGACTATATACTACCTTATAGCTCGGAAAGTTATTTCAAGCCTATAGGTACAGTAAATTTAAAGTACCGTGGAAAAGTGTACAACATAAAAGCAGATAAAATAAATGACCGTTTTGTAACAACTATAGGTGAGCTATCAAAAGTTTTTGGTCATATAGAAATACCCATAAGAGAAATTTTAGAGCAAGCTGGAGTTAATGTAGCTTGGGAAGAGGAAAGCAGAACAATAACTGTAAATTAATAGGTTAAAGGCTTTAAAGGGAGGTGTTATAAGTGGAATTTACAGCATTACTAGGATTTATTGCTGAGATTGGTTTAATGCCAGCCTTAATTGGAGCTTTTGCATATTATTTTTTTAAACGTGAGAAAAAGCGTGAAGAATACCTTGCAGAACGTGATAAAGAGTGGTCAAAAACTCTTGATAAAAATAATGAAACAGCATACCAAGGTTCACAAGAGCTTATGAAAGTGCTATTGGCAGAAGGCTCACGCCGTGAAGAGTTAATGAGGCAAGAATCACAAAAGCGAGAAGACATAATCCGTCAAGAAGCTGAAAAAAGAGAAAATATGCTAATGCATACAATAAATGGTTTTAGTAACAACATGGAAAAGCTTTCAAATTCGCTTATTAATATGGATAAAACCCTAGTGCAGATAGATGTAAGGTTAACCAACATGGAAAATAACCAAAAGGGGGCACGGCATTGAATAATATCAGCGTAGCTAAAGCAAAGTCCCTTCGAGGGGATATTATAAAAAATTTATATATTATTTATGATGTGTCTATACCCATAAGCAAGGTTAGCAACTTACTTCGTTATAAAAGTTTTTATTCTAAGGAAGAAATCCAAAAGGCAATTAGCTATCTATCGGGAGAAGAAAAAGAGTTTGTTACAGTAGAAATAAATGAAAAAGACCAGTGGGCTTCTTTTGTAAGGCTAACACCCAAAGGTGTAAATTTGGCAGAGGGTGATATTACAGATATAGGGGTGATATTTAATGAGTAGATTATTGAAAGTGTCAAATGAAAAAATATTAAGAGGTCTTATATTAGAAATATGTGAGCAATCAGGAGCAACTGGTGCAAGTATAGAGCTTATACAAGTAGCACTAAAATATCATATCCAATCTATTACCAAGGAAGAAGTCTTAAATACTTGTAAATATCTTGAAGGCAAAAACCTTATTACGATGAATCATACAGAGAATGAAAGATTAAAGATTAGCCGTGACATTGTATATCTATCTTCTAAAGGTCAAGACTTACTGGACGGTACAATTACAGTAGACGGCATACAGTTAGTTGGTGATTAGAAATGTCTAAAAATCGTAGCCATGGTAAAATTAATAAGTTACCACCTGAAATAAAAAAGGCAGTAGAAAATAAGCTGCTGGAGGGATATACATATCAACAGATATCTGACCATCTAAAGAGCTTGAACCATGATGTGCACTACTCTAGTGTCCACCGTTATGGTAAACACTTTCTAAAACAGTTTGAGAATGTAAGGATGGCAAAGGAATTTGCCCAGCTATTATCAGAGGATAATGCTGAACGCCCTACTACAGAGCTACATGAGGCAAACAATGCTCTTATAAGTCAAATAATAATGGAAGTGCTAGTAGATAAGGATAAGCCGGTGGAGGCAAAGCTCAAATCTTACAAAGCAATAGCAGAACTGCAAACAGCTCAAGTGCAAAATGAGAAACTCAAAATTACCTCCAGAAAGGAAGCCGGCAACGTAAGAGTAGCTATGAATATCTTGAAGGAACGTATGTTTAAAGAAATTCAAGATAAGCACCCAGAGGTGGTTAATATAATGATAAAAATTGCAGATGAGATAACTGCTGAAACAGGATAATGAGCATAAAAATAACCCACACCTTAGCTAGGAGGGAGTTTCTTTGAAACTCAGTTTAAGGTAAAAAAATGTATTTGTCAAATCTAATTTTTTTGATATGCCATTTAAAGCCCCGCATACGCCCATGCAGTGTTATATGACTTAAAGGGTATTATCCCACTAAAAAAATTTTGTAAACGAAAGTAAACGGCTTGTAAATACTAAATAAATAGTAGTCTGCAATCATGTTAATAACAATTGTAGAATATTTTTCCATGCTCATTATAAGAGTAAACAAAAACAGGAAGTGAAGCTATGAGTAAAAGTTGGAAAGAAGAATGTAACAAATTATTTTTTGATACCGGGTTGTCAATAAAAGAAATTAATGAACGCTTGGGAGTTTCAAAGGTAAGTATCTCTAAGCATCTTAATTCTAATCCGGATTATAAACATGAGCGGCTACGACGTAAAGAGCAAAACAGTGATAGAAAAAGGTATTATAGAGAATACAAAAAAGAATATCGAAAAGAAAAAAAGGCGAATGAACTAAAAAATACGGCATTTAAAATCAATTACAATGTTGATGCCCAAGACATAAAAAAAGAGCAAAGGATGGCAGCCATAATTTTAAGCAGGGAGAGGTTTTTTAAATGAGTAGTATTTTTACTGAATTTAAGCAACATGTAGAAAATGCTCAAAACCCTAATGCTGATAAATATAAGATTGCTTGTGAAGATTTTTGGGAGTATTGCAAGTTGATAACTCCCAAGTTTTTCAAAGAAAGTCGCCCTCATTTAAAAATTATTGCTAATACCTTACAAGCTCTTTACGAAGGACGTATAAGAAAGTTTACACTAGAATCACCATGGCAAATATATAGCCAAAACGAGATTAAAGACGTATTTTCTGGTTTGGATAGTGAGGATTACATCGTCTGTAAAAAATTAATTATGAATGTGCCTCCAAGGCATGGTAAAACATATACTTTATCGCTATTTAGCCAATGGGTTCTTGGCACAGACAACGAAAATATAATAATTACCTCGTCTTATAATGAAACATTAGCTACAAGATTTTCTTCTAATGTTAGAGATGGTATAGACGCAACAAAGATGGATGAAAAATGGAGTATATTTTCTGATGTTTTCCCAACAACAAAAATAAAACGTGGAGATGGAGCTAAACAAATATGGTCTTTGGAAGGCTCTTTTTTAAGTTACCTAGGTACAAGTTTTGGGGGTACTATCACAGGTATTGGTTGTAGCATTGGTATTATTGATGATCCTATTAAAAACGTTGAAGAAGCCTATAATGACAATGTACTGGAAAAACAATGGCAATGGTATACAGATACTTATTTATCACGTCTTGAAGAGGATGCAATAGAAATCCTTAACTTTACTAGATGGGCAACAAAAGACCTATGTGGCAAAATCTTAGATAGCGAAGAAGCGGCAGAATGGTATGAGCTAAAAATGAAAGCTCATAACCCAGAAACTAATACGATGCTCTGCCCAGAAATATTAAGCTTTAAGTCCTATAAAAGAAAAACACGCTTGATGTCTCCTGATATTGCTGAGGCTAACTATCAACAAGAGCCAGTGGACGTACAAGGTAAGCTTTATACAACGCTAAAGACATATACAGAGTTACCTAGAGACGATAGCGGAAGATTACTATACGACAGAATTATCAATTACACGGATACAGCTGATGAAGGTGATGACTTCCTTTGCTCTATTAATGCTATAGAATACCAAGGTGAGGCTTTTATTATAAATGTCCTTTACACAGATAAACCAATGGCAGAAACAGAGCCAAAGGTTGCAAAGATGCTCACGGATGATAATGTCAATGACGCTGATATAGAAAGTAATAACGGTGGAGCTGGGTTTGCAAGAAATGTTAAGCGGATAATGTGGGAAAATTACGGTACTCGACAAACTATAATAAACTCGTTCTACCAGTCGAAAAATAAGCAGTCCAGGATACGCTCCAGTAGTAGCTATGTTATGGAACATGTTTATTTTCCTGTAAATTGGAATAATCGCTGGCTAGATTTTTATAAAGCACTTATAACCTATAAAGCAAAAGGTAAAAACAAACATGATGATGCTCCGGATGCTTTGACTGGGATTGCTGAAATGCTAGGCACACAAGCTGAAATTGAATTTCTAACATAAAGGTGGTGACTAGATGACCAACAACATGAAAGCCATACAAGCAAAGATTAAAGAAAATAACTTTAATATAGATTCTGATATTATCCTAGAAATGATAGCAGAACACGACACTGCTACTATGTTAGAGGGTGTTCGTTACTATAGAAGTAAGAGCGATATTGTAAACCGTGAAATGTACTTTTATAATAGCAAACAACAGCGAGTTGTGGACGAGACAAAAGAAAATCACAAACTTATAAATAACTGGCATAAATTGCTTGTAGACCAAAAAGTATCTTATCTTGTAGGTAAACCGATGAGCTTTAGCACTAGCGACAGTACCAATAAAGACAAGCAAGAATTTTCTAGCAAAATAGAGTTGTTACTTGGAGAAGAATGGGATGATACTATAGCCGATATTGCTACAGGCTCAAGCAATAAAGGTACAGAATGGTTACACTGCTATATAGACCCAAAAAGTTACTTTAAATTTGCAATAGCCCCAGCTGAAGAAATTATACCAGTATATGAATCGGCTTTGCAAAAAGATTTAGAAGGCGTTTTACGCTACTATAGTGTACGAGTAGAGAATAAAGACCGCTATCGTGTTGAATGGTGGACTAGAGAGACTCTTACAGTTTATATAGAAAGCAATGACGGTGGATTTATTCTTGATAGTAGTGAACTTATTAACCCTACATATCACTTTAATAAAGCAAAAACACCTAAGGGTTGGGGCAAAGTTCCATTTATAGAATTTCCAAACAATAGTTTTAGAGCAAATGACCTTGAGATTACAAAAACTCTGATTGACGAATATGATGGGGCTTTTTCAGATTTTGCTAATGTTAATGCTGAGACACAAGAAATCATCACCTTATTAAAAGGGTATGAAAGTACGGATTTAGCAACCTTTAGGGCGAATCTGCGGTACTATAAAGCAATAAAATTAAGAGGAGATGCTCATAGCGGTGTTGATAAGTTAGAGCTTAATATCCCTGTAGAAGCAAAAAATGAGTTACTAGACCGCCTAGAAGAAAATATTTTTATGTTTGGGCAAGGCGTAAATATTAAGACTGACCGTTTTGGCAACTCCCCATCGGGAGCGAGCTTGTCATTTTTATATAATTCCCTAGATTTAAAAGCCTCAATGATGGAACGAAAGTTTAGACGTAGTGTTAAAAGGCTTTTGTGGTTTACTACCCAATATATAAATATGAAGTTTGATAAAAGCTTTGACAGCAACGATATTAAGGCAAGTTTTCGCAAAAATATGGTTCAAAATACTAAAGAGCTTGTGGATACATTAAAATCTTCTAAGGATATGATAAGTGATGAAACCATTGTTAGCCTATATCCTCTTGTGGAAAATACCAGCTACGAATATCAAAAGCTACAAGTGCAGAGGGTAGAGCGTGATAAAGGTTTTGTAGACTTAACTCAAATAACAAAGGCTGGAGCTTATGAGTGATATTCGTAGTGACCAACTTAGAACATTTGATACCTTTGAAGCTTCTGTACAAACAGCAGAAACTAAGATAACAATAAATTATGCTAAAACTCTTGTTACCTTAAAAAGCTATATATCAAGTCTATACGAGAGATACGAAGTTGATGGTAAGCTACACTATGAAGATATGGCACTATACAACAGGCTTTTGCGGTTACGTGAAGAGGTGCAAGGCTTAACTGTAAGTCTCTACAAAACAAACAATGTTGTAATAGCAGATACTCTAAGCAACTCTTATAATACTACTTTTTCAGAGACAAATCAGGCAGTTCAAAGGGCTTGGGGAAACAATTCATTAATAGGTATTATCCGTGATGAAGAAATACAAAGGGCTATTAACAACGATATTTCTGGGCTAAAGTGGGCTGAGCGGATGGGTTTACACCATGACCGAGTAGTTGCACATATCCGAGAAACTATTGTACAAGGTTTACATAATGGCGATAGTTATAGACAAATGGCTCAACGTCTTAATGAAGCCGTAGGTAAAGATGTCCCTAATGCTATACGCATTGTACGGGTAGAATCCTACAGAGTTTTTGCCGAAGCCAAAAAAGATCGCCTTGACCGTGTGCAAGGCGTAGATATGACAAAAGAATGGATAACATCCAAAGATGAAGTTGTTAGAGGTAATCACAAGCCTATGCACGGTGTAAGAGTGCCTTATAAAAACGACTTTATATTGCCTAACAGCAACCAAGGCTTTGGTCCAGGCATGATTGGAGACCCTAAAGATGATATAAACTGACGGTGCTTTTATGTGGTTGGTCTAACCACTGATAGTAGCTCTGAAATTTACTTAATTTCCTCTGGTAATAGTGGTTCCGATAGCGGAAACTTTG
>Ga0131853_10027693_pt1 | contig 10160 bp, 9 predicted proteins | sample TergutLab28metaG_FD_92764 | JGI IMG/M metagenome (GOLD analysis project Ga0131853, IMG submission 92764) | Labiotermes labralis P1 segment gut microbial communities from Petit-Saut dam, French Guiana - Lab288 P1 (version 2) (version 2) | ecosystem: Host-associated > Arthropoda: Insects >... | reverse complement strand
TCTTGGGATCTATCCGATACTGCATGTCATATCCTCCTGCCTCCACACATCAAAGCCCGCCGGCGCATACACTGGATTGTTCCCCAATGCGGGACACACCAAATACGCGTGGAGGCAAACCATATGTGCTGTTTCTTTCATTGTTGCTGCCGCTGTAGATGTCACAGACATCACCGCTGCCGCGAAGACTTCGACCTAGGCCGCTGCGACGAGCGCTAAGGTCACCAAAGAGGGGCTGGCTCAGCCTCTCTACATAATGCCTCCACGTAGGGGACGCGCCCCTGCGCGTCCCGCAAAATCCACATCCTTTGTAGGGGCGGCTATTAGCCGCCCGCGGGCGATTGATAATCACCCCTACATGACCGGTAGCGGAAAGTGGCCAAATCACGTTGACATCTGTAGGGGCGAACATTGTTCGCCCGCAAATCATGGTAATTGCCACAGGCGCGGGCGCACACTGTTTACCCGCAAATCATGGTGATTGCCATGGGCGCGGGCGCACACTGTGCGCCCCTACATAGCTACGTCAACACTCCCACGGTAGTATAGTCTACGCCCTTTGTAGGGGCGGCGATTAATAATCGCCCCTACATGACGGTAGCGATTGTTGTACATTGTAGAACCATGCCCCTGCACGTCCCCTACAAACTCCCTCCGACCGCCTACGGCGGCCACCTCCCTCGTAAACGAGGGAGGCTTTTTGCCCTTAGGCTCCTTTCGTAAAGGAGCTGTCGCGAAGCGACTGAGGATTGCTCTTGACCCTTGGCTCCCTCGTTTTGAGGGAGCTGTCCGCGAAGCGGACTGAGGGAGGCGTGGGAGCTGTCAGCATAGCTAACCGGGGGAGTTCTCTATCCCCGGAAACGTCACAACAAACCGAACCCCGCCATCTTCCCGAGGCGCAACCTCTACCTCACCGCCGTGTTGACGCACCGTGTCCCGCACAATGGAGAGGCCAAGCCCGCTCCCTCCCTCATCACGGGAGCGCGCCTTGTCTACACGGTAAAAACGGTCGAATATATGGGGCATATCCTCTGCCGGAATTCCAATTCCCGTATCCTCCACAATCAAGCGCACCTGATCGTCCGCTTGATCCAAACGGATAAACAGCGTCCCGCCTGTGACATTGTATTTAATCCCATTTTCCGCCAGATTGAATACGATCTGGTAAATGTCATCCTCCGTTGCCAGTATCAGGCAGTGTTCCGCCAGATCAAGTACAATCTTCACCTGCCGCCCCTCCGCCAGAGGACGCAGCATATGCCCGGCGCTCTTCACCACATGCCCCATATCGACAATAGTGAGTTCTTCTGTCTCAGGCGCAATATCTAAGCGGGTCAAGCGCAACAAGCGCTCCGTTGTCCGCCCCAAACGTTCCGCTTCCTGACCGATATCCTCTACAAATTCACGCACCGTGGCAGCGTCCATGTCTTTACTCTGCACGATACTGTCCGAAAGCAGTTGGATAGAAGCAAGGGGCGTTTTTAGCTCATGAGACGCATCCGATACAAAACGCCGGCGCATCTCTTCCGTCTCTTCCAGGCGATCCGTCAAGCGATTAAAGGCCTGTCCCAACTGGGCAAGCTCGTCCCGTCCGCGCATGTCTATCTTGTAGCTATAGTCACCCCGCCCGACAATCCGCATGGCGGAAAGCATTTCCGTCAATCTCTTCGTCAGCGTCCGAGAGAAGAGAAGTGCTAAAAACAAAGCCGCAACAAAAATGCCGATGGAAATATTCCACAAATTCCATTGAATCGCCTCAACCAGCGCCCCTTGCACGAGGTCACTTTCATGCAAGAACACAGCCCCAATTAAAGCATCCCCGCTCATAATCGGACAAGCCAGCCAGGAATGAAACGCACCATCTTCGTATACGCTATAAAATACCTCAGAACCCCGCAAAGCATGGGATAGATGGGAAAACATTTCTAAATCTACAAGTTCCACATCCCACCCTGCCGCTGTGTCATAGATGACTGTACCATCCGCGTCTGTCACCACCAAGCGTGTGAGGTTGTGAATATCAAAAAAGCCCATAGCCTGTTCCACGGTTTCTCCATACAGCCCGTCTCCCCCGCCTAAAGCAATGCTAATCCCCCTGGCCTGTGTCGTCATGGCGGAGTCTTTCGCCGTATACACAAGCTGCCGGGAGACCATCATGGGGTAAGTATTGAGGAGAAGCAGAAGCCCTAAAATCAGCACAATGTATGACAGGGCAAACTTGAGCTGCACACTGCCAAAAAACCAACTGATAAAGCCGCTGCCTTTACTCTGCTTTGAGGTAATAGCCCACACCCCACTTCGTCATAATCCGCTCAGGCTCTGCCGGCTCTGGCTCAAGCTTTTCACGGAGACGGCGTATATGTACATCCACCGTACGGATATCTCCCTGATAGTCATAGCCCCAGATGATGTCCAAGAGATTCTCCCTGCTATAAACCCGTCCCGGATTCTTCATCAACAGTTCAATCACGTCAAACTCTTTCGCCGTGAGTTCCACGCTTACACCCACACTCTCCGCACTGCGGCGCAAGGGATCAATGCGCAAATGCCCAATTTCAATCACGCCGGATTCCTCCGCAACACTTGCCCCTACGTTGCCGCTTCGGCGCAAGAGGGCGCGAATCCGCGCTTTGAGCTCCAAGATATTAAAGGGCTTGGTCAAATAGTCATCCGCCCCGTACTCAAAGCCCAAGATTTTATCCGTATCCTCACTCTTGGCCGTTAGCATGACGATAGGTACCATGGAAAACGCCCGAATCTGCATACAGGCATTGAGCCCGTCCAGCCGGGGCATCATGAGATCTAAGATAATCAGATCATAATTCCCATACCGCGCCTTTTCCACAGCCTCCACACCATCAGAGCCCACATCCACCTGATAACCGTCATTTTCCAGATTAAATTTGATCCCCTTGACCAATACCTTTTCATCGTCCACCACGAGAATCCGCATCACTAACCCTCCCGTTTACTCTACTGTAATTAAATCTCGAATATCTTCAAACCGCCGCTCCCCTATGCCGGACACGTCGGTAATCTCTTCAATGATACGAAACGCACCATGGGTTTCCCGATGCGCAATAATCCGTTCCGCAATCGCAGGCCCGACACCGGGCAGGGTTTGCAAAGCCGTAGAATCCGCGGTGTTGATGTTGACTAAACCGCTATCAGCAGGCGTTTCTGCCCCTTGATGATTTGTCTGCTGCGTCGGCACTTGTTCCTCCGTCTCCCGCGTTGCCCTTGCATCCACGCGATCTGCAATGTCGTCAAGCTCCTGGGCAGACATCGCCCCGACTGCATATTGGGTGGTCACTGTAAAGTCTCCTCCGCTGCCCGTACGGCCGAAGAAAAGTCCCGTCAGAAACACAGCGGCGAGACATACAAGTGCAACAAGTGCCTTGGTAATTGTCTTCTTCTCTATCATACATTTCTCCCCCTAGGACAACTTGTCAAAATACCGTTGATTTTGCGGTGGAATTTGCGTATAATAATTGGAGTTGGAACAAGGCTTCGACAGATTACAACATGTTCCTCTTAACTATACCATACATCGCGGGAGAGTAAAATGAAAAAACGACAACTTTTGACATCTATCCTACTATTTATCCTCATAGGGGCACTCGCAATCTCTCCCCTAGCCTTGGCAGCCCCATACGGCGGGAATCCACAGCACCAAGCCCACGCTGTGCTCTTAGCCGATATCGAAACCGGGGATATCCTCTATGCCCGCAACGAGCATGAGCGCATTCACCCGGCTTCCACAACCAAAATCATGACAGCCCTTTTGGCAGTCGAGGCCTTAGAGCGCGGAGAAGTCAGCATTGGCGACCTCCTCGTCACAACTGAGGCCGCCCTTGCGGATATGGTACCCCTAGGCTCTAGCCTGGAGTTGGAAGTGGATGAAGAGATGAGCTTTGAGGCGCTGCTATACGCCGTCATGCTCATTTCCGCCAACGATGCCTCTAACGTTATTGCAGAGCGCATAGGCGGTTCAATCGAAAACTTCATCCAGATGATGAACCAACGCGCACAAGAACTCGGTGCGCATAACACAAACTTCTCAAACACCCACGGTCTCACAGCCGATAACCACTACTCCACCGCATATGACCTCTTCCGCATCACCCAACACGCCATCACACTGCCCCGCTTTGTGGAGCTATACGCCGAGCAAGAGCGTGCATTCGCAGCCACCAACATGCGCCCCGCCGGTCTCCTCAGGTCTACTAATTTCATGACTGACTCAAGCTCTCCTTACTTCTACCTCCATGCCCACGGCGTGAAAACAGGCTTCACCAGCGCCGCCGGTCTTTGCCTGATCTCCACCGCCTTTTTAAACGACATACATCTCTTGGCCGTTGTCATGGGCGTCCCTGCTGATGAAGAGGAAGTAAACCACTTCACCGAATCCGCCATCATTTACGTTTGGGCATTTGAAAACTTCGCCCACCGTGAAATCCTATCCAGCTCCACCGTAATCGTAGAAGTCCCCGTGGAATTCGGCGACAACGCTGACTTCGTCACCCTCTTCCCGGCGGAATCCATCATTTCCCTCGTCCAAGAGGGCGTAGGTCTTGACCGTTTCCAGCGGGAAGTCACCATCTTCCACGAGGAAACAGGCGAAACCCTGCAAGCCCCCATCGCCCAAGGTCAAGTCTTAGGCGAAGTCACCTACACCGACGGCACACGCACTTTCGGCCCAATCCCACTGGTCGCCGGTCAAGCCGTCCACCTATCCCGTGTCGCATACATGCGCTATGACGTGGCAGGCGTTTTAGAGAGCCTTTGGGTGCGTTTGATCATTGGCTTGCTCATCCTGCTCATCGCACTCTATATCGTATTCGCCATCCGCCACACCATCAAGAAACGGAAGCGGAAAAAAGAACGCATGGGCAGAAGACGATAAACTGTAGGGGCAGACCTTGTGTCTGCCCTTTTCCTTTTAGGCTCCTTTTTCAAAGGAGCTGTCGCGGAGCGACTGAGGATTGCCCTTTCAATATTTTGTGCCTACGTCTTACCCTCTTTCGTAAAAGAGGATGCCGCCCGCAGGCGGCGGGTGTTTTCTCCCCCGAAGGACGACCACCCCGTCAAGCTTCGCTTGCCACCCCTCCAAGGAGGGGAATTTGGATATATCGCGCCCTTAATTCCCCTCCTTGGAGGGGTGGCCGAAGGCCGGGGTGGTTTCACGCACCACCGCACAAAGGTCAAGGGCAAAACCTCAGTCAGCGCAGCACGCAGCTCCTTTACGAAAGGAGCTTATGGCCCCCCACAACACAAAACCGGGTACGCCCCACAAGGCATACCCGGTCTTTCCTATGTCCTAATACAAGCGATCCCCGCACCGGGGACAAAACTGAAACCCGTGAGAAATCGGCTCTCCGCACCGCAGACAATGGGTCTGCTGGTACACCGGCTCTGGTTCAGGAACAGGCATCGGCGGTGTCCTCTTAGGCCGGCGGCGCATCACCAAAATCAACACCACCACAAGACAAGCGCTGATCGCAAAGATCAGAAACCCGCCTAAAATTACAACGATCCAAGGGATCGTAACCACTATCGTCTCCATACGCGCCTATTCCTTGTGATCCAGATATTGCATCACAAGCTCACGCAAGAGCTCGTCACGATCCAGCCTTGTAATCAGCGAGCGGGCGTTGTTGTAGTTGGTGATATAGGTGGGATCTTCCGACAAAATGTACCCCACAATTTGATTGATCGGGTTATAACCCTTCTGAATCAAAGAGTTATATACACTCGTCATGATTTCCCGGATTTCCACATCCCGGCTCACGACAGAGAACTTTTGCGTATATTCCATTCAGATCACCCCTTATCCAAAGTCTACCACATTTTAGACTATTTTATCAAACTTTCCATACGCTGTAAAGACCTAGCGGATCTCCGCGCCCAATTTTTCCCCCAATGCAGTCAAAATCTTCTGCATCACAGCGTCCACATCCTCGTCCGTCAGCGTCTTATCCTCCGCACGGAATTTCAGGGCAAAGGCAACACTCTTCTTCCCGTCCGGCACTTGTTCCCCTGTGTAAATATCAAACAGCCCACAGTCCGCAAGCCGCTTCCCACCGGCGCTTACGATAACACCCGTCAAATCCGCCACCGTAACCGCCTGATCGCAAACCACTGCCAAGTCCCGGGTCACTGCCGGATATTTCGGCACAGGTACATAGGTCGGATCAGCGCCCAAAACAGGCAGCAAGGCCTCCACATTAAGTTCCGCCGCGTAGACTTCGCCCTCCAGCCCAAAATTCTTCGCCGTCAGCGGATGCACCTGCCCCAAACGTCCAAGGGTCACATCCCCCGCTTTGATCTCCGCCGTGCGGCCGGGATGGAAAACAGGGTCTTCTGTGTAGGCAGTCCACGTCACATTCGCCACGCGGAGTTCTGCCAGCAAAGCCTCCACCGCACCCTTGAGGGTGAAGAAGTCCACCCCGTCGCCGTATGCGCCAAGGGTCAGATGCAAGTCCTCCTCACATAAGGTCTCATGCTCTGTATCGGGCAAGTATACCCGCCCCAGTTCATACAAACGGGCAGATTCATTCCGATAGCTATAGTTCCGCGCCAAAGTCTCCAGCATCGCCGGAATCGCGATGGTACGCATTTGGCTGGTATCTTCCCCAAGGGGATTGAGAATGGTCAAGCTCTTACGCAAAACATCATCCGCCGGCAAACGCACCTTGTCATAGGCCACCTGCCCCGTAAAGGTATAGGTCAAAATCTCACTATACCCAAGCCCACGCAACAGCGCCCCAATCCGCCGCTCCTGCTTCTGCCGCGGATTAAATCCACCCTGTACCGCAGCACCCCGTATCATGGTCACAGGGATCACATCGTAACCATAAAACCGCGCCACTTCCTCCGCTAGATCGGCCCAAATATGGACATCCAGCCGGAAGGACGGCACAGTGACCACATCGTTTGCATCCACCGTAAAGCCGACTTTCTCTAAGATGGCAACCATCTCACCCCGTGTAATCTCTGTACCCAACAAGGCGTTAATCCGCTCCGCTTCCAGCGGAATGGTAGTCGGGAAACGATCCGTGGCGATCACGTCCACAATACCGTCCACCACATCACCCGCACCCAAAAGCTCAATCAACTCACAAGCCCGCTGTACAGCAGGCAAGGTCGCCAGTGGGTCTAAGCCTTTCTCAAAGCGGCTGGACGCATCCGTCCGCATCCCCAAACGCGCCGCCGTCTTACGGATGGAGACACCGTTAAAGTTGGCGGACTCAATCACCACCGTTTTTGTATCATCTGTAATCTCACTGGACGCACCGCCCATTACACCCGCAATACCCACAGCCTTTTGCTCATCTGCAATCACAAGGGTATCTTCCAGTGTCCGTGTTGACCCATCCAAGGTCACAATCGTCTCATTCGGGAACGCCCGGCGGGCATTGATCTTCCCGCCCTCTAGGCAAGCGTGGTCAAAGGCGTGCAAGGGCTGTCCCTGCTCCAGCATGACATAGTTCGTAATATCCACAATATTATTGATCGGCCGCACACCCGCTTTCCGCAGACGTTGCCGCATCCACACAGGGGACGGCACAATCTTCACATTTTGGATCACCCGCGCCGTAAACCGGCGGCAGAGGTCAGGGTCTAGTATCTCCACATCCAAATGCGCCGCCACATTGCCCCCGGAACCCTTTACCACCGGCTCCGGGACAGTCAGCACCGTATCAAAACTCGCCGCAGATTCCCGGGCAAGCCCCACCATAGACAAACAGTCCGGGCGGTTACTGGTAATCTCAAACTCCACCACCTGATCGTCCAGCCCAAGTATCGGGCGAATGTCATCGCCCACAACAAAACCGTCCATCTCCTCCGGCAAAAAGGTCAAAATACCCTCCGGCACAGCATGGGGATAATCGTTTTCTTCCAGCAGCAGCTCGTCCAAGGAGCAAAGCATCCCATTGGATTCCACCCCGCGTAACTTGCCTTTTTTAATCTCCGTCCCGTTCGGAAGCAGCGACCGATGCAAAGCCACAGGGCAGAAATCTCCCGCTTTGAGGTTATCTGCTCCCGTGACAATGATAATCGGCGCATCCTGCCCAATATCCATGGTGCAAACCCAAAGGGTATCCGCATCCGGGTGACGCACAATCTCCTGCACACGCCCCAGCACAATATTCTTCGCCGTGGTACTCAAATCCTCCGTACCCTCAACCTTAGACCCCGTGATGGTCAGCCGATCCGCATATTCCTTGTCACTTGCCTTGATAGAAGTGAACTCCGCCAGCCATTCTCTGGATAATTTCATGTTACAATCCCTACCTCTTTTTCATTATGAAAACTGCATAAACAAACCAACACCAAGCATAATCAGCCCGGCAACAAGGAACACCAACCCGCCGATCCATACCCAGCTGTCTCCTACGATCTCTACTTGCTCCAATACCCTGCGTTCCCGCCGCGCACACGTTCGCGTCTTGTTTCTACCACCACTGCACTGGTATATCCCCCGGTTTTGATCATATTTTTACTGACCAGAAACATCCATATGCCCATAACCGTAAAGCCGACCCCTCCGATCAGTAGGAGCGGCTCTTGGGGCAAATCAACAACCGCAAGCACAGCCAAAGCCCCGATTATGGGGGCAATCATTTTCTTCATATCCCTACCCCCTAAAACTGCGCTAAGAACCGCAGATCATTCTCGAAAATCAGCCGCAGATCACTGATATTAAAACGCATCATGGTCATCCGATCAAGCCCGATCCCGAAAGCAAAACCCGAGTATTCATCCGGGTCAATGCCGCAGTTGCGGAGCACATTGGGATGTATCATACCCGCACCCAAAAGCTCAATCCAGCCCTCGCCCTTACACATGGGGCAACCCTTGCCCCGGCATTTAAAGCACTGACAGTCCACCTCGCAAGACGGCTCTGTAAAGGGGAAATGGTGGGGACGAAAGCGGGTCGCCGTCTCAGCGCCGTATAACTGCTGTACCAAGGCATTCAGCGTCCCCTTTAGGTCTGCCATGGTAACTCCTTTGTCCACCACTAAACCCTCAATCTGGTGGAACATGGGCGAGTGGGTCGCGTCCACTTCGTCTTTGCGGTACACACGCCCCGGCGACACAACACGGATGGGCGGCTTGTTTGCCTCCATCGTCCGCACCTGTACCGCAGAGGTGTGGGTACGCAATACGTACTTGTTGTCCGTATCAAAATAAAAGGTATCACCCCAATCACGGGAGGGATGATTCTCCGGCGTGTTGAGCTTATCAAACACATTAGCCGAAAGCTCCACCTCCGGCCCTTCCGCAATGGAGAAGCCCATACCAATAAAAATATCCAAAGCCTCACCCAAAGTCCGGGACATGGGATGCTGCCGTCCAACCGCTTGGGCTGTACCCGGGATAGTCACATCAATCTGTTCCGCAGAGAGTTGCGCGTTCAAAACAGCCGCTTCCAATGCGTCCCGCTTGGCATAAAATGCACCCGTTACTTGTTCACTCAAGGCATTCGCAATCTGACCCACCACAGGCCGCTCTTCGGGAGAAAGTTTCCCCATCCCCTTGAGAATCGTCGTCATCTCGCCTTTTCTGCCCAAAAATTGGATTCTAACCTCTTCCAAAGTCGTAAGGTCAGAAACCTCATCAATCGCGGCAAGGGCTTTTACGCCCAAGGCTTCCAGTTGTTCTTTCATCACACACATCTCCTTATTGAGAACTGATAGTATATTATACAAGTCCTGGGCAGAAATTACAATACTTGTGGCATTTGTTTGATTGTGTGTGTTGGGTGTGGTAGAATGATGGAGTGTAGATAGTTTATATTTTGCATGTGGAGGCTGAGTATGGAATCATCCAAATGCTATTCTTTTTTTGAGATTCGTAGCAATGGTTATTTAGATTTTTATGAAGGATTTATTGCCGATAAAGATAGTGATTTTGACCCCGAATATATAACGGACAAACTGAAAATTGAGCCTTATGAAACTATGAAAATGGGCACTGCCCGAAAGAATGGTATTGGAACATATCTGTTTTCTTCGTGGAGAACCTGTTTCCAAACAGAGCCAAGTGATGCAACGCAGTGCATGAGTATTGTAAAAGCATTAACCCCCCATATTTCACTTTTGCAAGAAATATATGCAGAGCTTAATGTGAGCTTTGCTATACAGCTAACTGCC
>Ga0131853_10027692_pt1 | contig 10160 bp, 9 predicted proteins | sample TergutLab28metaG_FD_92764 | JGI IMG/M metagenome (GOLD analysis project Ga0131853, IMG submission 92764) | Labiotermes labralis P1 segment gut microbial communities from Petit-Saut dam, French Guiana - Lab288 P1 (version 2) (version 2) | ecosystem: Host-associated > Arthropoda: Insects >... | reverse complement strand
GTATTCCAGTTGGACACATCAAGTGTGGTCAGGCCAGTGGTTCCCTCGAAGAGCGAGGTCATGTTGGTGACGCGGCCCGTGTTCCAGCCGGAGACGTCGAGCGTGATTAGGCCGCTGGCGCCATTGAACATCTGGGCCAGGTTGACCACGTTGCCGGTGTTCCAAGCTGAGACATCGATTGTGGATGGGCCATTGACCCCGAAGAACATGAAGCTCATGTTGGTGACGCGGCCGGTGTCCCAACCCGAAACGTTGAGCGAGGTCAGCCCCGTAGCCCGGTAGAACATCCGGGTCATATTGGTGACATTGCTGGTGTTCCAGCTGGAAAGGTCAAGCGAGGTCAGCGAGCTGGATTGGCTGAACATGGAGGTCATGTTGGTAGCGCCGCTCACGTCTAGGTAGTCCAACCCGTTTATCACCGTTAGGTTGGGCAGGCCCGCAAAGAGTTGGGTGAGCAGGGGTCCAGCAGCGATCGGCTCGGTAAAAGTAATGTTGGTGACCTGAGATGCGTAGCTAGCCCACGGGCTGGTCTGGAGGGGAACGTTCAGCGTTCCCCCACCCACCACTATCGAACCGTCGAGGTACAGATCCCATCTCGCGCCACCCGCGCTGGCGAAATAACCAGAGGCGACCGAAGATGCGGGCACCGGGATGCCAATTGCCTCCGGGGCGACCAGGGCAGCGGACGCAGCTACGTAGTAACCGACTGCCGTTGCGGCCTCAGCGATCTCCTCGACAACTTCGGCGGGGCTTATGCGCGCATCGGCATACCCCTCCATCAGCTCAGTTTCGCCGTCTGGCGTGTTTGCATACGCGGTCGGGGTAGCAAGAAGCGCCGCGACGAGTACAGTCGCACCAGCACCAACAAGAGTTTTACGGACTCGCACAGGATTCCCTTGGCAAGAAGATGAAAAGTGGTCGAGATCATTCTAGTCTCCAGCAAGACTCACCATCTCCCTGGCACGCCAAGGCACCCCAGGTTGGCGCTATGAGCGTCACATCGCAGCGGCGCTTTTGAGACTAGAGCCACAGGATTAGGTTTCTGTTGCAGAACCAAAGTGCTACACGTTGAAGCCGATCATGCGGAGCTGGTCGCGGCCTTCGTCGGTGATCTTGTCGGGACCCCACGGCGGGAGCCATACCCAGTTGATGCGAGTGTCGGTGACCAGGGGTTCGAGGGCCTGCTTGGCCTGCTCTTCGATTACGTCCGTCAGGGGACAGGCCGCCGAGGTGAGGGTCATGTCTAGCGTGGCGTAGTTGTTTTCGTCTAGGTGAACGCCGTAGAGAAGGCCCAGATCGACGATGTTGATGCCCAGCTCCGGGTCGATAACGTCGCGCAGCGCCTCCTCAATGTCTGCGACTGTGGCCGGAACGAATGCCCCATCTGAAACCGCAGCCTGGGCCAGCACATCATCGGCGGGCCTTGGTACCTCGGGCGTTTTGGCGGACATGTTCGACTCCTGACTGTTCGAGGGTGGTTTCTTTCGCGGTCGTTACGTTCCCTGCTCAACCACCCGGTGAGGAAGCGCCCCGGAACGCGCTAGGGCATCTCGTAATGCTACCCAACCAAGCAGGGCGCACTTGATCCGGGCCGGATACTTCGATGTGCCGGTAAACGCGGTGGCATCGCCGAGCGCGTCCTCGTCATCTTCTGATGCCAAGCCCTTGCCTCGGGAGGCCATCAGCTCTGAAAACAGGTCTGCTAGATGCAGCGCCTCGGTGACCGGCTCCCCCGACACCAGCTGTGTCATCACCGATGTGGATGCCTGGGAGATGGAGCAGCCCTGGCCCTCCCAGGTGACACTGGACAACACCTCGGCGACGGTGGTTGCTTCAACAGGTTCCGTCACCAAGATACGAAGCGTTACCTCATCACCGCAGGTGGGGTTCACTTGGTGTGACTCCCCTACCAGCGCGCCCGCCGGAGGTTCGGCAATGATCGCCGGTCCGCGCCCTACCGGGCGCTTGGCGTGATCCAGGATTACCTGCTGATACATCTGCTCTAGGGCACTCATCGGCTCTATTGTCCCACTACGTTCGCGGTTACCCGCTACTGAGCATTCACGCGACGGCGTAACTCCTCTCGCGACTTACAGGCCGAAGAAGGGGCGCACTTGGGTTAGGGCTTCATGGAAGGTGGCGATTTCTTTAGGGGTGGTGGTGATCGAGGCTGAGGCGCGGGCGGTGGCAGCGACGCCGAACCGGCGGTGGAGGGGTTGGGCACAGTGGTGGCCGACGCGCACCGCGATCCCGGCATCATCGAGTACCTGGCCGACATCGTGGGCGTGCACGCCATCGACAGCGAAAGTCACAACCGGAACCCGATCCAAGCCAGCCGCAGTTCCTCCGCCCTGCACGTTGGAGTCACCGGGGCCGGGACCAATTATCCGAACACCGGGAATCTCCGCAATCTTCAGCAGTTCTGCGGTCATCGCGCGCCCGTGAGTCGCGATGTTTGCCATGCCGATCTCGCCGAGCCAGCGGGCCGCAGCCCCCAGGGCGATAGCCTGGGCCGTCGGTTGCGTACCGGCCTCAAAGCGTTGCGGAGGCGGCACATAGGTGGCCGAATCCATCGTGACCACCTCGACCATCGAACCTCCGGTGAAGACCGGTGGCATTGCCGCCAGCAACTCTTTGCGGCCATACAGCACGCCGATGCCCGTAGGACCGTACAACTTGTGCCCGCCGAAGGCCGCAAAATCCACACCGAGCGCGCGAAAATCCACCGGAAGATGCGGCACGGACTGGCAGGCGTCAAGCACCGTGAACGCGCCGACCCGACGGGCTGCTGCGACTAGATCAGCCACCGGGGCGAGGGCACCTGTCACGTTCGATACATGTCCGAAGGCCAGGATGCGGGTGCGTTCGGTGATGATCTGATCCAGGTTGCTCAGATCGAGGCGACCGGCATCGGTGAGACCGAGCCAGCGAAGCACCGCGCCCGTGCGGGCACATAGTTCCTGCCACGGGATCAGGTTCGCATGATGCTCGGCCTCGGTGACCACTATCTCGTCGCCGGGACGCAGAGCGAACGGAGCCGATGATGCTCCCCCCCGCCCTAGGCTCGCGTTGCCGAAGGCGTAGGCCACCGTGTTCAGGGCCGCCGTTGCGCTAGACGTCCAGACCACCTCCGCCACATCGGCACCGATGAAGGCGGCCACATCGGCGCGGGCCGACTCGAATGCCACCGTAGCCTGCTCGGCCAGGTAGTGCGCACCCCGATGAACTGCCGCGTTGGTACGTTCGTAAAAGCCTCGCTCCGCGTCGATTACCGCCCAAGGTTTTTGGGCGGCAGCGGCGGCGTCAAGATAGATCAGGGACTTACCGTTGCGGACGGGTTGGGCAAGCGAGGGGAACTGGTCGCGGAGGGCAACCCAGTCGATGACGGGGGGGGTGTTCATGTTGTTGTGGGGGCGGTGGCCAGATAGCGGTCATAGCCCTCTACCTCTAGGCGGTCGGCCAACTCAGGACCGCCCTCCTCGGCAATACGGCCATCAACGAAGACATGCACGAAGTCAGGGCGGATGTAACGAAGGATGCGCGTGTAGTGCGTAATCAGCAGCACACCCACATCGGTGTTCTCTAGCGCGCGGTTCACGCCATCGGCCACCACACGCAGCGCGTCGATGTCCAGGCCGGAGTCGGTTTCATCCAGGATCGCAAAGCGTGGCTTGAACAGCTCCAACTGCAAAATCTCATGCCGCTTCTTTTCTCCGCCGGAGAACCCCTCATTCACCGACCGCTCGGCAAACGAGCCGTCGATGCGCAGGTTCCCCATCGCCGTCTTGACCTCCTTGCCCCAAGCGCGCAGCGGAGGCGCCTCCCCGCAGATGGCGGTTTTGGCGGTACGCAGGAAGTTCGCCACCGACACCCCCGGCACCTCCACCGGGTATTGCATCGCCAAGAACAGTCCGGCTTGCGCCCGCTCGTCTACCGACATTGCCAGTACGTCCTCGCCGTCGAGCGTTACGGTGCCGGCGGTCACCTCGTACTTCGGGTGCCCCATCAGCGCCGAAGCTAGGGTGGATTTTCCCGAACCATTGGGTCCCATGACGGCGTGCGTCTCACCGGAGTTGATGGTCAGGTCAACGCCGCGCAGGATCGGCTTGGCGCCCTCTTTGGTCTCGACAGAAACGTGCAGGTCGCGGATTTCTAGGGTTGCCATTACTGCTCCTCGATTGGGTTGGCCGGTAGATTCTGCGCTCGCTTCGCGCCGCAGGATGATGGGGTGTGGGTGTGCCGCAAGTCGGCAGGGTCATGCGGGTTGTCTACATCAATAAACACGTCGCCGCTGTCGATCAGTACCGGGTAGACGGCGACAGGGACGGTAGCGGGAAGCTGGTTGGGGCAACCGGTTCGAACATCGAACTGCGAGCCATGCCCCCAGCATTCGAGCAGGTGACCGTCCAGCTCCCCGTGGGATAGGGAAACCGCGCCGTGGGAACAACGGTCGGCGATGGCGTGGTACTCCCCGTCGGCGGTGCGCACTAGGACGACCGGCGCGGAAGGGCCAGCGGCTGTGGGCACGTCAACACGTCGGACGGCACCTGGTGGCATATCCGCCGCCAGATAGGCGAAGCGCATCGCCATTACTTGCCTCCAGTGATCGCGGTCATGGACTTGGCAAGTTCGGTCTCGATGGATTCCAGCAGGCGCCCTTCGACCTCCGGCACGCCGATCTGTTCGACGAGTTCGGCGAAGAAGCCCCGCACTACGAGCCGACGTGCCTCTCCGACGGGGATGCCGCGAGACATCAGGTAGAACAACTGCTCGTCATCGAAACGACCGGTAGCCGAGGCGTGTCCGGCGCCCTCAATCTCCCCGGTCTCGATCTCCAGGTTGGGCACCGAGTCGGCGCGCGCACCATCGGTAAGCACCAGGTTGCGGTTCAGCTCGTAGGTGTCGGTGCCTTCGGCGTTTGCCTGAATCAACACGTCGCCCACCCACACCGCGCGGGCGCCAACGCCCTGAAGCGCGCCCTTGTAGGTGACGCGGGATTTGCAGCGCGGCTGTCCGTGATCCACGAACAGACGGTGTTCTTGATGCTGGTTTGCGTCGGCGAAGTACAGGCCCACCAGCTCGACGTCACCGCCCTCGCTTGTAAATGCCGCATCTGGGGTGACCCGCACCACATCGCCACCGAAGGTCACCACCACATGCTTTAGGCGGGCGTCCCGGCCAACAACGCTTCGATGGCTGGCGGCATGAACGGCGCCGTCGGCCCAGTCTTGAACGGCGACTAGGGTCAGGTTGGCGCCATCTTCAACCACGATCTCAATCGTCTCGGTGAGCAGCGCCTGGCCAACATGATCGATCACTACGACGGCTTGGGAGTTGCGTTCGGCGCGGATCAGCACATGGGCGGCGGACGCCTCCAGCGACCGGCCACGCACGGTGATCGTGGTCAGGGCGGAAACTGCGGTATCGGCGGGGATGGTCACCACGGTAGCGGCGGCAAAGCCGTTCCAGGCGGTAACGGCGGTGCGGTCGCCGGGCTTACCGGTCAACCCGAGGCGGATGTCACCGCGCGCGACGGTCTCTACCTGCACCTCTTCTGCGGGACTGACCTCGACCGCTACCCCGTCGCTGCCAAGCGCTGCGGCGAAGAGGGGTGCTAGGCGTTCAATGGGGCTAAACCGCCACTCCTCTTCGCGCCCGGAGGGGATAGGAATGTCGGCCAGGTCAAATGATGTCCGGCGTTCCGCCCGAGAGCCGGCCGGTAGGCCGTGTCCGTGGGCGCGCTCAGCGACAGCCCGCGAGTGATCCGTCTTGAGGTTCATCAGCCCACCGACCCTTCCATCTGCAATTCGATCAACCTATTTAGTTCGAGCGCGTATTCCATAGGCAACTCCCGAGCGATGGGTTCGACGAAGCCGCGCACGATCATCGCCATCGCCTCGGTCTCCCCCATGCCGCGAGACATGAGGTAGAACAGCTGTTCCTCGGAGACTCGCGACACCGTGGCTTCATGACCCATCGATACGTCGTCCTCACGCACGTCCACGTAGGGGTAGGTGTCCGAGCGGGAAATCTGATCTACCAGCAGCGCGTCGCAGAGTACGGTAGAGGCAGAGTGTTCCGCGCCTTCTAGCACTTGCACCAAACCTCGGTATGAGGTGCGCCCGCCACCACGCGCCACAGATTTCGAGACGATGGACGATGAGGTGTGCGGGGCGGCATGCACCATCTTGGCGCCCGCATCCTGGTGTTGCCCCTCACCAGCGAAAGCGATGGATAGGGTCTCACCGCGAGCGTGTTCTCCCAGCAGGAAGATGGCTGGGTACTTCATGGTCACCTTGGAGCCAATATTGCCGTCCACCCATTCCATTGTGGCGCCCTCGGCGGCGGTGGCGCGCTTGGTTACGAGGTTGTAGACGTTCGTCGACCAGTTCTGAATGGTGGTGTATCGGACGCGGGCGTTTTTCTTGACGATGATCTCCACGACCGCCGAGTGCAGCGAGTCGGTGGAGTAGATCGGGGCGGTGCAACCCTCGACGTAGTGCACGTATGAACCCTCGTCGGCGATAATCAGCGTCCGCTCGAACTGGCCCATGTTTTCGGTGTTGATGCGGAAGTATGCCTGCAATGGGATTTCGACGTGCACGCCGGGCGGCACGTAGATGAATGATCCGCCCGACCAGACGGCCGAGTTGAGCGCGGCGAACTTGTTATCTCCGGCGGGGATGACGGTGCCGAAGTGCTCGTAGAACAGGTCGGGGTGTTCCTTGAGGGCGGTGTCCGTGTCGAGGAAGATTACGCCCTGTTCCGCTAGGTCTTCGCGAATCTGGTGGTAGACCACCTCCGATTCATACTGGGCGGCGACCCCCGCCACGAGCCGCTGCTTTTCGGCCTCGGGGATGCCCAGGCGGTCGTAGGTCTCCTTGATATCGGCAGGTAGATCATCCCAGGTGGTGGCCTGCCGCTCGGTGGAGCGCACGAAATACTTGATGCGGTCGAAATCAATGCTGGTCAGATCGGCACCCCAGTTCGGCAGGGGTTTGCGTCCGAACAGTTTCAGCGCCTTCAGCCGGGCTTCTAGCATCCACTCTGGTTCATCTTTGAGCGCCGAGATGTTGCGAACCACGGCTTCGCTTAGTCCCCGTTTGGCGGCTTGACCGGCCTCGTCGGAATCGTGCCAGCCGTATTCGTAACCGGTGAAGGACGCAATGATCTCGTCGTCGCTCCTTTTGGCGTCGCTTACCTGCTCTATGGGCGTTGTCATCTAGTTCCTTCCAGATTGGTCGATACCAGGCTCAGGGGAATGTTGGTAACGCAGGCGTGGGCGCCGCCAGCGATGGTAGCGAGCCGTTGTACGTGTGTGCCGAGCAGGCGGGAGAAGGCGTTTGCCTCGGCCTCACAGAGCTCGGGAAACTCGGCGGCGACGTGCCGCACCGGGCAGTGGCCTTGGCACAGTTGCGTGATAGGCACCATCGTGGCGGTAACGGGTCGCAGGGTGGCGGCGAAGCCATCGGCGGTAAGCGCGTCGGCGAGCTGCTGCGCCCTGCCTACCTGATCGCTGGCGGTAAGCGTGGGGCCGACGCGCTGTACGACATCTTCGTACTGGGCGGCGGCAAACCTTCGTACTGCCGACTTGCCGCCGTCCACCTGAAGGTGGCGCAGGACGTTTAGGGCAAGATCGCGGTAGTTGGTGGGTAGTCCGGAGCGGCCGGGGGCCACGACGAAGGCTCGAGCCGGCCTGCCGCGCCCGGTTGCACCTTTGTGACTGCCAGGTCTGTGCACGATGATGGCGCCGCTCTCTTCGAGGTGCCCGAGATGACGCCGCACCCCGGCGGCGGTAAGGCCGAGGGTCTGGGCCAGCGTGGCGGCGGTCACTGGCCCCTCAGCGGTGATGAGTTCGAGTATGCGGCGCCGCGTGGGTTCGTCCGACAGGGCGCCATCAGGCATGTTCATCGCTTGCTCCTCTCCTCGCTCTCGCCAGCGCGGGCCTTAGCCTACTAGCTTCGGGAAATTTACGAAACAGTCTCGTTTCGTTATTCATCTAGCTCTTCCTCCGTCATGGCACCAACTCATCAGCCATGCTTGCACCGTACCTCTTACCCCCGACAACAACGGTCTTCGGGCGCCGTCAGTATGGGAGGGTGCCTGGTTGATGGCGCCAGTGAGCATCGGCGGGGCGGAGGGTGTTCCACTCCGCGGCACGGGAGGCCAGGGCCGCAAGGGCGGCGATGGCCAGGGAGGGGCTGTGGAGGCGACCGGCCAGAACGGCGGCGGCAACATCTTCTAGCGGCACCCAGCGCAGTTGCATAGCTAGCTCTTCTTCGCCGCGCTCGTGACGGTCGGCCTCGGGGACTTGGGTCAGGTCTCGGGCTAGGAAGATGCGGATGGCCTCGTTGCAGAAGCCGGGCGACGATAGGTAGTCCACCAGTACATCCCAGCGGGCGGCCAGCAGGTCGGCCTCTTCGGCCAGCTCGCGCTGCGCGGTAGCAAGCGGAGTTTCGCCTGGGCAATCCAGCAGACCCGCTGGAATCTCCCACATCACCGTCTTTACCGCGTGACGGTATTGGTTCACCAAGGCGATGCGGCCCTCGTCATCCAAGGCCAGGATGGCAACCGCGCCGGGGTGCTTGATGCATTCGCGCTTAACCTTGCCCGCGTCGCCGAGGTCTACCTCATCGACCACTACGTTGAGCAACCAGCCGCAGAAAGGGTTAGCAAGTTGGGTTGAGGGGCGTGGGGCGACCTCATCGTCGATAGGCAGCAATGTAGACATAGAGCTACACAGTACGGCGGGCCAGCGCGGCCGCGATCAGGCCGGAGAATAAGGGGTGGGCCTTAGTGGGCCGACTCTTGAACTCGGGGTGCGCCTGCGTGCCGACGTAATAGGGGTGCACATCGCGGGGAAGTTCGATGAACTCGACTAGCTTTCCGTCCGGGGAGGTACCCGAGATGTGCAGGCCAGTCGCCGTCAACTGCTCCCGGTAGTTGTTGTTCACCTCGAAGCGGTGACGGTGCCGTTCGGAGACTTCCCTGGTGCCGTAAGCCTGCGCGACGAGCGAACCCTCGACTAGTTTGGCCGGATAACCGCCCAGGCGCATCGTTCCACCCAGGTCGCCCTCCCCGGCCACGGCACTCTCCTGGCCCGCCAGGGTGGCGACCACCGGGTTGCCGCAGTCCGCTGCGAACTCCGTGGAGTTGGCGTCGGATAGTCCCAGCACGTTGCGGGCGTATTCGATCACCATCGCCTGTAGGCCGATGCAGATACCAAGCGTTGGCACGCCATTCTCCCTCGCCCACCGCAGCGCGCCTAACTTGCCGTCAATGCCGCGAACGCCAAATCCGCCAGGGAGTAGAACTACGTCTACGCCGCCCAGGGCCTGCGCCGCGCCCGCCGAGGTGGCGCAATCATCGGCCGGAACCCAGCGGATGTTTACCCGTGTGTTGTTGGCGAAACCCCCGGCGCGTAGCGCCTCAGAGACGGACAGATAGGCGTCGGGCAGCTCGACGTATTTGCCGACCAGACCCACCTCAACCTCATGAGCTGGGGAGTGAACGGCGGCAAGTACCTCGTTCCATCCCTGCCAATCCACGTCGGTAAACGGCAGGCCGAGGCGACGCACCACGTAGGCGTCCAAGCCTTCGGAGTGCAGCACCCGCGGAATGTCATAGATGCTGGGCGCATCCTTGGCATCAATGACGGCTTCGACATCGACATCGCAGAATAGTGCGATCTTGCGCTTCATCGGCTCGGGGATACCCCTGTCGGAGCGCAACACGATTGCATCGGGCTGGATGCCAATGTTCCGCAAGGCGGCCACCGAGTGCTGGGTCGGCTTTGTTTTCAACTCACCCGCCGGGCCAACGAACGGCACCAGCGCGACGTGCAGGAAAAAGCAGTTGTCGCGGCCAAGCTCGTGGCGCACCTGCCGGGCCGCCTCTAGGTAAGGCAGCGATTCGATGTCGCCGACGGTGCCGCCAATCTCCGTGATGATGATGTCCACATCGTCGCTGGCCTGATCGCGCATCCGCGACTTGATCTCGTCGGTTATATGCGGGATCACCTGCACTGTGTCACCCAGGTATTCGCCGCGTCGCTCGCGTTGAATCACCGAGGAGTAGATCTGCCCGGTGGTGATGTTCGAGGAGCGCGGCAGTTCCACGTCCAGGAACCGCTCGTAGTGGCCGATGTCGAGGTCGGTCTC
>Ga0131853_10027691_pt1 | contig 10161 bp, 2 predicted proteins | sample TergutLab28metaG_FD_92764 | JGI IMG/M metagenome (GOLD analysis project Ga0131853, IMG submission 92764) | Labiotermes labralis P1 segment gut microbial communities from Petit-Saut dam, French Guiana - Lab288 P1 (version 2) (version 2) | ecosystem: Host-associated > Arthropoda: Insects >... | reverse complement strand
GGGTTTAATTGTTTGGTGTTTTTTGTTGTTTTTTCTTGTTGTTTTTTTGGTTTTTGTGGTGTGTTTGGGGGGGGGAGGGTGTGTGGGGGGGGGGGGGGGGGGGGGGGGGGGGGGGGTTCCTCTTCCCCCCCCCCCCCGAACAGTTCGGTGTCCCCGTGCCAGTTGCTCTACAAGCTCTCCATACCCACATATTACCATGGGCTGGTACGAAAGGCCCATTTTTTCTCCAGTGCCGAAAGACAGTCGTAATTTAGTCTTAGAGCTACGAGGTTTAGTGACTAACATTAACTTTCGTAACAGGTAGGTAGCTTGTTAATGTAGCCGACGTAACACATGAGGATGTGAGATGGAGGAGTTCGTGCAGAACAAAATGCAGGTATTCGGCAGCTCGGCACAGAACGTAGCTGTAATTTGTTTCTGCTTATGTCTTATCTGCATACGATTTGTGGCTCTTAATATTGCTCTTATATCAATATAATTCAGGGTGTTGACCTCATTTTATTTTATCTATTGCATACAAGAGGAGGAAGTGGGGGAAATCACCTGAGATAAGTAAATCACTCAGACAAGACTCCACCTGCGTATTTGGAAACCTTCAGGAGAAATAAAGGAGCTCTGAAAGGAAATTATTGCACCATGCAGACATGCACAGCGTTATATCTCAAAGCGTGGAATTCGTATCGCGATTTGATGAGTGTCTCTGTGTGTGTGTGTGTATTTGGTCTGTATGATGTAAGTGATTAAATTAGAATAAAATTATTAGCTAATAAGCAGGAATTCAAAATTTGTTAGTGCTGTTAATAGTAGTACAAGAGAAATTGTACACAGCAAGTTGGCTCAAGTGTATTTGGGAGGTATCGGCTTCGAATCTTGCGTTGCACACTGTCAGCCTTACGGGTTCTTCATTGTTTTCCTCAGTCCACCATTTCCCGTCAAGGATATCACCTTAGGGCACAGTGTCCTTCTACGTTTTTTACCAATAGCATTAGTCCCCGATTATCCAACACTTGGATGCTGTATGGCCTGCGATAATCTCAGCGTCGTTAAACAAACACCATAAAATTAGATTACAGTTTTGTTATGTGGAAGGAATGGATAAAACAAAGATACCGAGAAAGGCACTAGAATTAAAATTTGACGGATTGAAATACGTACTGGGAAACTGCGCGCAACACTGATGATCGTCCATTTTACTGGTTCCACCACAGCACGAACGTTTTTATTCTGCATGGTGTGGGCCACGCGACATGTCTCTCTCATAATGAACAGAAGGGATCTGACCTAAATAACAGCAGTGTTGACCTAAATATCATCTTAACGATTGAGTGACGCGGCAGTTCGGAGAGGCATGTCTGACTGTGACCGCTGTTTTCCCATCAGTGGGTAGAAACTCTACCACGCACTGGACGTGTCCAGGCTATATATATTCTTTTCAAATATGCGAAAAGAAGGGTAGACAGAGAAATGTCTTCCTGTGCTTAATCCTCAAAGGCACTGTGATATATATATATATATAATTTGTGACATAACAAGAAGAACATTTCATCCCCTCAGTTCATTTATGTGTTTTATATGATATCATCGCGGTGGCGCAGTTGGTTGAGGCACTGCACTGCAAGCCGGAATGGAGCTGGTTCGATTCTCGCTGGTGTTATGGTAATTTTTCATTGACATAATCCATCCTGCCGCACTATGGCCTTGGGGTCGACTCAGCCTCTAACAGAGTGATAAATGCGGCCGGTGCGTATGGCTGACAGCCTTGCCACCTTCATGTGCCGAGTGTCTGAAAATCTGGGAGCCTCAACCTCCAGGACTGTACAGTAATTGTTTTACCTTTACCTATATAATATCAGAATAAACCACGATTATTTTATAAACACAGCGTGTCAGTCAATAACACAACACTTTATTTTATATACAATAAAAATAGTATATTGTCAGGGCGACGTGTTTCGACCTTTATTAGGTCATCTTCAGGTCCTCTGAGAAAACAGATCCAAGAGCCATCTACATTTCAATGCATTGTGGGATCCCAAATGCCTACAAGTTGTGTTAACACAATCTGTTAAGCATTTGGGATTCCACAATGCATTGAAATATTGACAGCTCTTGGATGTTTTCTCAGAGGGCCTGAAGATGACCTAATAAAGGTCGAAACACGTCGCCCTGACAATATACTATTTTTATTGTATATAAAATAGTGTTGTGTTATTGACTTGACACGTTGTATTTTTATGTTATAACACTTCGGGATGGAAAACATTAAAAAAAACTATTATTTTTCCTGAAAAGCGTGCCTTGTAATGGCATGCGGTGCCTTCTGTGAGGTAGGAACTGCATTTTGAGGCTTTATTAATGAAGTTAAAGAGCATGTCTCATAATGTTTTGGTCTATGGGTTAGTGACCTCATATTAGCGCGTAAGATTTTAACAGACTTTCGAAAAAAAAATGCGTGGGAGACTTGCACTAAAAATTGTGGGAAATTCTTATTTTCTGGGGTATTGACCCATAATGAAGTCCAATCTAATAAAGGTTGTTAATGCTCTTTCATGTGTGACTTAAACTGTTAATGAACCATTAAGACCAGTCAAGAGGTAAGCTTAATAAAGTACAAACAGTCCGTTTGGGAATTTTATGTAAGCATGACATTGCCCCTACCTTTTCTAGTCTGGTTCCAATTTATTCCTAAGTGTACAAACTGTTGGCTTTAAAGCATTAAAACACCACCATAAGGATGCAACGGTAGTTGGGGGTTGTAGCTTTATGAATTCTTAACCTTAGAATGGGATGAAGGTGAAATGTTTAGTTTCATGCTCCGGCCATATTATCGGAGAATTATTCCGGTGGTCACTGCGTATGCTAAGTAGACCTCAGAATGGTATGGACGCGGTGGTGAAAATAATTCCATCTCCGACCGTGAAAGGAACCGTGGCCAGCCACTCCTGTGACTTGAGCTATCCCGACTCATGAATGTGATTACAATAATACGATTTTTTCACATGAAAATTCCACGAATGATCCAGTTTACTTTTAATTCGTTTCAAAAGTATGTGTTTTTCCTTGCAGATTTCAAACCTTAATATTATCATTTCACAGAGTTCCAAAATCCCAGAATCGCAGACAGCCGTTACCAAATATAACTCTTACTTTACTTACTCCTTGGCCCTACGGCCTTCTGAGAGCCTTGGCCTCCTTTATGACAGATGCCCATTCTCCTTTGCCCATTGCCACAACATTACTTTAACGTGAATGATACCTGTATTTTGCCTACACAGCATGTGGTTTTCGTACGATGCTCAGAATAAGCGCCTGTTATTTTTTAAATGGCACCGATCAGTTGGTCTTTGTGAGGAAAGGGGAGTATGTTTTCTGTGAAGTAAGAACGTACATAGTTTTTATTTCAACCATCAGTGTACAAAATATTTTTTTTTTTATTTTAACAATATTTATATTATAATCACTGCTACATGCTTGGATACATTTGTATCATCCTCAGGGAGTTCCAAAGTTGTACGTCGCTAAAGTTATGTAGTTTCTATATTATTAAAATTTCATTAAAAATTATCAAATTAAAATATTTATGTGGTTGTTGATAAAATGTAGTCTGTGTGATTTTTACAATATAATCTGTATCAGTAGTATGTTTACGTGGCCATAAAATTAAATTTAAAATAATGTAGAAGTTGATGGGATGATAAAATATAAACATAGAGGTTGAATTATAGTGTATAATGGGCTTACACTGTGTTGATGTTGCCTGTGTGCTGGGGCGGTGAGTACTGAACTGTGGTGGATACACCTTAGCCAACGTCACAAGGCGACACGTCACGTAGTCCGATATCCACCATAGTTCAGTACTCACAACCCCAGCGCACAGACAACATCAACACAGGGTTAAGTCCATCATACATTATAATTTAACCTCTGTGTTAATATTTTAACAACCCACGAACTTCTACATTATTTTAAATTTTATTTTATTTATTGCAGAATATCCAGATGTATGTGCGGCCACGTAAACCTACTACTGTTGCAAATTATATTGTAAAAAAAATATAGACTACATATTTTCAACAACCGCATAAATATTTTAATTTGATAAATTTGAATGACATTTTGATAATATATAAACTACATAACTTTAGCGATGTACAACTTTGGAACTCCCTGAGGATGATAAACATGTATCGAAATATGTAAGAGTGATTATAATATAAATATTGTTAAATATGTATATATGTGTATAATGCGTTGTTGGTTGAATTAAAACCTATATTCAAGATGCACGGTACATACATAAAAATAGGAGCGTACATGTTTTTAGATATATGAATTTGAGGGGGTTTCAGACTGTTAAACTTGTTGCATTGTACTGAGTGTTGCGTTAGGCCTATTTTATAGCGTTTCTGTTCGAATACGGACCTTTAGGGGTCAGTGCGAAGAGATGTTACAATATCCTTGACCTGCCTGTCTGTTTGCATTAGCCATTATCAGACAATCGAACGGTGGTTCATGGCCGTTTAGTTGCATTGCACTATATTACTGGAGTTGACACTCCTAAGATCACAGGCCATGACGCTAGAAAGTCTCTTAGTCCTCCGTCTCCTTCTTATTAGTAAATTATTTTAACTAGAAAGGTTTTGTGTTGATAAGAGATAACGTTCTGAGAGATGAACTCGTAGCCCCAGTGACGGGCTGAAAGACGCACCCTGAGTTTATGCACTTATTGCACAGAACTCATAATAATTGGCATGTGTTCAGGTTCACAGAGATGAACTTCGCTATAAAAGGAAGCGTGGAATAAGCTCGGTAAAAAAATCCCCTTCTCCCATATCACATTTGAACATATAGACACTTATATAGAAGACTCTTCTCTTTTACATTGGTCTGAAGTGAAAGTAAATATGCCCATGTGCTTTAATTAAACGCCGTGCCATGAAGACTTTTTGGGGACTATAAGTAATCCTCCACGTGTTCGAAAACTTGGCAATAGGTGGAGGTGCGTGGTCAGCTTCATGGCTTAGTCGCCTTATCATTGGAAATGAGTCGTCGGTTACCCATTGGAGATTATGTTGGGTGGGACCCGTAGTCGGTCTTGGTGCTGTACACAGTAGATAGTTTCCGAACCTCGTCCAAATGGAATAATGGAATCCTGATTAGAAATCGAGCCCTTTGCCTAGTTCAGTCTTTGGGACCCTGCATGGTGCAGTTGGTATAGTGGCTAGGTGACGAAGGGCAGCTTGTCTCAAAGCACACCGGCGTCTAACCGCATGAGCCAAGGCAAGGCGTGCCCTGTATTTGTTTGATCGGCATTGTACTATCATCATCATCATCATCATCCATGGATTAGGTCGTTTGACCTGTTCCGGCATCGACGCATTGTCATCTTTTCCTGGGGCGACCACGATCTCTTCGTCCTCGAGGTTTGTAGTTGAGGGCGTGTACTAGCAGAGTGCAATAATTTGTAGTATTGTGTTACGGATAGATTCGTTCCTCTGCTTACAGACCACATGCGTTCCGCAAGTGTGGTCGTTATATAGAGCATTTTTCCACGTGACACGTATGTGGCATGGAGGCTGGGGTTCCTGTTTTCTAACGAACAGAAGCGTCAGTCTATATTTTAGTTTATAAATGACACTGACTTATCTTACACAAACAGTATTAAAGTGAAATGTGTATCCTACTTAAATTTCAAGAAATTGATCAGAATCTTTTAACATACAAATGCAGGTCATATACATTACCTGCTGACGTTTCCTGGCATTTTATTAACCCAGTTTCATTTTTAGGCATCAGGTCGCTCGTGCGGGTTCGTGTTTGTGAGGTTCTTCCGATTATTGGGGCGAAAGTATAACGAATTTTTCAAGCATCCCTTCTCGCATGTGTCGAGTTATTCGTATGCAGGAACGAGGGTACGAAGTGTCAAAGCCAGGGTTTCCCCGGGAGAGCTTATGCTTTGATTCTATTGACTGTTATTTCTCTGTTGTTTTAGGTGAGTGGTTTGGCTTAGCTGCCTTCACTGCTGGTGGCTGCCGTTGTGCTGAACAGGTGAGCTGAAGCGGTTATCTGTTTGAGAGATACCTGGTTCAAGGCGAGTCTAGATCACCATGTGGCCCTACTGGTCTTTTTGTATTGAACGTACTTTCCTTTCATGAGGAAGATGTTGGTTTATGAAGTCATGCTGTTGTTTTCCCCATTTCACCTTTGAGGAGTTTCATGAAATTTATTTTTGCACTTCCGGCGTTATGGCAATTTTACATTTCCCACAATCTAATTAAGTATGACGCCCTCCTAAACCTGCGGGTTGGAAGTGACACGCTGCTTAATAATTGGCGCATGGTAAGCATATGACAATGGTTCCCCACCTACGTGGATGCCTGTGTGGTCTGTGAGGAACACGTGAAATAATATTAGTCTGCCAGGGGTTAAAATGATACCAAACTATATTATGGACCCGATCAGAGGGATGGCTTTTACGGAAAGAATGTCAAATTGAGAAAACTCATTTTTTAAATTAGTACCATTTCTTGATTTAGGGGTCAGAACACACCAGTCTTACACTGGAAAATTGCAGTTTTCCTCGAGAGTCACTGTTTTATGTAAATAAGTCTCATTTTATTAGATTGTTGTATAATGCAAAACAACAGTGAGAGTTTATTAAATCTTATCCCGTGTTTAGTTTTTTGTTAATGGTAAAAACAAGTGAACACGGGGGTTTCAGATTTTCTTGGAGGTGACGCTTTGTCGCTGGGGCTTTTTAAGGACCGTACAGAGTTTCCATCTTCGAGAGTCGTCTAGTCCAAGAGTTCTTGGACCTTCGAGTCTTAAAATTGATGGCACCACGACTCTTCGAAATACCGGGAACCACTAATCCAGTGACACAGTGTCACCTCCAAGAATACCTGAATTCTCTGCAGCACCGCTGTGGGAACCACGTGTCTCGAAAGTAATGAGCTGTCGGAGATTGGCATGCGAAATTGTGCGTGGAGTAACCCACACGCTGCCTCTGTATGGAGGGCGCCTGTGCGGAACTCTGGGTTTTTGACGGGCGAATTTAAAGTAGGCAAAATTTATACAAGCTCTTCCAAAAAGCAGAATAATAATAAGGAACCATTAGTGCCACCACTGCTGCCGCCACCACCGACGACGGTAATTATTCAACCACCTGCACGTATTACCTCAATAAGTCACTTTCTAAGATCTATAGGGCCACGAGGAAAGGTGGTTTTATGAGCTTAGTCCTGAAATCCATGTTTCGTGTGTAAAACTAGCCCACTACGGCTTCATTCTCTAGATTTACAAATTCACCCTACATGTCGGTCTCGCATTATTTAACGATAAGGAACAGCATCAGTTGATTTAGTATGCCGAACAGGTGACTATGATGCTAAAGATATTTACTGTCTGGATAATGGGATTCCGGGTTCGAATTGGGTTCGCGGCAGTGATGCTTGCTTTCCATTTGTTGTATCTTGCAATTTTGGGTGTATGTCGTTAGGTAACGTCACTCCTTCACCTACACAAGTTTGCCATCTTTCTGCATACGACATGATATGGGAAATTATTAGAAAAAATTTCTGACCGGATTGGTCGGTGAGGCTAAATGAAATTTTCGCATTATCTGTAATTAGGAACTAATCCATTAGTCCTTTAAATCACACATAAACGAATCTATATTTTGCCCAGTCTTATACCTGTATTTTCGAATTATTCTCAGAATAAGGTGTGATTATTCCCGTATATAACATAACAGCTTTGTCGTTGTTGTTGAAGCCATAGTGTCTTTTATGCGTGATAAGATCATATATATTGTTAACACGAATTGCGGGGTCGAACCAGGGTCTCCTCATTGAAACGTCGGCAACGGATCGCCCGCGGCGTTTGAAGCCTGAAATTCAGTTCCTGCTACACAGAAAACACTGTGTCACCATTACAGACACCACTGAGTTTAGGCTGCAGGGGAGTATAGCTGTTTATTCTGATAATTTTACCAACCTCAAATACGATCTGTGAGAAAAGTGCAGAATTTTTAAATGTCAAACGAGGTGACAACTGTAATCAGGCAACGGGCCTTTTCTTTCAGAATTCTTACCACTGCTTGCACGTAACCATTCACAAGCATAATTGTGGTTTCTGCAGTTGGTTCATCTGAAGTACTCTTAGCTGTTTTGGGTGCAGACTCAGGAGAATTACAAATAATTGCACCAGAAAATCTGATCAAAATTTAGATAATTCTCTGTGGTTAAATTTTATTGAGGCGACAATATTAAACCGATACTACATACAGATATGGAGATTTGCCGCAGATACATTTAATAACTGGCCTTGATAGCCGACAAGGAGTGTCTTTCCGGCTTGGGGGGTTTGGCAGGGCTTAAGAGCTCACCGTGAGAAGATAGCGTGATGTTAAACAGCAGGGGTGCACACATCCCAGGCGTTTGGTCGACCAGGCGACTAAATTCTCCATGTTTGACCCAAATGTTTGTGGGCCCTCAGTCGGGAACTTCTTCCATGTAACCCTTCTGACGCCTAGAATTTTGAGGTGGCTCTTAGATGTTTGGAAATTTGTTGACCTTTGTCATACAGTGTCTCGAATTTGTTGGGGCCCATGTGAACACGGTAATAAACCCTAGCGTAAAAAACAAGCAGGGAATTTTTACACTACCTAAGCAAGTTCCACCTGTCTTATGGAGTTAGTTGTTAAACCGGTGATGATACGCATGTGAAACAGTTTATCCAACTGAAGTAATACAGTGAATTGGGTAGGGCTGGACAACCGGGGAGTCGGGTTTCATTCTCAGTAGCTGCAAAGATTTTCGACATCTTCGCACCATTCAGAATGTTTTGGGGCCACTCAGCTTCCCGTCAGTTGGGTACCTTTGGGTTTTTTATCTTTGAGTGAAGCGGCCGGGACGTGAAACTAGACCACCTCCATCCATTATCCAGGTCAGGAATGCATCCACCTTCTGATACCATGACTTGGTACTTAACAAAGCGCGGGAGCAACTTCACCTTTATTTTTAAACCCCTTTCTTTGTGGTTTTGTAATTTCGACGATGCATTTTTGTGCAAGCCATGGATCTTCGTTTTCAGTATCCTTGTGGCAGTGTAAGATCTTCGTGAATCGCTATCAGTAATTAGACGTTACGAACAGTGTATACACTTGAGAACGTGTCATTTCCTAACCTTCGCAACTTTTGTCAGCTTCTGCTGTGTCAGACAGGTAAGACGGGCGACTGATTAATTTCATGTGGTGGGCGTCGGATTGCCTTGTGAAACGACATTGGGTTTAGGTCTGTGACAGCAGACAGGTTTCTAGTTGATCGGAGCCGAGTGATTGATTGAAGATAGTCCAAGGATCAGGTCAGAAGTCTACGGTTTCTTGAAGTTACCGGTAATTTATTATCCATGATGAGACCATGTTAAAAGTACGGAATTATTATCTTCCTACGAGAAGTCGATGAACTTCTCTGAAGCCTGAAGTTCGTGGAAGTTTAATTCGTGCCTGCATATTCAGTTGGGGGAAAACAACGTATGTGCATGTCGAAATTAATCGAAATGTGTGAACATTGTGTTGTGTCAGAATGCAGAGGTTTTTAATATTAGAAATCAGACGAGCGCCACTTGTTACCCCTGTGATTTAAAGAGTTGCCTCTTCTATGCCACAATAAGTAAATTATATTAAGGAAAGTAATCAGTGAATGTTTTTAAAACTGTGACTTTAGCAAGGAACAGTGTAGCTCCCTGTAGATGATCTTAGGATCGAAACATGTTGGAGCGATTTAAGTGTTTTAATGTGAAATTTTATTATGTGCATTAGTTGGTATGCTTATTAAATGACTCTACGAAATGCACGGTGCAACGATAAAGACTGTTTGTCTTGTTTCATGTTTCGCATGCCCGTCAGTGAAATTAAGGTAAATATTGTCTTATGAGTAGTCGGCGATTAAGATATATTTGAGAATACAGGTAATAAAGCCCAGCGTATTAACCCTCGGCCCTAGCTAGTTAAATTGTCATCTTCACGCTGTGCTTGCATTAACCTCATGTCAGCAGTCCCCCCCCCCCCCCCCCCTTCCCGTTTAAAATTTTTTTTTTTTTTCCCAACCCGGGGGAAGGGGGGAAAAAAACAAAAAAATAAAAAAATTACTAAAGGCGGCC
>Ga0131853_10027690_pt1 | contig 10161 bp, 8 predicted proteins | sample TergutLab28metaG_FD_92764 | JGI IMG/M metagenome (GOLD analysis project Ga0131853, IMG submission 92764) | Labiotermes labralis P1 segment gut microbial communities from Petit-Saut dam, French Guiana - Lab288 P1 (version 2) (version 2) | ecosystem: Host-associated > Arthropoda: Insects >... | reverse complement strand
TCAACGTCGTCTCATGCACTGCGGCGCGCGCGAGGCGTATCAGCGGCGAATCGGGGGCGGAGAAGCTGCGCAAGACGTGCAGGTTGAAGGCGAGGCTCGTGCCCGTCACGGTACGGATGTCGCCGAGGAACGCATCCCATTGCTGGGCATACTCCGCCAGATACTCGCGGCGGATGGCTTCCGTCAGCGGATCGTCCGCACCAGTGGCCGAGCTTACGATCTCAGCAGTTTTTTTTTGAGCGTCGCCGGCGGGGCCTCCGAGATACGAGCGCCCCATGACCCAGGCATCGTCGTCGCGGGCAACCTGCACAAACTTCGGCAGGCGCTTGTCGAAGAGATTGCGGTAGCCGTCGAAGGTGAAGAGGCCCGGCACGCCGCGCGAAAGCGGGGTACCGCTCGCCCGGGTGAAGACGGTGCCCGCCTGCGGCCCGACTGCCCGGATCAGCGTGAACTCGTCGGGCGCTTCCTTCACCATGGCAGCCTTCGCCCGCTCGTAGAGCCGGTCGGTTGCATTGCTGCCGTCGAGGAAGGCGCGTGCCTGCTGGATCAGGGCGTCATTGCGGATGAGTGGGGACTGGACCACACGGTCGCCCGAGAACAATTGCTGGACGTGATCAATCATCGAGGCGCGCCCGCCGAACACAGATGCACTATCGGTCTTGGCCCAATCGTCGAGCACCCACGCCTTGACGTCGCCGGCATTGAACTTCGCTTTGTCGTAGAGCATGAGATAGACGCGCAGTACCTCATAGGTCGACTTCGGATCCTTGTTCGCGATCGACTGCGAAATGACATCCTCCATCCGGTGCATCATCTGCGGTAGCAGCAGGTTGTCCTCGAGCGCGTCGTAGGTGTGCTGGCTTTCGGCGACGATGTCGGGCGCCGTGTAGAGGCCATAGCGGAACGTGCTGGCCGGGTCAGAGAGGTCGAGTCCCTGATACTTCGGCAGATACTGCGCTGCGCTCAGCGTATCCGGTACGGCTTCCGGTTTCGGGTCGTGATAGAGCTGCGTTACGTGTGCCGCAAGCGCCTGCGTCTTGCGGGCGATGGCGCCAAGGTAGTCGCTGTTGTTGCCGAAGCTCATGCGTAGGCCGAGCGCGAGCCACACGAAGAGCAGCAGGGTGAGCGCATGGCCAATCAGGCGCAGTAGGCGAAAGCGGAACTCCCAGCGCAGGTTTGGGCGCACGAGATGTGACTCCGGGATCACGATCTTCGTGAAGAGATCGTGCAGGAAGAAACCGTCGCTGGTTGGTTCGCGCAACGACGCCGGAGCGGTCATGCCCGACGTCACCCGCTGCAGGATCGTGCGACGCTCGGCTACGATCTCGCTACCCGCCTGCTCAGCGCTCGTGAAATACACGCCGCGCAGCGTGGAGTAAAGCTGGGTGTCGTCGTAGCGCGAGTCGAGGAACACCCGTTCGATCAGTTCGACGAGCGGCGCGGTCAGCGCTGCGAACTCCTGCGACAGCGCAGCCAGCCGGCGACGCTGGAGCGTATCGTAGTCGTCCTGCAGGCGGGTATTGACGTTGGCTTCCAGGCGCTGGGCAAGCTGGCCGAGCTCCGCGCGGCAGCGCGCCACGACACCTTCCTTCGCGAGGGTTTCCTTGCCATAGGGGAGCGTAAAGCCCCACGTCTGGGTGCGGCCCTCGGTGGTCAGCGATGAGAAGTATTCCTCAAAGCCTGTGAGCTGGTCCATGTGGGTGATCACCAGATACACCGGGAAGCGGATTCCGAGCTCGCTGCGCAGGTCGGCCAGCCGCGCGCGCAGCGCAGCCGCTTCGGCCATCCGGCGATTTTCGTCTTGGCTCGTGAGGTCGGCGAGGTTGACTGCAAGCAGCGCGCCGTTGATCGGCGCTCGCGGCCTGTGCTTGCGCAGCATGGCGAGAAAGCCAAACCACTCTTCCGAGTCCATCCGCTGGCGAGCGTGCGCGGGATCGGCCCATGTCGCCGATGCCTTCGTTGCGGCGGCGGCCTGCGTGTCTGCTGGCTTGCCGTTTGTGGTGTTTCCATCCGCATTTGCGTGCTCCTTAACCGCGGGAGATGGCGGCAACTGATGCTGCGATGTGCCATGGCGGGTGTAGTGGCCGGCGGTGTCGATCAGCACCGCGTCGTTGGTCAGCCACCAGTCCACGTTCGCGGTCGACCGCAGCGTTGCGCCAGCCGCACGCTGCATCTGTTCGGCAACCGGAAACGCAAGCCCTGCATTAAGCAGCGCCCCTGTCTTACCCGACGATTTCGAGCCGAGCGCGATATACCACGGCAATTCGTACAGGTACCGTTTGCCTTGGAAGAGACGCCCCACACCGCGCGCACCGGTGCGCATCGCTTTCAGTCGCGTGAGCGCAGCCGATACGACGACGCTGACCTCTTTGAGTTGTGCCTCGGCAGGAGAAGCGTCCTTCCTGCCACCGAACGTGAGCATCCTATCGACGAACGATCGGTTGCTCTTCATTTCCTGCCAGAGACGGAAGAGCCAGTACATCGCGAAGACGAACAGCACGGACGCAATGGCGATGATGCGGGCGGAGTCCGGGGCGAAGGGCTGGGCCGTGCCGAACGTGAGGAGTGGGGCGGCGTACCAGATCAGCAGGCACAGCAGGGCCACGACGACTGGGCTCGTTGACCAGTGTGCCAGCCCCAGCAATACACCCGCGAGCAGCAGCGCGATGACGAGCACGCGCATGCCCGCGCTGGCGAGCGGCTTCAGGCCGCCAAACGCGACGAAGGGGCCGATAAACCAGATCACCAGCGCGACGACGGCGAGCGCGAGAAAGGCGAGGAACTGGCGCGATGCCAGGAACGACAGGAATTTTTTCATGCCAGGATGCCGACTGCTTTCATGGTTTTGTTTTATTCCGCGACTGTGATTGCGACGCGGCGGTTCTGTGCGCGCCCCTGCGGCGTGCTGTTGTCGGCGACCGGATCGGTCTCGCCCTTGCCGACTGCTTCCAGGCGGCTCGCTGGGACTCCCACTGCCTGCAACATCTGCATGACCTGCGTGGCGCGCTCAAGCGACAGTGCATCGTTCGACGCGAACTGGCGACTCCTGATCGGCACGTTGTCGGTGTAACCGAGCACTGAGACTTTGCCCGGTACCTTGATGATCTCGGCGGCGATCTTCGCGATGAGCGGCCCCATCGAAGCATTGACGGAAACACCACCGGGCGGGAACATCGAATCGCCCCGGAACGTCACCGAGCTGTGATGCGCGTCTTCGTCGACGCTGACCGTGCCGGCCGCAATTTCGTCCTTGAGCAGCGTCTTGAGGTGAAGCACGGGCGGCGCCGGTGGCGGTGTCATATGACCGATGTCCGCAATCTGTTTCTGCACCTCGGCACTGCGACCCAGCAGCCCGTATTTGAAGTAGCCAAAGCAGCCGAGCAGGATGATGGAGAGCAGGACAACCGTGATCCACACCGGAAAATCGTAGAACGAGGCGCGCCGGCTCTTCACGTCCGACTGCCAGTGCGGCGAGAGAGCAACCGGCACCACGCTGCGCCGTGCCATGATTTCGGTGTAGATGCGCTGGCGCACCGCTTCGTGCCTGCGGCGTCCGCCCGCCTCGAAGCGGTAGCGGCCCTCGAAACCGAGACTCAGGATGCGGTAGATCACCTCGAGCAGATCGAGGTGTTCCTGCGGATCGGCCATCAGCCGGCCCACAAGAAGATAGACCTTGTCGCCACCCTGCCGGTCCTCGTGGAAGATAGTCGCGAGCCCGCGGGTAATCCACTCCACACCCGTGTCGCCTGCGTCGGTGCCCGCATTCGCTGGGGCGGCATATCCAGGTTGAGCCGAAGCCTCGCCGCTGCTCGCAGGCTTGCTGGTGCTGTTGGTCTGGCTGTTCTTGCCCCAGGCGGTCTGCATAGCCGCCTCGTCGAGTGCGGTGCAAAGGCAGTAGCGGGCGCCGAGCATATGGTCGCGGCGAATGCTGGCTTGGTCGCACAGCTTCTGGAAGGTCCGCACCTCCCGCTCCAGTAGCTCGCGCAGCAGTTCGACGCGCTCGGGGTCAAGCTGCCCGGGCATGTCGGCCAGCGCCCTCAGGAGCGGCCGTGCCGCTTCGAGCAGCGGATTGTCCGCGGCCTTGATGGCCGCAAGGCGCGCCTGGAGCGATTCACCGGGCGGCAGTTCCCGGCGGACCGGTGCCGGTGTGTCCACACCGGCACCGGTCTGGGCTGTCGGATTGTTCAATACCTCTGGAGTCACTGCATTTCCTTTTCTGCCTGGCGGGCGCACGAACACGAGTCGCGCCGCTGCCGGTTGTAATCCTGCTATCCGCGGACGCCCCACAGTTCAAGCTTCAGCGACGGGAACTCGCCTGCGATGTGCAATGCAAGCCCACCGCGACGCTCAACGTCTTCCCACAGCACGCCTGAGCGGGAGAGCTCGTAGTAGATGTAGCCCGCATTGAACGGAATCTGGCGCGGCGGCACCGGCAGTGCCTGCAGCGCTATGCCGGGCAAGTGGCCACGGACCAGATCGGGCAAGCGCTCGGATGGCCCGAGCTTGGCTTGGGCCGCGAACTGCTGCTGCAGCGTATCGGGCGGTATCGCCGCGCTGACCGCAAGCACAACCGAGGTGAAACCACGTATCTCGGACGGGTCGACGACAGCGTTGCGCATGCCGTAACCCACGTCCTGGAGTTCGATGCTCTGAGCGCTGCGCACAAGCACTGCATTGAGCAACTGATGGGTGTCGTCGACAACCGGCTTCAGAGACAGATGCGGTGCCGCGTGCTGGTAGGCTGGATGCGTGTCGAGCGGCCGGCGCGTCGTGCTGCGCACGTAGGTCGACAGTTCGCCCGCCATGCTAATGAGCAATGCATAGAGATCCGCAGGCGACGTGGTTGGCACGTTACGCAGATGTTGCAGCAGCGGTTCGTAACGGTTGAGCGTCTGCAACAGCAGATAATCCGACACCTCGGCGACCGTGCCGGCTCTGCCGTCGCTGCCAGTCAGGCGGTTCGCCAGCGCAGTTGCGCGTAGGCGCGTGAGGTCGTGGATCTTTGCGAGCCAGCTGGTGAGCAGGTTACTTGCCCCATATGCCGACACCGGCGGCACGAGGGTATCGTCGAGCTCAATGCTGCCGTCGGCGCGGATCGTCTTCACGCGTGTGAGTGCCAGGCCGATCCACGCATCGGTCATTTCCTTTTCGGGCACGAGACGCAGCCGCAGGTTCGACAGCTGGATTTTCTGTGAGCCCTGACCCACCGAGTTCGTATCTCGCAGGTCCGTATCGAACACGGTGTAGCGTGCGAGCGAATCCGATGTGTTGTCGAACGTCGTTTCCTCGCCGTTCGGCACCCGGATAGGCACGGCGAGGTAGATGATCTGTTCCAGATGCTCGGGCCGAATTGTGATCGGCGCCGGCGGCGGCGTGCTGCCCGGCGCATCGAATGGCGTGCCGTCCGCAAACACGCCTGCAGCGGATTTCACGATCACCTTGCCCAGCGCAAGCGCTTCGGCATCGAGGCCGTAGTGGCTGAAGCCGAAGAAGAAGGGTGACAGGGGCGCGACGCGCTTGTGCGCGAAATGTTCGAGATAGCGCTCTTGCTGCTGGAACAACTGTGGGCGCATGAACAGCCCTTCATTCCAGACGACCTTGTTGTGCCAGCTCATGATGTCAGTATTCGCCCCGCGTTCTACTTCTTGGTGTTATCAGTAATCCTGATCGCCGTGGCGTCAAGATTGATGGTCAAATTCAGCTTCGGCGACGAGAAGCGATACCACGCTTTTTCGGGTGTCGTGGGTAATACATGCGTGGTTCGCCAGACGGTATGCGGCAGGTCGCGGTATTCGGCAAGTATGCCCAGCGTGGTGGTGGCCGGGTCGGTGGTTCGCCGGATCGTCCGATGCTCGCCCGGTCGCAGCATAAATTCGTCACGCTTGACGAGGTCATCGGCGAGCACAGTCTTGTCCTTGTCGTGCAGCGAAAAATAGTCTGCAGCCTTGAACGCGTTGTCGGTCTTCAGCTCATACACACGCACCACGATAGGCGCGGCACGTCCCTGGTCATCCGGGTTGACCGTCGTGGCGGCGTTGACCGTCAGGTTCATCTGCAGCGGCTCATGGGGTTTGGGGTCACCGCTTGCGCACGCTGCGAGCAGTAGCGCGAGCGCACAGGCTGTCACGCGAGTAATCAGGCGCATGTGTTGGGGCACATCGGAATCAGGACTCAAGTCGTCCAACGGGGGTTCGTGCAATTCGTAAGTACCCCCGTCAGATCGGATTACATCGGGAAACACATGGTACTGCTAGTCAATGCTTACGCCTCCTTGTTGCCCTTTATGTCGTAGCTGGCCGTTACGGCACCGCCGCTGCCGCCTTGGGCGTTCTGCACGACATATTCCTGCTTGACCTTCGCGAATGAGAGACGGACATGTTCACGGATGCCGCTATCGGCGTTGCTACCGGACGGGCTCACGTGCGTGACGAGCACGTCGCCCATGGTGATCTTCAGGTATTCGAGCGGGTTGCCACCGGCCTTGCGTACCGTCAGCACGGCCTGATCGATGTGCTTGCCGGTCAGGCAGTACTTCATCAGGTTGGGGCTGGCGCGGTCGACCGAATGGTCGAACGCCAGATCTTCCACGGTTGCCTTGCCGGCACCGCCGCCCGAACCGGCGTGCATGCTCGATTGCTGCGAAACCTGCCAGTTCCAGCTGGCTACTTCGATTTCGTTCTTGTGGGACGCGTCGGGCGATTCGCCGTCAATACCGTCGATCTTGAGGAAAATATCTTGCGCCATCTCAAACTCCAGAATAGTAAAAACCAACGTGCCTACGTTTACTGCCGCCGATTGAACCGGGGGTGTTTTCGCGATTTACCCCCGGGTACGCATAGGCTTCAGATACGGACTACCTGCATTGCGCGTTCATGACGAGCACGCCCTTGACGTCGACGGCAGGGCCGCTGGCGTGACATTGCGATATGTTCGCCGGGAGCTTCTGCGAGAGGAGCACGGGCGAATCTTTGTAGCCGCAGGACAGCCAGATGCCCCTGCTGCTCTCCGTTGAGTCGAATGCCCAGGAAAACGACCGAACGCCCTTGATCGTCTGTATGACGGGTTTCAATTCGATCCTGTCATAAGGAATGCCAACGGTAACGAGAACCCCCTGAACCGCATGAGAGGTTGAGCGTTGAACTATCTGCCATCCGCCAGGCGCATCGGTGACCACGGCAGGTTGCGTCGTGATGCGTGCCGGACAGGTGATTTCCACCGCGCCTGCTGAGCCGGGGACGATCAGTAGGGCGGCAAGGCGCATGGTAAGGGACAGTCTGATCAAGGATGTTTTCATGCTGGCCGTTCCTATTCGATGATGGAAAAGGCGTCGGCGTTGTTGCTGGGGTCGTGGAAGCTGCCATTCCTGAACTTCCCCTTTGGGCAGATCAGTCGCGATGACACGGTGGGCTTCATCGGGTCTCCCGGCCACTGGTCCATCACGCGAATGCAGTTGCCTTCTCGTCCCATGAAAAGCGCGGCGTGATTGCCGTGCGAATGGCTCTGATAATGGCCGTTTACGAAGGTCGCGATAGCGGTGCCTATAGGGGTGTTCACCGTGTCCAGAACGCGCGCGCCTTCATGCCAGATTGTCGCCGCCGGGACAGGTGCACCCGCGTAGTGCTGAACCAACGCCACACATTGATGTGACTCGACGAGGGGCGTGCCGTCGAGCGCTGCGACTTCAGAATACCGGTATGACATGTATCGGTTCCTTGTAAGGGAATGCGGTCCCGGCCGTCGACCCCGTCTCATGTCGATGGCCCATCTGTGCCTGTTATGCCGCTTCCTTGATCGATGGCAGTTTCGCAACGAGACGCAGCGAAACCGTCAGGCCCTCGAGCTGGAAGTGCGGGCGCAGGAAGAACTTCGCCTGGTAGTACCCAGGGTTGCCTTCCACGTCCTCGACGAGGACTTCGGCAGCCGCAAGCGGTCGGCGTGCCTTCGTCTCCTGCGACGAGTTGGCCGGGTCGGCATCGACGTAGTTCATGATCCATTCGTTCAGCCAGCGCTGCATGTCCTCGCGCTCGCGGAACGTGCCGATCTTGTCGCGCACGATGCACTTCAGGTAGTGTGCGAAGCGCGAACAGGCAAACAGGTACGGCAGGCGCGCGGAGAGGTTGGCGTTGGCCGTCGCGTCCGCGTCGGTGTACTCGGCCGGCTTCTGCAGCGACTGTGCACCAATGAATGTCGCGTGGTCTGTGTTCTTGCGGTGAATGAGCGGAATGAATCCGTTCTTCGACAGCTCTGCCTCGCGACGATCCGAGATCGCGATTTCCGTCGGGCACTTCATGTCCACGCCGCCGTCATCGGTCGGAAACGTGTGACATGGCAGATTCTCGACCGTCCCGCCCGACTCGACGCCGCGAATCAGCGAGCACCAGCCGTAAAGCTTGAACGAGCGGTTAATATTTACGCCCATCGCGTAGGCGGCATTCGCCCACGCGTACCGGCGGTGGTCCGAGCCGTTCGTATCCTCTTCGAAGTCGAACTCGTCGACCGGGTTGGTCTTCGCGCCATAGGGCAGACGCGCCAAGAACCGAGGCATGGCAAGACCCACATAACGCGCATCGTCGGTATTACGCAGCGAATTCCACGGCGCGTATTCGAGGTTCTGCGTGAAGATCTTCGTGAGGTCGCGCGGATTGGCGAGTTCCTGCCACGATTCCATCTGCAGCACGGCAGGTGACGCGCCGGAGATGAACGGCGTGTGGGAGGCGGCGGCAATCTTCGCGATCGAACTGAGCAGGTCGACATCGGGCGGTGTATGGTCGAAGTAGTAGTCGGCCACGAGGCAACCATACGGCTCGCCGCCGAGCTGGCCGTACTCTTCTTCGTAGACCTGCTTGAAGAGCGGGCTCTGGTCCCATGCGAGCCCCTTGTAGCGCTTCATTGTGCGACGCACTTCCTCCTTCGAGATGTCCATGACACGGATCTTCAGGCGCTCGTCCGTCTCCGTGTTGGAGACCAGGTGATGCAGGCCGCGCCAAGCCGACTCGAGCTTCTGGTAATCGTCGTGGTGGAGGATTCCGTTGGTCTGCTCTGAGAGCTTATGGTCGATCTGCGCGATGATGGCCGCGATGCTCTTGTAGGCGTCGTCGCTGATGGTCGCTGACTGCTGCAGCGCCTGCTCGGCGAGTGTTCTGACGGCGAGTTCGACGGCTTCGCGGGCGCGCTCGGTCTTCGGCCGGAATTCGCGGTTAAGCAACTGGGTAAAATCTGACTGGGTTTCGACGTCAGGCGTAGCGGTTTGTGCGTGTTGCTTTACCATAGTTTGTCTCTTCGGGAATTGTGTCGATCAGTTCGCGTTGCCCGCTTCGGTCATATCGGTGACGTCATCGGCCGCCTGCGGCTTCGGTGCAGCAGCCAACATCTCGAGGAGCGCGGGATCCTGGAGCAACTGGTTCACGAGCGATTCCGCGCCCGACTTGCCGTCCATGTACGTCTGCAGGTTCGCGAGCTGTGTGCGCGCATCGAGCAGTTTGCGCAGGGGCTCGACCTTGCGGGCGATGGCCGCCGGCGAGAAGTCTTCGATGCTCTCGAAGGTCATGTCGACCATCAGCTGGCCTTCACCCGTAAGCGTATTCGGCACGGCGAACGCGACGCGCGGTCGGATGGCTTTCATCCTTTCATCAAAATTGTCAATATCAATGTCCAGGAAGCGGCGATCCGCTACGGCAGGCAGCGGTTCGACCGGCTTGCCGGACAGGTCGGCGAGCACGCCCATCACAAACGGCAGCTCGACCTTCTTCTCGGACCCATAGACCTCGACGTCATATTCGATCTGCACGCGCGGCGCGCGGTTGCGCGAGATAAATTTCTGCGAACTGCTGGATTCGGACATGAGGAAAACTCCAGTGAGCGGTGGTGAAAGTTCGGCAGCGTCAGAGTGGTTGCCAAATGGTTAGCAGTGCATATCTTCAATATGCATATCAGGGTCGTTGCCCCGCTCTGTCGCCGAAAACCGGAACAGCAGTGCGCTTGAAGGCGGCGCGTTGGTGTCCCCAAGCACAATCCCGATGCGTGAGAGCGGACGTTTCGACGAGAACGCATCGAGCCAGATTTCGGACAGGCGCGGCAGGATGTGCTGCTCGATGAAGCCAATGAGTACGCGTGCGCCTGTCTCCTGCACGAGGCATCGACTGACGACATAGTCCACGACCG
>Ga0131853_10027687_pt1 | contig 10162 bp, 7 predicted proteins | sample TergutLab28metaG_FD_92764 | JGI IMG/M metagenome (GOLD analysis project Ga0131853, IMG submission 92764) | Labiotermes labralis P1 segment gut microbial communities from Petit-Saut dam, French Guiana - Lab288 P1 (version 2) (version 2) | ecosystem: Host-associated > Arthropoda: Insects >... | reverse complement strand
TGGGATGTGGGTATATGGACTGGATTGGGCTGGCCCAGGATAGAGACATGTGGCGGACGCTTGTGAGTGCGGTAATGAACCTTCGGGTTCCGTGAAATGCGGGGAATTTCTTGACTAGCTGCAGACCAGTTAGCTTCTCAAGAAGGACTCCGCACCATGGAGTGGGTGGGTGGGTGGGTGGGTGGGTGGGTGAGTGAGTGATTAATTAATTAATTAAGTATTGTGTGTATGAATATAATACGTATCATTCAAACACAATAAAAACTTTTTACGTTTTTTTTTAAATTAGGGCAACATTTTTGATAAATTTAGGACGCCAACACCCCAAGATGTTCAGATAAAAGGCAGTAAAATTCTAAAACTGCCTAGGTTCGCAATTGTTTCATATTAGCAATGACAAATAAACTGGTTGTCATCATAAATAGTCTTAAAGTACCAAAAATTAAGAAAATTTTACTATATGAAATGAAATTTCTTGTACTAAATTACAGCTGCCTCCAGAACCACTGACTAGTGGGCCACCGCCCCCAGATCCCCGTTCTCTCAGTCCTCTGTTCTCAACTGAATTTGTTAAACCCCCCCCCCCCGAACAAAATTCCTGGGTACGCCATTGGCCCTAAATAATGGAAAACATAAAATTTTTTGTTGTGTTCGATACATTATATATTCATATATGTGTTAAAAACTTCGGGATGACAAACATAAGTGAAGGGCTGGAGTGAAAGCGTGAGTACAATATGTGCGTGGGGAAAAAATACTAGAAACTGTATACAGTACTTTCTTACCTTGGTGTTGTTTACCTTTTGTACATGTTGTATTTTAAGATGTCTTGTGTGTATTGTTGTAGATGTCTTGTGTGTACTGTTGTCATCTTATGTGTATTTGTTGTACTGTGTGTGCATTGCTGTTTTTACTTTAGATGCCGGACTGCTGGCTAGAAGTCAGTATTCAGAAGGTCCTGCGACCGGCCACCTCGACACAGGTTTTTCTTGGTTTCTCTGTGTCTATAAGCAAATGCTGAGATGGTTCCCAAGATTCCAAGTTGCCACTACATGCCTCTCATGTAGCCCTCCCGACTTAAATTTAGTAGTAACTAATTTCATGTTTTGTTTACATGTAAAATAACCACTGCCACCAGGTAACAACCCAATTACAGTAAATAATAATAATAAAAATTACTATTATTATTATTACAAAAAATAGAAAAACAAAAACCTATTGTGTGTATTTGTTGGTATATATGACTTGCAGTGGGAATAACACACGGAATGCAGAGTATCACAGTATTCCAACCCCTGTTGAACGACAGCACGCGGGGGTTTCTTTGCCCAGAGATCGCGACACGAATCAACAATCCATTCGGAATCTGAGGAATTTGCAAATACAAGCGTTAATCCTGTGCAGTCGAGTGGTAACCATATTTACCACCGACTTCAACATTAAACAAAAAACTTCATTTCGCGAACGCGGTACAATTACGTGTTCAGTACGACGATCATAAAAGTGATTGTTGTTCCAGGAACAGTAGGTTCCCTAAGAGTGAAAATTTACTGTGAGGTACGAACTGAGTTTGTACATACTTGTTACATCAAATCGTGTTTCAAGTACCATGGATCAGGCGGTCAGTCGCCGGCCTCTCGCCTAAGAGGCCCGGGTTAGATTCCAGACAAGTCAGTGTGGGATTTGTGGTGAACAAATTGGAACTGGGACAGGTTTTTCTCCCAGTACTTCGGTCTTCTCCTGTCAGTATCATTCCACCAACGTTCTATACTCATCTTCATATTGCTTTTACCAGAAGGACAAGCGGGCCAGAGCCCAGGAATGTTCCACAAAGCAATCCTCTTTCAGTTATCGGCAAACGAAACGTTCTAACATGCTGCAGTGATGTTCCGAGAAATCCCTGAACAGTCGCAATACCCAGCAATCTAATTTCGTCAGCCTACAAAACACTGAAGTGTTCTGGAACGTGGGCGAGGCAGTATATTCAACTGCCCAAATTTTAGACTCCTAAAATTGCTCTGGGAACCCATTCCTTCCTTATACAGAGAGAGAGAAAAAAAAAGTCTGACTAGGCAAGCAAACAGTCTGCGGTGCTGACGTCAGCTTGGCACATTGAGCAACGCAATATTAACATGTGTGATGTCAAACAGTTGGTACTGCTGCGTTCCTTACGCCAGCCACTGTTTAGGATACGACGAAGGCACAGACCGACCGCCTCATTCGTCTGCTATTGCGCACCTATGTAGTGCTACCCTCTAGGATACATTCCCACCTCTTTGACATTACGAAACCCCAGCGGTTCGCCCGAACAGTGAATTTATGTTTTGTGTGGATCTATGAACAAACAGCCATTACTTCCCTATACAGAATTAACTGACTTTTTATAACCGAGCCGGAGTGTATTTACTGCGCGGTACGGACTGAATTCTAACCCTTTAAAGCCCAGTGGTTGCTGTATGTACCACAAGTTTAACATTCAACAATTCTACGTTCTCACCACACCGTGTATTTATGTGTTTTGTGTGGATCTGAGAACAAACAGCGATTATTTCCTCATTCAACATTAACTGAATGGTTTTTATAACCGAGACGGTGTGTTTACTGCGCGGTACGGACTACATTTTTAACCCTTTAAAGCCCAGTGGTCACTATATGTACCACAAGTTTAACATTCAACAATTCTATGTTCTACCCACACAGTGTATTTATGTGTTTTGTGTGGATCTGAGAACAAACAGGGATTATTTCCCCACTCAACATTAACTGACTAGTTTTTATAACCGAGACGGTGTGTTTACTGCGCGGTACGGACTTAATTTTCAACCGTTTAAAGACCAGTGGTCACTATTAGTACCACAAGTTTAATATTCAACAATTCTACGTTCTGCCCACACTGTATTTATGTGTTTTCTGTGGATCTGAGAACAAACAGCGATTATTTCTCTATATAGTATTAACTGACTGGTTTTTATAACCGAGGCGGAGTGTGTTTACTGCGTGGTACGGACTAAATTTTTAACCCTTTAAAGCCCATTGGTCACTATATGTACCACAAGTTTAACATTCAACAATTCTACGTTCTGCCCACACAGTGTATTTATGTGTTTTGTGTGGATCTGAGAACAAACAGGGATTATTTCCCCACCCAACATTAACTGGCTGATTTTTATAACCGAGACGGAGTTTTTACTGCGCGGTACGGACTGGATGTTTATATATAATTCAGGTTACTGTTATCCTTTAAAACGCTCAGGTTACAGCAGTGGTAAATGCGACAATCCCTCCACAGGGCGTGTTTGTGAATTTCACTCGGTTTACACAATATGCAATTAGGCTACATAGCGAAACGTCGTCCAGTGAGTGAACAACAGTCTTAATTAATGATACACCTTAAAGACTGAGGCAGGGCAAGTTCCTCCGAAACGCAGGTACGTACCTACCAGACAACACTGTGTCACGTCCCACAAGACTGTATGCTAGAACGGTCTCAAATTGCAATTTCACCAGGGCCTTATTACAAAATTCAACTCAAGGTTTTCCAAGACGGTTCTCCGATTGATGAACCCTGAGGATATTGACAGCACGCCAGTCCGCAACAACTCTACCTCTTGACCAGTGACACGGCGTCACATCTCACTCCCAACAGCTGTTAGTTATAAAGTACCGGTCCTAGGAGCCCACGACAGTCAGAAAAGCAATGCTTTGTACACCACTCCTGCTGTAATTATACCGACTGTAGGTGAAGGATATACGGCACAGGCTACACACACACACACACACACAGTCTGTTTATCCTGCCCCATCCATCCATCCCCCCACACCTACCTACCTACCTACCTATCTATCTATCTATCTTTCTTACTTTCTTTCTAAGTCTGTCTAACCATCAACCTACACATCCACCCACCCAACCACTAATACATCCATCACTCTTCCTATCATCCCCCTGTCTAGACACTAACATATCCATCACTCTTCCTATCGTCCTTCCGTCTAGACACTAATACATCCATCACTCTTCCTATCATCCCCCTATCTAGACACTAACATATCCATCACTCTTCCTATCATCCCCCTGTCTAGACACTAACATATCCATCACTCTTCCTATCGTCCTTCCGTCTAGACACTCATACATCCATCACTCTTCCTATCATCCTTCCGTCTAGACACTAAAACATCCATCACTTTTCCTGCCATCCCCCTGTCTAGACACTAAAACATCCATCACTTTTCCTGCCATCCCCCTGTCTAGACACTAATACATCCATCACTCTTCCTATCATCCTTCCGTCTAGACACTAAAGCATCCATCACTTTTCCTGCCATCCCCCTGTCTAGACACTAATACATCCATCACTCTTCCTATCATCCCCCTGTCTAGACACTAATACATCCATCACTCTTCCTATCATCCCCCTGTCTAGACACTAATACATCCATCACTCTTCCTATCATCCCCCTGTCTAGACACTAACACATCCATCACTCTTCCTATCACCCTCCTGTCTAGACACTAATACATCCACCTGTAGCTCCGACCAAACTTCAACAACAACAGGTCTGCAAAATACGCATCCACCTCCACAAACGCAACCCTCGCGCCGTGGGATACCCTGACATGTGTACTGAACTGTTTGTGTTTGGCGAACAGAACCAAAAATGCTGCCGCTGTGTTTAGCATTGAGACATACCGTAACAGACGTAGTGCTGACGAGTTGCGACATAAAGAACGGCATGTTTGTTTGGCGAGGAAAATATTCTTATAACAACCAAGCAATTGAGAAACGGCCCCGAGGGGCAGTTTGATTAGCCAACATAAGAGTGCATTTCGAGACTATACTGACACGTGCGAAAACTCTGACAAACTAAACTGCCATCAAAATGCCTCATGCTGTGCGAATGAAGAGAATGACTAAAGCACATTACCAGGCACCACGGATTATACAAAATACGTCAGCGACTTAAGGGCAACGCCAGGACTGAAGACGGGGCTAGGTTAGAGTCGAAAAGGACACCGGTGCCTGGCCGATACGTTGCACGCTGAAATACCGACAGAACCTCGTGTAACGCTGCCACAAACAACGCTGTTGCGCTTTGACGTTCACAAATTTTACTGACCGAACATTCGATGAACGTTGCCCCGTCTCTGATTAACGCTGCTGTCGCTAGCAGCTGTCGGATGTACATAGGTCAGACCGGTAGGTAATTTCAGTACGGCGGGACGCTCTCTTCTACGTCATTATGCTCGAGGGTAAAGGACGAGAATTACTGTAAAGAACCGAGGATACCTATACGTAATAATCGAAAGCAACTTCCTAAAGTTCCCTCACGACGAAGACAAAGATGGTCCTCGAAATGCTGGTTCACTCCCCATTCAAACACCCGATGCGGCTGCTAGTCCAAGAATATTTTATTGTAAGGTATAGTCGTCCCGCGTATGCCTTAAAAACGCACGGAGGGGAAGGGGAGGCATTGCTTCACTGAGCCTCAGCTTCGGCGCTAGATGGCGTTGGGCGGTCTAACGCCATGTTCCGGCTACTTTACGCGAGGAAAAAATGCCGATAACCTTTGCAGTGGAGGATGGGTAGACCCCCCAGAGGTGGTCTGAATGTGTTTGGAGATGAGAAAATTTCCGTCGGTGGGGATTCGAACTCCGGTCCGCCCACACCGTAGCCTATTTATAACTTGAAACAAGGTGGGCAATGTACGTAGAAAGCAACATCGTGGCGCGCAGGCGTAACGTCTGTCTGTACCTCCTCGGGCTACCCTTATTGCCCGATACCATACAATTCGAAGAGGGCGCTTTTATGGCGATTTATTGTCACCGTAATTCCACGTACGCAATTCTACAAGTAAAGTGCCCGCTATTTTGCCCGATTTTAACCAAATTTAGATTTTCTCGGCAGATTTTCATGTAAGTATCAAATTTAAAAAAACCGTCCTGTGGGACCCGCGCTGATACTAGCAGACTAAAGGACAGGCAGATGGACATGACGAAGGAAAGGGAGCCTAAAATCGTAACGACCTCACCATGCATTCAGCCACGTGCCTGATATGAAAGTACAATAAATCACCACAGATGGACACCAAAGACCTTGCACGTGACAGTGCGTGGCGGTGCAAGCCAGAGCACAGAAATACTGTATATGGCAGCACCGTGAATCAAACTTGCAATCTGGACGCAATCACTGTCGGCTGAACTGTGAGCACTGACAGACGTCAGGCTCTCACAGCTGTACTGTGAATACCCCGGCCCATCCCGTGAATCTATTTACCACATAATTTTCTCGCGCGCCTTACCTACCCTGACTGGGGGAGGGGGGCAGCATCGTCGGTACACATCTTCCAGACCACACGGCGACACATCTCAAAATACAGATCCCTTCGAGACTGTATGTAACTTGACTGTCTAACACAAACTGTATTTAATAAAATATATGTTTAGAAGATGATTAAACCATCATGACAGCTACATGTTTCGGCTTTCTTCCTAAAGCCATCTTCAGGTTGTGACTCAGAGGATTTTTCGATATACAATTTACAGTGTTTTCAAATACGAGCTCTCGTTTACAAAAATTATTTGTAGTGTGCTAGGATATAAAATATAAGATTTGAAATTTAATTATAAAATCACATAAGGTAGTACGGTAGAATAATACAGAAAAAATTGAAATCATTTTTATTTATTTAAAAAAACAGAAACCTTCATTGTGTGAGCTAGTGAGTGTGGTATTGCAACGATACGATAAACTAGGCAGCGAAACCCTTATGTTTGTATCATGGCTGTGGTTGCGACTGTACAGTGGGCTTACGCCCAGGTCAAGTACGTATTGTGTGGTGGACATGGGTCTTCCATCTTGGCAGTGCTTTCGCAGAAGAAAGTCCAAGAGGTATTTATGACCAGTAACCGATGTATTCCAGTTAGAAACACACTGGACTGAAATGCAGTTGTGTCTGTGTGTGTGACTTAACACTATAATTTTATTTTCTGTTATATTCCATTTGGTTAGAGCCGTGCATGACTTCAGGCTTGTTATCACGTAGGGGCCGGTGTAGCTCAGTCGGTATAGCGACTCGCTACGGGCTTGACGGTCCGGTGATCGAATCCCGGTGGGGGGGGGCGAGATTTTCCGCACCCGTCCAGACCGGCTCTGGGGCCCACCCAGCCTCCTACACAATGGGTACCGGGTCTTTGCCGGAGGTAAAGCGGCCGGGGCGTGGCGTTGACCACCCACCCCCATCCAGCGCAGAGGTTGAAGGACGAGTAGAGCTATACATCTGCTCCCCCTCTGGGCCTGCGTGGCCTGTTCTAGGGTGAACTTTGCCTTTACCATTACCTTTACCTCGTTATCAAGTGAACACCTAACAAAGGGCAAGCAGTGCGAAGAAGGTTACAGCCATTCGCGCTGTAGCTTGGGATATGGCGTACGGTGCGCATCGCCTGTGTAAACAAGAAACAGAAAAGAGAATCCGCATTTTTTTGGCACTGCAGGGACACAAAGCACCGAATAATCCTGCCTGACGGCAAGGACACAAGGCAGGAACCTCGTCAACCCTGCGGTGGAGTTATTTTAACACTCCGGAACTTGGCACGGCTACCTCGCAAACCAAAACCTTGACATCACTAGCATAAACCTACTTCCATGCCTCATGTACGTGTTTCACGTTAAATCCTAGAGACAAACCACGATGCAGGCGCGATAAATCAACCACCCTCTAGCCACAGACTCCCCCCCCCCCCCAAAAAAAAGGGTGAAAGATTAAAGTGCAGTATATCGTTCAACAAATGAACGCCCACGTTAATAATAGGTGATTTTGTATGGATCTCAGAACAGCGATTATATCATTAACTGATTGGCTTTTATAACCGAGACGGAGAGTGTTTACTGCGCGGTACGGATTGAATATTTACATACATTTTACTTTAAATTCGTGCCTTAATTGCTTATAAGCGTTTTGTTAGGCGCAGAACAGCTAAGCTATACACAAAAAGTATAATTATGCATGACGAGGAACAAGAACGCAACAGTTCATGCATGCGCACAACTTGTGGCAGCAGGACGCAAGATATGGCACGTGGTATCGGTTGAGAAATGCCGGCAAAGGGCCTTAAAAAGACTCCGGCATTGTGCTAGTGTTAACAGGAACATGCAGTTCTATCGGGTGACCTAAATACGAACAGACAGCACTAGCAGCTCGCTGTGGATAAAAGAACTCAGTGCAAATCAATGTCGTACCGTAGACAGCAGATATCTCATGCATAATTATCACAGCATCCTTCACTCGAGCTATCTAGTATGCTTAACCGTGTGACGCTAAGTAAGTACTGTTTATTGTGAGGATCAAGTAAAAGTTAAAGTTCACCTTAGAACAGGCCACTAAGGCCCAGAGGAGGAATACAGGATTAGCTCAACTGTTTCTTTAACCTCGGCGCTAGATGAGGGTGGGTGGTCAATGCCACGCCCCGGCCGCTTTACCCCCGGGAATGGTCTGGCACCCGTTGTATAGGAGGTTGGATGGGCCCTAGGGCCTGTCTGGACAGGTGCGGAAAATCTCGCAGCCACCGGGGTTCGAACCCGGGGCAGTCCATCCCGTAGCAAGAAGCCATACCGACTGCAAGGATCAAGCGGGACACAAACACACCTACTTATTTACTCCATGGAGCAGAGTCCTTCTTGAGAAGCTAACCGGTTTTCAGCCAGTCAAGAAATCCCCGCATTTTATGGAACCCGAAGGTTCATTAACGCAGTCACAACAGCCCGCCATCTGTCCCTATCCTGAGCCAGATCTTTCCAGTACATGCCCCCACACCCCACTCCCTGGAGATCCATCTTAATATTATCCCCACATCTATGCTTGGGTCTTCCAAGTGGTCTCTTTCCCTCAGGTTTCCCCACCAAACCCCTGTATACAACTCTGCTCTCCACCATACGTGCTACATGCCCCGCCCATCTCATTCTTCTCGATTTGATAACCCGAACAATACTGGGTGAGCTGTACAGATGACACAAACACCCTGCGAAGGCAAAACGCTGAGTTTTTTAAAATTATAACTGGCGGTAGGCGCAGTAACCAGTGGAAACCCGTTTCTACACAGTGATGACAAGCTCGTCACTTCTCAGCCTAGTTTCAAGTGTGTAACCCTTCAATGACGCTGGGTTTTGAGTTCCAACTACCGTTCACGATTGAGAGGGGTTACAGGACCCTTAAACGCACTCACGACTTCACGATATACCAGGGCCAGAAGCAAATTAACGAATTAAAGGTCCGTACCGTGCACCGACGCCGGAATCGGGAGGGTTACGAAAACAAGGTACATCCTGGCATACGGGAACGCGAGTGTACGGTAGAACGGCTGCAGTGACGTGCCCTTTGATCTCACGTCACTCACCCACACCGAACTGCAACAGTTAAATCAGAAGACGCACGCACAAATGACGAGATCTCGTACTCTATGCTGCATTGCCAATTGTATATAACAGTTTTTAGGGCTCAGCCTGAAGATGGCTCCATAATAGGAGCCGAAACATATATAACGTTCATACAGCAACAAACGCACTCTTTATTAAACTTTAAAAAGTCAGAAAATTTACATTAAAAATCACGTCGACTTGCTCCTACATGTTTCGGTCTTTAAGCACGACCATCATCAGGAAGCCTTCATTACAGCCTAGCTAAATTTATCTCAGTAATTAACCAACTTGATGCACAAAACTTTCGTTTTACAATATGTTTATTTCATGCCTCTACATCTGGTATCATCACACCTATAGGTGTGATGATACCAGAGGCTGTGTAATGCAATTTTGACCTCCTGATGATGAGCACATGTGCTCGAAACATGTAGAGGCATGAAATAAACATATTGTAAAACAAAAATTTTGTACATCAAGTTGGTTAATTACTGAGATAAATAAATTGAGATGCACAGTCAGCAAAACGTCAAAAGCCTAGCTAAAGTAATATTGGATAAAACTTCGGTTAAAAAAAACTACGTCGTTATATGTTGTGCGGTGGTGTGGCAGCATGTCATGGGTGTGGTGTGTTGAGTGCGACTGTGTGGTGTGTTGAGTGCGACTGTATGGTATGTGTACTGTGTGCTGTGTTGAGTGTGACTGTGTGGTGTGTGTGCTGTGTGCTGTGTTGAGTGCGACTGTGT
>Ga0131853_10027685_pt1 | contig 10162 bp, 10 predicted proteins | sample TergutLab28metaG_FD_92764 | JGI IMG/M metagenome (GOLD analysis project Ga0131853, IMG submission 92764) | Labiotermes labralis P1 segment gut microbial communities from Petit-Saut dam, French Guiana - Lab288 P1 (version 2) (version 2) | ecosystem: Host-associated > Arthropoda: Insects >... | reverse complement strand
GTTGTGTAGGCTGTAATGATAGAGGTTTTGTGTGTTAATTTATTTATCTAGTGGTAAGTGCTATACCTATATTATGTGTCGTGTGTGGCTCTGAGTGAGTGTGTTTCTGCAAGCGTGTGGTGTTCTGTGGTTCTTGAACATGTTTGTGTGTGGTATGTTTTGGTGTTTTATGCATCTGTATTGATGATTATATGCATGAGCTGTACATACCTGACTTGAGGCGTGCTGGTGTTGTGTAGCGGGTTTGTGTGTTGGTGATGTGGTATCCGAGTGCAGGCTGAACCACTACTGACCTGTTATTTGTGGACCGTGAGGGTTTAGGGGTTCAACCTACACTCGGATACCACATCACCAACAGACAATCCCGCTACATAACACCAACATGCCTCAAGTCAGGTATGTACAGCTCATGCATATAGTCATCAATACAGATGCATAAAACACCAAAACATACCACACACAAACATGTTCAAGAACCACAGAACACCACACGCTTGCAGAAACACACACACTCAGAGCCACACACGACACATAATATAGGTATAGCACTTACCACTAGATAAATATATTAACACACAGAACCTCTATCATTACAGCCTACACAACACAACAAGTAGTCGCAAGCTCCTGAAGATGGACGTATTAACGTCTGAAACATGTTAAGCAGTAGATAATAAAGCAAGTGTCATCTAGTTGGTCAACCATTATTCAAATATCAAGATGATGCACGGTCCAATATGCATAAGAAAAAAAAAAAGAAATAAACATACTAAGAAAAATTGTTCATCAAGTTGACTTTATTTGCAACAGACCGAACTATCATGGAGTTACGAAATAAAACATATCATATACTAAGCAATAATGATTTCTTATTGAACATTTGAACCTTGAAGATAAGACCACTACGCTCTCTTGAAACGCTGGAAGCAACGACCTACCGAAAAGGTGTCATATCCCAAAATGAAGCCTTCAATTGCACTGCTGGGGCAGCCTAAAATCTCGAATAAGGATGGCTATCAGAAATCCGCAAGGAAACAAGGCATAGGCTTCAGAAGAACAGGAAAGTGTGTTCTGGTATCCATTGATCGTACCACTGAGAACAAATGCCTAGTGAAATCCAAAAGGCCATTGCTGCGCGATATGTCTAAAACAGCTAATTTTGGGCCATAACCCAACCTTACTCAGCTTATTAAGATTTTAAATGTGATGTTATATGATATTTCCTACGTTTTGGAGAAATCTACTGAACCACGTTCAGGGAGTGATGACCGTGACAAGGTGGTGGATACCAACATGGCTGAACAGCGACGCAGCGCAGCCCAGATAACGAAATGAACTTTCGGAGCAGCAGTACTTCATAATTATACCTACAAATTCATCACATTCTTTCGCAAGAATCTTGCCAGTCTGCTTGACTAATGCTATTATTACTTTTTCTTCTTCTTTTTCTTCTTCTTCATCTTTACATTCATCGTCATTATAACCAGTCATTAACTTTGTAGCGTCACGTCATGAATTCTTGTTTCCGTGACGCTCAAGAAGATCATGATCTGCCAAACATCTTCGGTCATCCTAAGCTTCGTCGCCTCTCGGCCACAAGCGACACCATCATTATTAGACTCAGATTTGTTGCACGTATGTTCGGGATTCAAGTAATTATAAGTGTAGAGGTCAAAAAAGCAAACCTCGTGCCTAATGCTGGAATCAATGTCACTCATCTTCCATGTCATAATTCCTCAACATATATCGCACACAATGAGGAGAATAGCGGGAAGTTTTTAACCTCGTAACTGACATAAGTAGTGCTAATCTTCTTCGTTTTGACTTTGTTGGATGACACAATCCTGCACTGTGTCAAAACACGCATTGAAGCTTCACACATTAAAGCTGGTGTCCTGCAGTACACAAACACTGATCTACCCTACATATTAAATTTAGCTTCAGACGTACATCATGTATCTTTTCTGTTACAAGTCTTTCTGCCGTGTCTCCGTGCAGATACAAAGTCCATGTCGCAGCTATGGACACAGATCGCTTTAGCCGCTGGAACCTGCATTGTCTTGCTGTAAATACAGACACACAAGTCGGTGCGAGGGAGAATGTACACCTGGACAGACAACAATCAGGAGAGTGTGTAAATTTTACCACATCGTGGTGAAATACAGGGACAGACAGCTGTCGGTGATCATAGTTGCTTGCCTGCTTTTACAAATAGAGAATCAAAATGGCATCCTAGGAAATATGTTCCTTACATGTACAACACCGGATCATTTCTAAAGTAAACCCGACTAGATGCACCAATGTATCAAATTTACTTTATTTTGGAATGACACTTTACACGTTTCGGACGGTCTTTCCATCCATCATCAGGAGTTCAAGACTGTATATACAGTAACAGGCATTTGTCAAACAGATACAGCTGTCTGCTTGCAGACAGCTGTATCTGTTTGACAAATGCCTGTTGCTGTATGTACAATCTTGAACTGATGATGATGGACAGAAAGACCGCCCGAAACACGTATAATGTCATTCCAAAATAAAATAAATTTGATACATTGATTCATCTAGTCAGTTTTACTATAGAAATAATATTACGATGCACGGCCCTATGAACGTCAAAAAACAGTGGGTGTTCAGTCGTTGTTTAAGGAGGTTGGTTGATCTGAAACTAAAAATAATCATAAGTGGCGAAGCCGTACGAATTTTCCGGACGGCGTTTTCCACCATTTTAAATTAGATCCAGCAACAGGACACTTGTCCGTGGATACTGAGCAGACCATGGAAGACTCGCGAGGAAGGGCCGGTAAATCTAATGAGATTCGGCCAGTACCGCATGAATAAACACTTAGTGGTGCATTAATAAGTCGTCTTCAGTCCGAAATATAGGCCGTCTGTCATCAGATTACGTGTATACAGTGACTGGTTATGAGATGGACGATGGAGTTTCGATTTCCGGTAGTGACAGGATTTGTTCTGCTCGCCTCCACATCTAGACAAGCCCTGATGTCCGTTCAGCCTCATATCAAAACGCAAAAATGCTCTTCGTTCGAGCTGAATTGACTGGAGCGCGAAGACGGACATTCGTTTCCACGTAGTGGTGGAATCTTTTAGTTCAATTTCGGTTCCAATGTAGGGCTTTTGTGAAATAAAAAACAAATCTTAAGATTTCATAAAGACGTTTTTTTAGGAGAGCAGAGTCACTTCTCAGCTGTTACTCTTCCCTTTTGGAGTTGGTCTATTTTATAGTCTTCATATACAAGTTGAAAATTTACCTGCAAACTCTGTATAACTTAATTCTTCAGCCGCTGAACGCAGTGCAATGTTGTTCTCATTTGTTGGCCAAATAAACAAGCTCTTTCCACATACACGTGTGCTACTGGGTCGAAAATTCTGTGACTTCTATGCTACAGTGGTTTCTAGGAAACATACAATGGGCTGAATATTGCACCGTACTGTCAGTACAGCAGATCAGGCGTCGAAAGCACGTGACTAGTGTGTTATATCATCGTTGAATAATAAAAGTTCTGTATTCCTCGTATTAAAAAAAGACGATCTAATGGGGCTAAGATTCTCTTGGCTAACACAACGAACACCACGAAAAGTTTGTAGTGATTTCAGAAGTTATAATAAAAAAATTAAGAATAAATTTCCGCAGTAGCCTAAATAAAATACAAATAATACAGAACACAAATCTCAGTAACTGATTTTATCTGATCAAGGGTACATATGAAACTGAGAGACGAAATATGAATTATGGTGGTGATGTAATTATATTCCGTTATTTCAATGCGTGTGTACACCAAACTTTAAATTTCCAAAAATGACCATGAAAATCTTCCTACAAATAAATCTGACAGTCACCGATATATTCTACTCTATCTTCAAGAAATATAAGATTCAACTAAAGGAATTTCATAAAATTATGGGTAAAATTGAAAGTGGGTGCAGCAGCAACAACAACAATAAACACATCAGGAGTGATTTGGCATGTTTTGTCGTGGGCGAACTTAAACTCCTATCCAGGCAAATGTGAAGCATGACGAGAGGTAGAAACGTAAAAACGTATCTAAATTTTCATAACTTAATAAGTGGTAACACGGGACATACGTCACTTTAAAGATCATATTTACTTGGTTCAATTGTGCTAGTATGTTTATGAATTACATATAATCAAGTATACAGCGTTACAAAAGGAAGCAATAGAAGGCCTACGAAATCAACTTAGCGCCTGTGTGCCGATATGTCTCTCTCTCTCTGTGCATGGCAGCGTGTGTCACGGCTTACCCCCTTTTCAAATCTGAACAAGTTAGCGGACCTACTTGTAAACTGTCATGAAGTTTATGTTATTGACGGACACTCGTATGATTTACTTTTTAATTTCCCAAGATCATTTACAATAAACATGGCATATGTGCGAATTTCTGAGAGGCAGATACACTAGGGCCACTTATTTTACACCAAAAACTAATGTGTTGTAACATTATGGGAAGAAAATGAAATATTTGTCGTATTAATATTTTTGCCGACAGTGCAATAATGAGAATGCGGCCATGCAAAAATATGCATTGGTTTTTGTTTTAAAATTAGACTCTATAATATACAATGAACTGACGTGCCTACGCACGTGAGAATTGGTATATCACAAAAAGCCTACTTTTGTTTAATGAATTAATTAGTTGCTCACGAAACTGACAGTTGGAAAGACGGTGAAACATTGTTCATATATCTGGCAAATTTAACGTAGGCCTAATTAGAAAAAATTAATTAAACATTGGTCCTCCTAAACTACACACACCAGCTTGGTTTCTAAGGAAAGAAAGTGTTCGGAAAGTATAATTTTGTCAAAGTGTCAACAAGCAGAACAGTTTACGTATTTTTCGGTACATCAGCCGCGAATACGTGGAAAAACTTACAAGGTAGAGCTACTGTATTTAATGTATAACAAACAACAGTTTCTACCAGTATACTGCATTTTAAATTCGTACTTTGTCAGTTATATAAAAACTTTAAGTTTTTGAAGACAGTCGAGTGTGGCAAAATTTTCCAAAAGTACTTATTCCTAATCCTCTTTCCTTAATTACATTTTATTCTACGCCAACGCTCCGGATAGTGCATCAATATTATACCACTTAATAACAGAACGCGCCTGCTCCTGATTGGCAGAGTACTGTAATTGAAGAGATACTAATTCTGAATTTCGTCAAAGCAGAAATGCTGCAAGTTTAATATCATTCATTACCTTGAGAAGCATTATATACGTATGGATGTCACGAAGCTGTATTCTGCGATACGTTGCAATGCCGTTTAAATATTCACCATTTTTCGTTATTTTCGCGCCTTCTAAAACATTTAAAAGCATTATAACTCCCGTAATATAATGTTATATAGTGTACAACAGCACAGTCACTTTATTATACAAGGTAATGCAAGGCTACATGTTTCGACTATAACCTAGTCATCTTCAGGCCTATATTAACAATTATGTTACCAGATACTATGTACACTTTAGGATCCCATCATGTTTACACGTGTAAACACAACTGTTAATATAGGCCTGAAGATGACTAGGTTATAGTCGAAACATGGCCTTGTATTACCTTATATAATAAAGTGATTGTTCTGACGTACACTATATAATATTATATTACGTTGAGAGCACATCGTGATGCTTCCATTCAAAAAAAAATGTTAACTCTCCTTGAACTGGACATATATTGACTTTCCACACTGACCCCAGTTAACGTGTGGTTGAAATTCAAACACTCCCCCTAACTGATATCATTATATTTAGGTGTCTTTTCTGCAGATGGTTAGAAATTAAAACTGCAATAGGAGAAAATGGAATTCTTTGCCGTTCAAGGCTATCTCTAGTGTTGTGTCAGAATGTTGTCACACCGGTCTACCTACACTGGTTTTAATATGCTATAAAAGTATGGCGCCCGAACCCTACAATTCACTCATAGACCTATTATTATAATTCAGTTATAAAATCTGCTATAATTATGTAACGTTTACTTGCATATTGTTTATATAACTAGTTTCAATATAAGAATGTAATTAGTTCTGCTGTAATGCACCTTACCTTCATCTGCTAAGTCCTTTGGAAAGACCAGGGAACCATAATTCTTGCACGTCTGCCGTGAGTTGTCTCAGCCCTTCCAGATGCATGTATGAATCGCTCTGAAAATGAGTTATAGATGTTATTTAACTTGATCTCGAAAACTTCTATTACTTCGAAAATGAAATTCGAGGAAATTTTGACAACAAATTTCTGAGGAGATTATCTAGATGTAACAGAATTTAAATAACAAGATGTTTTTTAATAAGTACATAATATGCAGATTCGTGATTTGTATTCACCATATAAGATTATGACACTGGTAAAACTTCGTGCATCAGAATACTGACTTACGAGTATCACTTATGGAAGTTATGAGAAATAGCAGATGGGCAACAAACGTAGTTCGTATAGAAGCTCGCCACGGGCTGAATAGTCCGGGGATCGAATCCCGGTGGGGGGCGAGATTTTCCGCACTCGTCCGGACCGGACAGGACCTGGCTCCCACCCAGTTTCCTGTATTATGGGTACCGGGTCATTACCGTAGGCAATGTGGCCGGGTCGTGGTGCTGACCACCCATCCCCATCTAGCGCCAAGGTTAAAGAAAGAGAAATGCTATACCTCATACTCCCTCTCTGGAACGTCATGGTCTGTTCTAGGATGAACTTTACATTTACTTTTACACAACAAATTATACTCCGTAAACTAAGGCGTACTCTTTGGAGTTATGTGCGTACAGAGGAGGACAATGTTATACAATAATGTATGTACCAAAGGAGAGAAAAACTTGTGACATGAGTTTATGAAAATAAGTGAGATCTATGAACGAATGACACTTCAGTAAAGCATCAAGATGTTAATGATGGGCCAGAGATACATAGGGAAGGGAAAGAGTGTCGTTGATTTTCACTGTCTCCAGAGGCGCGACAACGTGCACTTTGGTGCATGAACACTAACACTTAGGAGGAGCTCTCCACCTTCATATGCAAGTCAGACAAGCCACTCCTTTGCTTTGAAGACTGAGGGGCATTGTAATCGGAAACATGCGTCCTTACCAACCCAACTACATGGCGCCATTTCCAAGAAGATATTAATATTCATTATCGTTGTTTTGAGAGCTTCAGATTTCACAAGTGTTGTTCACGAAGAGAATTTCGGACGACCATCGACTGTAGCATGTGGTAAAGTTAGGGAGCAGATATGTTTGTCTATATAGCCCGCTGAAGAAGAAACACACATAAATTTGCTTCTGAGATGTGTACCAGTCACGGTAAGGTACGGAGCACTAATGGCTTACGGGCTAACCATTATGATTACATTTTGTACTATTCCTTTTCAATTGCTTTCTGGTTCTGTCTTTGGCACAAATACGATCCAACGTTTCGTATGCAACAATCTCACTGAATTTTCTTCACAATGTTACTTGGAGTATCCCATTACACAGGGTGAGTCTCTCGCTAGAGGCTCCAAACTATTGTCTATAGAAAATTATGTCATTGAGATAATAATTTGAAAATTTATATACACATACCGGGAACGATGCAAAACACGACCTGCTCATAATCGATGTTGAAACTGGTCTCCTTTCACATCCAGGCACACTTGAATGCGTTTCTCCAAATTCTGGAATACTTTTCCCAAAAGTGTCGACGTTGACGGCTTAAATCTCTTGGCGTATAGCGTCTTTGAGTTTTTCGATTGTGCGGGGTGTATTTTTGTACACTTTGTCCTTCAGTAGGTCCCAAAGAAAGAAGTCGGCAGGCGTTAGATCGGCTTCCCCTTGTCTCTAACTTTTTAACCAATTTCTGGATGGAACACTTCGATGGTGCACGTCTTTAACCAAATTCCGTTCGAAATGCCGTCTGGCATGCTTTAAATGAACCTGTTTGCCAGTATTTAGAAACGAGAAACCCGCGCTGTTCGACTGTATACATAGACAATAGTTTGGGGCCTCTAGCGAGAGACTCACCCTGTATTAGTCGAAATATTTGAGGAACATTCTGCATAAAATGTTAAGTTTTACATCACACAGTATAGGCTTCAAGTCCCCAGCGCGCTTTATCGTAAACACCACAAACAACAATTGAAAGCAAAAGTTTTTTTTTACATTGCGGTTTTTATTGCATCGTATAACACATAACAGGCCACATATCTCCACAGCTAAGTTATTTCTTTCCCATAACGTCCAGCGCCACAGTACTCGGTCTCCATAGACTGGCCTACAAGAACATCTCAGCATCTGCCGGTCGGAGGGAAGCAGCACAAAAAGTAAACTCACTCATACTCAGAGCTCCAAAACAGCACGAAGTTTAGATACGCAGCGGTAGTGGATGAGAGAGTGGCACGGGCAGAACACCACACACTTCATCAGGGACGGTTACAAATTTCACCACATGAATGTAGACGAAGACACAATCGGGTGCAAACGTCAATAAACTGGCCAAATGTATAAGTGTAGCAGATCATACGTAAAAGCAATATTTGTGCAACACAAGCAAACAGCTGACTTCGTAACGCCATTTTAACATTGGATAGAGGACGGATTGAAAGAGAAAAGATTTGTTCGGAAGTCTAATGACACGGCCAGCAAAAAGACATGAATTGATAATATGTGGGCAAGGAAAAAGAAAGCGGAAGAAGTTCATAGGAGGAATGGCAATGTTTTAGATGTACGTATGAGACAGAGAGCGTCATGGCGATGAAAATGCAGGTGTTACATTAAATCCATCAAGAAGGGATCAATATTCTCAATAGCACTCCACAAATCATAATTATTTTAGTACTGTATGCATTAAGTCTATGATCTTCTTCTCAAAGACACCAACATCAGCCACAATACGACAACGGAACTCACAGTTGAATATCCGGTGATCATCAACGCACCGTTAAGGAGGAATTTTTAAATATTTTAATGTTTAGACACAATCTGTAAATAACACACTTTATAAATAAAATCAAAACCTTTTTAGAAAGTTGTAACTAGATGTATTCCACAATTGTAAACACTATGGGATCCCAAAGTGGGCAAAGCATCTGGTAACGAAAATGTTGTAAGGGCCTGAAGAGGGTTATAATTTAAGAAAATGAAGGATAATTGTAAAACAAGTTTTAAAATTATGCCTAGACGCCTGATCATGAAATATTTAATTAACAACGCTTACTCTGAATAAAAATTTAGCTGAAATAATTTCCTTAAATAAAATTAACTGCCCCCCCCCCTTTCACTTCCCAAGGAAACCTTAAAAATTACGTCACAGAAGCCTTTAAAAATCCCCAAAATCTAAGCATCACTGAAACTCACCGAGAAATTCATTTCCTACTAGACATTGATATATCAAATTTCTTATACATTCTACCCCAGTTACAGACAACTGAGAACCGTAGGCATAATATACTGTCCGGAATTCGGGATTCCATTTTGAAACCCCCAAGACGTCAGGGTTGCAAAACTAAATTTGTAACGCAGACTCACGATGAGACAAGACATATCTGTTTCTATTCTCAATTTGCCTTACCTGTACAGAGATTTTTTCCCCAGTCACAAATGTGAAGGGATATTACACGCACCCAGCACAGGACCTAACATAAACAACATTCAGTTTAAAGTAAAAGGTATAGGTGAAGTTCTCCCTTGAACAGGCCACGAAGACCCAGAGGGGAGAAGAGGTAGAGCTCTACTCGTTCTTTAACCTCGGCGTTAGATGGCGGTGGGTGTTCAACGCCACGCCCCGGCCGCTTTACCCCCGAGAAAGAGACCCGGTACCCTTTTTATAGGAGGCTGGGTGGGCCCCAGGACCGGTCTGGACGGGTGCGAAAATTCTCGCCCCCACCGGGATTCGACTCCCGGACCCTCTAGCTCATACAGAGTCGCTATACCGACTACTCCATCCCGGCCCACCAACATACAGTGTATGATGTAATAATTTAAAGCTGTGTCACTGTATGTTAAATTCTAACTCTAAATACCAAGAATCCTGGGGGGGGGGGGGGGGGGGGGTTGTGGCTTGGTTTTTTCAGTTTGACAACTTTTTCCCCTTTTCGGGTCTTTTTGGAATTTTTTGGTCCCCCCGCCCCAAAAAACTTCCCGGACCAGCCCACGCCGT
>Ga0131853_10027682_pt1 | contig 10163 bp, 9 predicted proteins | sample TergutLab28metaG_FD_92764 | JGI IMG/M metagenome (GOLD analysis project Ga0131853, IMG submission 92764) | Labiotermes labralis P1 segment gut microbial communities from Petit-Saut dam, French Guiana - Lab288 P1 (version 2) (version 2) | ecosystem: Host-associated > Arthropoda: Insects >... | reverse complement strand
TTTCCGCCACTCGTCGTCAGCTCCTCCTAGCGTACCACAAGGGTACGCGTCGTCGTCACTTCCTAGATTGGCGAAAAACTGCCTCTTCCAGCCAGCATTTCGGGTATTGAACACAGGTTCTAATTTCCCAGATAAAGCCGACCTCCGTCAAGTAACAGCGTTTCACCGCATGTCCAGTTCGACATGTTGCTGGCAAGATATAAAACCGTATTCGCTACATCTTCTACTGTGCCAATTCTGTTAAGCGGCAGCCTCCCTTCATAATGATCGAGCATTTTTTGTTCCGAACCAAACCTTGTAATTGTCATGTCTGTCATGATTACGGCCGGTGCGACAGCATTTACTCGTATGCCAAGCGGTGCACATTCCCGAGCGAGGTATCGAGTCAACGCGTGCGTTCCGCCCTTCGAGGCTATATATTCGGGTATGCCCGTGCCGCCCGATAATACCGAAGCGGAAGACATAATCACAACGCGCCCTTCCGACTGAGCAAGATACTGCCTGGCTTTCTCATAACAATAGTAGACGCTTTTCACATTTACGTTGAACGCGTCGTCCCAATTGCCTCCTTTGCCGGTAATGCCGGCATTGGCAACAAAAATATCAAGCCTGCCGAATTTCTCTATTAATAAGTCTATAACTTCATAACAATGCTGCTGTTTAGATAAGTCGCGCTTGATGTACAAGACGGCCCCTTTTCCCGCCAACTGTATTTCTTCAATGCCTTTTAGGGTTTGAGCATTACTTTCATTCAATATGTCACATATGGCTATAGACGCGCCGGCAGAAGCCAGTGTTTTGCAGATACCAAGTCCTATGCCCTGTATCCCGCCCGTAACCAGCGCGACCTGATTTGACAAATCAATTGTATATGCCATTTTTCAGCTCCTTAAAAAAAGGGGAAGTTCACTGTACATTAACAACACATTTCAGCGTCTTTGTCCGTCCTGCGGTCAGCAAAATACCTTTTGAAACCTCATCAAGAGAAAATCTGTGGGTTATGAGATTCTTAACTTCTATTCTACCTGAAGAAATCAGTTCCAGAGCCTCTCTCGTATCCAGATGGTCAGCCGAATAACTTAGCATAATCGTAAGTTCCTTGAAAAACGCCTTGCTGACATACAACGGCAGATACTCATCGTCTCGCGGTGTGGCGAAAAGCATGACCGTAGCGCCGCCATAAGCTAGTTCAAGTCCCATAGACATAGCGTTAATATCCTTTGCCATAACAAAAACTTTGTTCGCCCCGTCAGACTTTGCAGCCATTTTGTACGCGTCGATATTTTCCCTTATGTCGGCGCTGGGCTTCAAAACGTTGTTTTGTGTAATTTTTTCGGCCATTTTTGCACGCCAGCCATCTATTTCAAACATAACTATATTTCTTACGCCATAAGCCTTGAGTATTTGCGCGAACATAATTCCGATACTTCCGGCGCCGATAATAGCGACCCTATCGCCGGGTCTGACATTTGTCCGTTTGATCGCGTGAACCGCGCACGCGAGAGGCTCAATCAGCGTTCCTTCCTCAAATGAAACATTATCAGGCAGTATTAACGTATCCATCATATGCAGCGGCGACACGGCAAAATATTCACAAAACCCGCCCGGACGATAGTTTGTTTTCTTAAACACGGCGCACAGAGTATAGTTGTGATTGTTGCAATGCTCACATTTCATACATGGAATGTGATGATGCACAAAAACTCTGTCGCCTACAGAAAACCCTTCTACATTTGAGCCGACCTTTTCCACAATGCCTGTCGCTTCGTGTCCCAAGACAAGCGGAGCCTTCGGCTGCTGATACCATTCCATCGTGTCGGCAACACATATACCGCAGGATTTTGTCTTAACGAGAAGCTCGTTGTCATTGATGTCGGGAATGGGCATATCCTGTACCACGACGTTATCGTTGCTGTAATAAACCGCCGCTTTCATTAACTACCACAACCCTTTCTGAATCGCTTACCGGAAGCTTTTGACCTTGGCCATAAGGCTTGTTACCCTGTTTAAGTCAACCGAATTCTCAAATTTGCCGTCTATCTTAAATGTTGTGCCAATTACCGCACCGTCCGAATGAGCGAGCTGCCTTTCAATGTTGTCCTCCCGGCAACCCGTATTGCAGAATACAAGCGTGTCGGGAACAGTTTCCTTCACCTTGGTCAAGATTTGAGTATCTGTTTCCGATCCCGCCGTTAAACCTGAAACACAGAGCGCGTCCGGGCGGTTGTTAAAAACAGTCGTTTTTGCAATTGACACAATATCTCTTTCGGCTATATACACAGCCGCTTCCGGCACGATGTTGAAAAGTAGCTTCAAATTGTCCAAGCCAAGGTTTTTTTTGTGCCTGACAATGGCGCCGGTGTTTGTGTTCCATATTCCGAAGTCACTGGCATATACCCCAGACATAATTTCTCTGATAAATGAGGCGCCTGTAGCCGCGGCTAAGTCCAAAGATTTATAAGGATCCCACAGCACATTTACGCCGAAAGGGATTTTGATGCTGGATTTTAATTGCCCTATAACGCTTGCCATTGCCGCGACTGTTTCCGTTTTGACATCAGTAAGATAAGGCATACTGAATTCATTTGAAAACATAACGGCGTCAACTCCGCCTTCCTGTAATTTTAAGAAGTCGCTTTTTGCCATCTCAAAAACCTTATCCATTCCTCCGGCAGTGTCGTAGTAAGGATCACCCGGCATAGGCTGCAAGTGGCACATAGCGATTATTGGTTTTTCCGTTCCAAATAATTCCTTTGTCCATTTCACTACGTTCATCTCCTTTTTTAACAAGCACGATTTTTAGCTTAGGCGCGGAACCCACGAAAACATCTTGAGTTCCGCGCCTACAAATGCAAAGTATCAGAAAAATAATGCTTTAAATAATTAATTCGGTTTACGCGCCGCCGCTAAATAATCTGCCGATCTGGAAGAATATTGCGGTAATCCAGTTTCCGGCTGAAAGCGCGGTCATATCCGTTGCGCCCTCAGGCAGTTCAACGCCGGCATCAATGGCCATATACGTAAGAGAAGAACCGAACATTGTCAATATGTACAGCACGATTGTCATAATAACTATACCGCAGATGATGGAACGGAAGAGGTTTCCTTTTGAAAGGCTGGGAACCATTGATACGAAGTATACCAGAGCGGCTAAGTCTCCGAGCGCGAGAACTCTGTTACCGGGAAGGATAATCGAAAGCAGCAGCACGATGGGAATCATAACAATCGCCGCCGCGACTGTCGTGGGATGTCCGATCAAGATAGCGGAGTCAAGCCCGATATAAAGCTCCCTGCCCTTAAATTTGTTTGCGAAAAACTTTTTAGCCACTTCTGAAACTGCCGTAAGAGATTCCATGAACATACCCGTTACTTTCGGGAGCAGCACCATTACGGCGGCGACAGTCACGGCTAATGTCAAGAGAGCGGGGATGTCTCTCAGTAATCCGCCGAAAATGCCAAGGGATAAACCGAGGATAAAGCCGAGTACAATTGGATTTCCAAGTGCGCCCCATTTTTGCCGGATCGTCCCTTCATCCCATTGAATGTCTTTTATAACAGGGATTCTGTCAACAACCCAGTTTACCGCAATGATGATAGGTACGCTTGTAACCGCCCAGCCATGCGGAATCGAGATGCCTGGGATACCGTAAAATTCCTGGATCTTTTTTGCTTGCCAGTCCGCTATGATTAAACATAACGCCGCATGAACGCAGGCGGCAAAAAGTCCGAATAGCAAGCTTCCGCTTACAAGAGTAACGACAGATGCCGTAAACGCGTGATTCCAGAAATTCCATATATCAACATTAACTGTCCTTGTTGTTTTTGTGAGAAGCATGACCAAGTTAACAAGAAGCGAAGTTACAATAACCAGCGCGCCGGCTGTTGTGCTAAAAGCAATACCCGCCGCAACGGGCCAGCCCACATCAAGGATATCTCTTTGTATACCGGTTGCTTCGACCATGGCTGTCGTGGCAGGCGCTACAGCGCCGATCAGAAGGCCGATCATTAAGTTCAAGCCGACAAACGCCGCGCCGAACGTAAGAGCCGCAATAAGAGACTTTCTGAACGTCTGCCCTAAAACCATAGCAATTATGAAGATAATAATTGGGACAAGTACGGCAATTCCTAAACCTGTTAGGAAATCAGATATAGGAGCTATAGCGTCTGCCATTTGTTGAAAAAAGATATTCACTACACTTCCCCCTCTAATAAATAATAATTATGCTTGGCTCAATTCAAGCACTTTTGCGATAATATCCGCTAAAAGCTCATCTTCGCCTATACCGGTTAAAATGGGTATGGCATTAAATACAACCTGCTTTACATCAAACGAAACTTGTGCAGTGCTGACAATTATGTCGTATCCGGTTGATCGGTCGAGCAGTTCATTCACGCTGCAGCTATCGATAGTTACGTTAAGCTTTGCAGCGGCAAGTTTTTCCTTGAGCGTCACCACAACATGCATACTTGTGGCAATGCCTGAGCCGCACGCGACCATAATTCTTACACTTTTTTCTGCTTTCTCCACTTATTTATTCCCCCCTCAATAATCATGCGAAATATGTCTTGAAAAGTTCCGCCAGCTCATTTTCTGTTTTACAGGTCTTGAGCGCTCTCAGCTTTCCGCTGCTTCTAAGAGCACTCATTAAAAGCTTGAGAAAGTTTAACTGAGCTTCGGCGTCCGTAACCCCCAACATGAAAATCATCTCCACATCACAAGGGACGTCCGGCATTCCCATTGATCTGAACGTTACCGGGTTCCGCAGAACTCCGATTGCGATACACGGTTTTATCACATACTCGGGATAGGTGTGTGGAAGCGCTATTCCCATTTCATCAAACTTTAACCCGGTACAGAATTCCTCCTCTCTTTTTAAGATAGCGGCTGGGTAATCCGGCGTGACCATCCCCTCCTTGAGCAGTCTTCCCGCAATCAGCTCAAGCGCCTGCGTGCTGCTGCCAACATCAATATCCAGCATAACAAACTCCGGACGCAGCTCCATGCCTTGCAGATTCGGTAGTTGTGTACTTTCCATAAATTAATGCCCTCTTTTCGCGAAAAATCATATTCAGAACCTGTACTTCAATTACAGCTCCGCTAACGCAAGGATTTTATCCAGTTCGCTCCTGACCTCTTCGGCGCGACTCAAATCAAGCGCCCGGTTGATCTGAGGCAGCAGAGTTTCCTTGCTCATGCGCCGAACCAGATGCTTAATTCGACCCACCAATGACGGTGCGACGCTCAACTCCGATACCCCCAGCGCTACCCAAGCTGAAATAAGCCGTTCTTCCGATGCTACCTCGCCGCAAATCCCCCATGGTATACCGGCGGCGGCCGCGTTCTCCGCTACCATGCGTATAGCGCGCAGCACCGAAAGATTACAACTGTCGTACAGATAATGTACTCTTTCGTTCATGCGGTCGGTTGCTGTTATGTATTGTATGAGGTCGTTAGAGCCAATACTGAAAAAGTCCGACTCCTTGGCAAGCTTGTCGCTAATAAGGGTTGCCGCCGGAGTTTCCACCATAATTCCCACCGATATATCTTCGTAAAAGGGTATTCCATCCTGCGAGAGTGAACGCTTTGCCTGTTCGACGCAGGATTTTGCCTCCATAAGCTCTTCCAGGTTAATAATCATCGGGAACATGATCTTGACATTGCCGTGAACCGATGCTCTTAAAATTGCCCTAAGCTGGGTGTGGAAAATTTCACGCCGGTCGAGACATATACGAATAGCCCGATACCCCAAAAACGGATTTTCTTCTCGAGGGAGATTCATATAGCTTACTTGCTTATCTCCGCCTATATCCAATGTGCGGATAATAACTTCTTTCCCCTGTGCCTTTGCGGCAAGATCGCTGTACACCGCATACTGGATTTCTTCGCTGGGGTAATTTCCCCTATCCATATACAGAAACTCGGTACGAAAAAGTCCGATTCCATCACAACATTTCGCATCAAAATTTTTTATGCTGTCGGAGTCGCCCGTATTTATGTTGACATGAACAGTATGGCCGTCAAGGGTGACGGCGGGCAATCCCGCGTGTTTTGCGTACAGCCGCTGCTTTTCGGCATAGCTTTCGCTGTAAGATCTGAACTGCGCTTCGCTTAGAGAGTCTGGGTTAACGGTTACAATACCGGAAAAGGCGTCCAGTAACACAAAATCTCCGTTGGATACCATTTCAACTATTCCCGCCACCCCGGTAATAGCCGGAATACCCAGCGTCTTTGCAAGTATAACGGAATGAGAAGTGGCTCCGCTTTTTTCGGTGACAAACCCTCGCAGACAACTCTTGTTCATCTTCACTGTTTCGATAGGCGTAAGGTCATGGGCAATTATAACGGTATCGCTGCCTTCGGTTATGATGAAATCTTGTTCCAACCCTAACATGGAACGGATAATCTCATTGCATATATTTTCAATGTCCGCCGCTCGTTCACGCAGGTACGGATCATCCAAGGCGGTGAATTTATCCATAACGCTTTGGCATTCGATGTAAATAAGATGCTCCATGTTCAACCGCTCGATCTCGAGTCTAGACAAAATCCTTTTAAAAAACACTTCATCATGCAATATGGCAAGATATGCTCTAAAGATTCCCAAAGCCTTATCATTAAGCGTTCCTGAATTGTTCATAATTTCGTTAATTCGTTTGTCACAGGAAGCCTGTGCATCTCGAAAACGTTTGATTTCGGCCATTGTGTCATCTATTGCATATTTTTCAGGTGCCGCCGTCTTATTCCGCTTGACAGCGGCGATTCCGCAGCCATATCCGGGTGAACCGCCAATTCCTTTGTATGAGGTCATTTTTTCACTCTCCTATACTTATTCAGGCATATGGCAATTATTCAGCTCGACCTTGCATTTAGAATGTCAATCCGTCGCGCAAACAACTCGGTTGCCGCCAACTCGTCAGAAACTATCTGCAGTGAGCTGATCAAAGTCTCGTCGCCGAAGCAGTTATATAGCTCATGCAAAATAGGGAAATGGGTTGTGTTATCAACTGTAGCCAACATTATGAATATACTTGTTTTTTGATGCCCATGTTGAATCGGGTTACGAAAAACAACAATACTCATATCAATATCTCCGGAGCTTTTTTGGAAATATTCCAGAGCTACTCCCGGGACGGCGCTGCAAGCCATTGGCTGCCCACAAATATGACTTAAACAATCTTTTCGCTGTTCCAGAGTTAAATTTAATGTTTTACAAACTTCCCCGGCGGCCTGTTCAATTGTTCCCGCGTCGCTCATACGTATGATTTGCTTACTATTCAGAAAATCGTTCAGGCTGGGTGGCACGGAAGGAGTATCGCCCCGGCACTCTTTACGGATACAGTAGCGGACAATATCTCTTAAAAGGCTTGTTTCATCGGTAATGCTCATATTTTTGCGTACTATATCAAGTATATCTTCGGCTTCTCGCAGCGAAAAGTCAAAAGCTCCTGTACGGCAGATTATGTCGGTAATGCGGGCTTTGTTATCTTCACTTAGTATAGGTCCGGTCTGTATGACCCTATCGTCAAGAGTGTCAAGCTGGATAGTGGTAATAATAAGACAATAGCCGGAAAGATCCAGATCCTCAACTTGACGCGCAGGAAGAAGGTCGTATTTAAACGCATCTCCAAGCAAACTGGATATCTGTTCGCGCAGCAGTACCGAGGCGGCTACTCCCGCACCGCAAATAATAAGAATACGGTGTCGTTTGAAAGTTTGTTTGGTAGCTCTTTCACCCAAGTAACTAACCATGTAGATGCACAAATAGGTCAATTCTTCTTCATCTATTAAGCTGCTCATTTCGCTGCTTGTGAGTTTAAGCGCCTGACGCGTAAACTCGTATGCCGAACTGTACATGTCCCGGATTCGATGTGTCAGGGCCATGCCCATCTTTCTGCCATATTTCAGCCGGTAATACATCGGCCGGATGTGAAGATAGAGTCTGCCCAGAAACTGCCTCTTGTCCTTAAAACCGACACAGGCGATTCTCTCGAAATTGTCTACCAGGTTCGTAGTAAACTGTCGGATAAAATCGTCTTCATCGTCAACCGAGTTGAAGTCGAAATTCCTTACCCCTAAAATTAGGATAGTGATGTAAAAAGCCTCGTCCATGTGCAGATTGATGTTTACGTCAAGCAGCCTGTGAATAACAAGCAGTACGGCGCTGTATTCCCGTGAGTTCTTGAGCACATCTTTTTCCTGAGTACTGACGGGGTAAGGATGTCCTGCCATACAACGGATACATGCGGATAAAATCATAACTTCGGGGTATGCCGTATCGCTTGTTACGAGTAGTGTGTTCAGACTACGCTCGTAATCTTTTAGACATTCATTGACAAGCTTGTGGAAATCCACATGGCGATTACCGGTGAATTCCGCTAAAGAACCTTGTAAAAGGCTGTCCACTATCGATTTGGGGTATTCGTTTTTTATCAGGCATAACTGTTGGCCAATGAGCTTTCTCACCGCTATTTCTTCGCCCTCAAGATAGTAGCCGCCCTTGCTGCTTGCTCCAATACGGAGATGAAATTGTCTCAGCAGGCTTTTACATTCCTTGATATCGCCTAGTATAGTATTTTTGCTTACATCCAACAGCAATTGAAGGGTGCCGCTGGTGACATGCGACGCGGACAACGCCATGTACAAGATTCCGATTGCCCTTCGCTCCTCTACGGAGAAAATATAGGAAGAAAAACTACGAAGCAGACGCTCCAGATTTTGTGGGTCATTAGTGCGTAAGTACAACCGGTTCACTAAAGTCTCGATCTTTCCCAGGTTGTTGGCAACAAGCCAATCGTTGATTTTACCTAGATCATAATAGAGGCTCCGCCGGGTAATAGAGATGCTGTCTATCAAATCGTTGGAGAGGATACCATTTTTCTCTCCCGCAACTTGCCGCAAAATCTGAATACATCTTGAATTTAGTTCCACAGCGCCACCTCCAAGCGCGATCAGCCGCTATTCAATCAACGATTCGATAAAAGCTGCGATCTCTGCTACGGCAGCCTGTTCATCCGGCCCTTCGGCTGTCAGTTGAATAGCGGTTCCTTGCTTAATCCCCGCGGAAAGTATGTCAATAATACTCTTCGGATTCACTTCGGTGCCACTATATAAAATGCACAAATCGCTTTCAAACTTCTGGCATAATTCCATGAGCTGGGAAGCTGGGCGAGCGTGAAGACCGGTCTTATTATTTACAACTACTGTGGTAGAAAACACGACAAATCCTCCTTCTTAACTTCTATCTTCAGAATAATTATAAGAATTATATCACCAATAAAACTATTATTAAACACCAAATTTTGTCGTCAATATTCACCGTTCGTTACAAAAAGTATGTCGCTTGAATATAAGTAATCCACAAAAACAAGTCAACCAATAATTCTCAATACTACTTTGATTTTCAACAATTCTACCGACCCTAGGGCGTGTTTTCAAACCCCATTTGGGCGTAATTTTGTTCAATTTTCCGCTGGAGGTTGTCAGCGCCTCCTCTTGCGCTGGCGCTCCAGATGCTAAACGCGTGCCACCGGCACACAGCATCCTAGCAGAATTATTTCATTATACGTCGTCGGCGCTTCCTAGTCCAGCGAAAAATTGCCTCAAAATTTCACCCAAAGCGGGTTTGAAAGCACACCCTAATGCCCCTTCAAGGTTTTTCATAGAACAATAATAAAAAATTCGTGGGTAAAGCTGTCCTTTGAAATATCAAGCGTTCTAAGCTCTATAGATGATGATACGCAGACTTGCCGGCGGACTATAATATGGGGGGAAAATTCCTGTTGCCCTAAACTTTGGACATATGTTGCTGTTCCTTCGCCATACTCGCCTTACTTAAACCCTTTTGAGCGTTTCTGAAATTGGCTGGCTTAAAACGTCAATTTCCAAGGATTGTTTTTTGTGTCTTGATTATTATTACTTCGATAATTGGGCATTCACTAATTTCGCAAAAAGTCTATTGGCTTTGTCGCAAATTTCTGCTAAGATATATCTGGTAAGACAATTAATTTAGGAGCGTGTTCTTATGGAGCGGCGGAGATTAAGAACCTGTTTACCATCTTTATGCCGTTGGATTGATGAGCCCAGTTTTTCGCCATTCTAGGAGGAGATGACGCCGCGTACCTGAGTTGGTACGCAAGGAATTGACGACGACGAAGGGTGGAAA
>Ga0131853_10027679_pt1 | contig 10163 bp, 10 predicted proteins | sample TergutLab28metaG_FD_92764 | JGI IMG/M metagenome (GOLD analysis project Ga0131853, IMG submission 92764) | Labiotermes labralis P1 segment gut microbial communities from Petit-Saut dam, French Guiana - Lab288 P1 (version 2) (version 2) | ecosystem: Host-associated > Arthropoda: Insects >... | reverse complement strand
CCCTCGTGCTCCTCCTCATCTTCGGCAGAGGCGGACGCGGACGCGAGAAACACCGACGCCGGCAGGTCACAGAACCGGACCGGCACGTCGTGGCGCAGCGCCCAGGTCAGCGCCTGACACTCCGGTGAAAACACCGCGAACGGCCAGAACGCGGAGATTTTCGGGTTCGCCGGGTCGTAGGCCAGCAGCGCCACCGGCGGTTCCATGCCGGGATCGGCCGCCAGGGACAGCACCCGACAGCGTGCCGGACGGCGACTTCAGCCGCGTCCGCTGATCGGCCGTGACCCCCGAACGCAGTTCCCGGAACACGGTGACGACGCGCCGGATCTCCTCGGCGGCCGACGGGACCTCCGGCAGTTCCAGGGAGGCCCCGAGCTCGGCGACCCGGCGGGAGACGATCGCGACCTCGTCTTCCTCCGACGCGGGCAGCGGCAGCACGACCGTGAACCCCTTCACCGCCTGGACCTCGGTGCCCAGCTCCGGGACCGGGAGGGACTTCTCGGACAGGATCGTGATCAGGGCGTCCTGCACGTCGGACGGGATACGCGTCAGTTCCTCCACCCGGGCGACGCGGCCCTCGCGCATCGCGGTCATGACGGGGGAGGGGACCAGAGCCTTGTCGGTGGGACGGGCTTGGCCAGGGCCGCGAGCTCGCCGGCGTAGACCTGTTCAGCGTGAGGTCGGAGCAGGTGGCTGTCGGTCATGCAGGCAACGTAGCCGGCGGCAGTGATCGCCCAGCCGCGGACCGGAACCGCTCCGGGCCGCGGCGCATCGACATGGCTCGATAAAAATGCCGGAAATGTCGATACCTGACAGGATTGGAGGGAAATTACGGCACAGGGGGAGGCGGGGCGTGGCCGAAGAGCTGCCCACCCGGCGCCCGGGAAGGCGCCTGACCGGCCCCGCCGAAGGGGAAACCGTCGGCGGCTACCGGCTGGAGTCCCGGATCGGCGCGGGCGGCATGGCCGTCGTGTTCCGGGCGCGAGATGAGCGGCTCGACCGGCTGGTCGCGCTGAAGGTCCTGACTCCCGCGCTGACGCTGGACGAGGAGTTCCGGGAGCGGTTCATCCGGGAGTCCCGGGCCGCGTCCGTCGTCGATCACCCGCACATCATCCCGGTCTACGGGGCCGGCGAGGACGACGGCGTCCTGTACCTGGCGATGCGGCACGTGTCCGGCGGGGACCTGCACTCGGTCGTGGAACGGGAGGGTCCGCTCGCCCCGGGCCGGGTCGCCCCGCTGCTGTCCCCGGTCGCGCTGGCGCTCGACGCGGCCCACCAGGCGGGCATCATCCACCGCGACGTGAAGCCCGCCAATATCCTCATCGACGCCGGGCCGGGTCGCCCGGACCACCCGTACCTGTCGGACTTCGGCCTCGCGAAGCGCGAGCTGGCGACGCAGCTGACGGCGGCCGGGGAGTTCGTCGGAACCGCCGGTTTCGCGGCGCCCGAGCAGATCGAGGGCCAGTCCCCGCGCCGCGAGAGCGACCAGTACGCCCTGGCGTGCGTGGCGTTCACGATGCTGACCGCGTCGCTGCCGTTCCGGCATGCCTCCGTGGAGGCGATGCTGTGGGCGCAGATGTCCCAGCCGCCGCCGAAGGTGATGCCGCACCGCCCGGACCTGTCTCCCGCGGTCGACGACGTGATCACCCGCGGGCTGGCCCGGCACCCAGCCGACCGCTACCCCAACTGCGCCGCCTTCGCCGACGCGCTGCACCAGGCCCTGCGCCAGGCCCCGGGAGGGGGAACGTCCGTCGGCTCCGTGCCGGTGCCGGAACCAGGGCCGTCCCCGCGCCGGGCCCGGCGTCACGACCGGAAACGCCGCCGGACGCTCATCTTCGCCTCCGCGTCCGTGGTGGTCGTGGCGGCGGCCGTCCTCGTCGGCGTCCGCACGGTCCCGCACGTGCTCGGCCCGGCCCCGGCCAAGGGCCCGGCCGGGCCGCGCCTGGTCGCGAAGCTGGCGGGGGACGGCGCGCAGGCGGCGGCGATCGCGTTCGGGCCGGACGGAACCCTGAAGACCGTCGACCAGATGGACTCCGTCTTCACCTACGACATCGCGACCGGACGAGTGCGGAGCAAGGTCTCCCTGGGCGGCGACTACTACGCCGGCAACGCGACCCGGTTCACCCTGGACGGGTCGGTGATCGTGTGGCCCAGCGGCATCTGCGGCGGGGGCGTACCGAACTCGCCGTGTCCCTACCAGCTGTACCGCACGGCGTGGAAGCAGGCCTCCGGCCAGATCACGGTCGCCAGCCCGGAGGCCAGCGTCGGCGACTTCGCGCTGGTCGCCCCCGACCAGGCCGGCGACGGCGTCGGAATATGGAACCTGCAGTCCCTCAGCTCCATCGGCACTCTCCCCTGGCCCGGTCAGCACGCGATCGAGGACACCGCGGTCAGCCCGGACGCCACCACCGTGGCCGCCGCCAACGGCCCCGCGGGCGGCACGCACCAGATCCGGGTGTGGAACGTCGCCTCCCAGTCGGTCACGGCGACCCTGACCGTCCCGCGCAAGATGGGCTCCGTCTGGACGGTCGCGAACCCCGATTACCAGGCCGGAATTCCGATGGGGCTGGGCGGCACCACGCTGGTGGCCAGCGACGGGATCACCACCGACATCTACGACCTGCGGTCCCCGGCCCGCCCCGCCACCACGGTGACCGGCGGCGCGGTGGCCCTCAGCCCGGACGGCGCCACGCTCGCGGCCACGGACCCGGCGCGGCCGGACACCATGGACTTGTGGAACACCCGGACCGGGAAGAAGACCGCCGCCCTGGTCATGCCCGACGCCGAGCCCCAGCCGGCGTCGGCCGCCTTCAGCCCGGACGGAAAATCCTTCGCCGTCAGCTGCAACGACGAGCACGCGTACGTGTGGAGAATCGCCGGAGGCGGAACGTGACGTTCCAGCGCGAGTACCGCACTCGGAAGCCCGGGACTGGAGGAATTAGAAGCTAGGGGTCATAGCGTTTACCTGGCTACCGTCGCTGCCGAGAAGGTTTATCTGTGCATCCGACGTGGTATTCCCGTCGTAGAGCATATTGGTGTAGTCGAAGTACTGTCCCAGTGTGGAGCTGTAGGAGATCGCGCCGCCGCTATCCGCCTGGAAGTCGAGCTGATTGTGGTTTCTGACCACCCTGATAGTGGCGACAAGAATTTGTGCTGAAGGGGCCACGAATCTTGCCCATGTGGTACGGCAGGCAGTCGAATAGCGGAGTTGGAGTTCCCCGTCGTCCGCGCCAGAACTGCTGTCCACGACCTCTACTTCTTCGGCGGTAATGGCAGTCGCGGAGCATCCGGTGGAGTTGGGGTTCCGGCCGTCGCAGCCATTTCCGGAGCAGGAGGCTGTGGTCGTCGCCGCAGAAGCGGTAGTCGTTTGTGTCGCGATGAGTGCCGGAGTTGCCAAGAGTGCGGTAAGCGCAACACGCGTAATTCTATGCATTGATCCCCCTGTATGTCTTGAATTCCTGGTTCCTGAGGGGATCTTAAGGCCTTCGCTCAGAATATGCAATACTGTCCGATAGGTGAGTGCCTTGAGCTGGCTGGTTAGTTAATTATCGATGCCGCATTCTCGGCGCACTATGCGGCTAATTTGTCTTATTTGGGTGAATTATCGTATTCAATTAATGCATATTGGTGTTATCAATGGCCTTGTCCTTCACCCTCAGTTCCGCAGCACGTCGGTGACGAGGGCGGCGAGCAGGGCCGCGCGGCCGGGGAGTTCCGCGACCACGACGTGCTCGGAGTCGGCGTGGGCGCCGCCGCCGACGGCGCCGAGACCGTCCAGGGTGGGGACGCCGGTCCCGGCGGTGAAGTTCCCGTCGGACGCGCCGCCGACCGCCGCCTCCGGCAGCGTCCCCAGTCCCAGGGCCGGCGCCAGGGCCCGGGCCCTGGCGAACAGGCCCGCCGACGCGGAGGCGGGGAACGGGGGCCGGTTCGGGCCGCCGGCGACCGACAGGGAAGCGCCCGGCACGGCCGGCTGCAGCGCCCGCATCGCCGCGTCGACCCGCTCCTGTTCGGAGACCGACCACATGCGCCCGTCCACGGTGAAGGACCCGGACGCGGGAACGGTGTTGATCGTCGTCCCGGCGGACAGCCGGGTCGGGGTCACCGTGGTCCCGGTGTCCGGCGAGGACAGCGCGGCGACGGCCTGGATCTGGTGTGCGAGTTCGACGGTCGCGTTGACGCCCCGTTCCGGCTCCAGCCCGGAGTGCGCGGCCTTCCCGTTCGCCGTGACCGTATACAGCGACGTTCCCTTGCGCGCGGTCTTCAGCGCGCCGCCGTCCGCGGCCGCCTCCAGGACGAGGGCGGCCCGGCAGCCGGCCGCCGCGGACTCGATCAGCGCGCGGGACGTCGGCGACCCGATCTCCTCGTCCCCGGTGACCAGCAGTGTCACCCCGTCCGGTGTGCCCAGCGCCGCCAGGGCGTGGAACGCCAGCACCAGTCCCGACTTCATGTCGAAGCATCCCGGCCCGCGCAGGATCCCGTTCTCCGACACGGAGAACGGGTGGGTGTCCAGCGACCCCAGCGGCCAGACGGTGTCGTGGTGGGCGAGCAGCAGCACCGATCGCGGGCCGGACCCGAAATCCCACCGCAGGTGCGAGCAGCCGTCGACGGTGATCCGTTCGGGCGCGGCCCCGAGCCGCCGCTCCCCGAGGCCGGCCACGACGTCCGCCGACCTCGCCACCGCCTCCAGGTCATCCGTTGGCGACTCCGTCCGCACCAGCGCGGCGATGTCCTCCACGATCGCCGGCAGCGCCGCTTCCATCGTCCCGGAGCTCACAGTCCCGCCCGGCCCTGCTCGTAGCCCGCTTCGGCGGACGGTCCCCGGGAGGCGGGATCCAGCGGGTTGGCGCCGAACGCCGCGGTCGAGGCGGAATCGGGGGAGATCACCGTGACCTGCGAGCCGTCGGCCTCCAGCCGGGAAACCACGTCGCGCAGCGGCATCGGCGAGGGCATCTCGGAGTTGGTGCCGAGCGGCGATACCACCACGATCCGCTCCGCCCCGGAGGCCAGGTCGGCGTTGTCGGACGACCGGGCGCCGCCGTCCATGTAGCGGCGTCCGCCGATCGTGACCGGCGGCCAGACGCCCGGCACCGCGCAGCTGGCGGCGACGGCGTCCACGAGGGGTACCCCGGACGAGGAGTCGAACACGCGCAGGGATCCGTCCGCGCAGTCGATGGCGGTGATCCGCAGCGTCCAGGCCGCGGGCCACTCGCGGGCGGGCAGCCGGCCGGCGATGACTTCCCGGCGCCGGCCCTCGGGGACGGTCCGGGCGGCGAGCGCGAACGCTCCGGCCGCCCGCAGCATCTCCTCCGGGGTATCGGCTCCGTCGGTGAACCGGCGCATCTCGTCGGCGAACACCGCGAAGTCGATCTCGGGTGCTATCTCCGCGGACTGCAGGGCCGGGTCGGTCTGGCGCGCGTACAGGCTGGCCAGGGGGAGCCCGCTGGTGAGCTGGGCCGCGACCGTGGACCCGGCGGAGGTCCCGATGACCAGGTCCGCGCCGGTGATGTCGTTCCCGGTCTCGGCCAGCCCGTGCAGCAGCCCGGTCATCCAGGCGATGCCCGCCAGCCCGCCGCCGCCCAGCACCAGCGCACGTCGCGTCGTCATACCGACGACGGTAACAGCAATGTTTGAAGCGGAAACAAGGACCATGATCCGTTCCGTATGATCGGATGTGATGGTTTGCGAGTTCGCGGTGGTCCTCGGCGCCGGCCTGCGGCCCGACGGGGCCCCCGCGCCGATACTGGCGGCCCGGCTGGACCGGGCCCGCGGGCTCGGCGCGCCCTACGTGGTGGTTTCAGGGGGAAAAGGCGAGGCCAAAGCCATGCGCGCCTACCTAACGGATCATGGTGTCTCTCCCGCGTCCATTCTCCTGGAACCGCGTTCGCGGAACACCGAGGAGAACCTCCGCTTCTCCCGGGAACTGATGGACGAGGTCAGCCCGGGCGCCCGCTGCGTTATCGTGACCAGCGTCTTCCACGTACCCAGAACCCAGATGCTGGCCCGGCGCCTCGGCATCCAGGGTGACGTGATCGGGGCGCCGGTGCCTCCGCGTTTCTGGCCCGGCGCGCTGCTGCGGGAATCCGCCGCCTTCGTGAAATTCCTGGCCGGCGGAGCAGCCTGAGAAGGAGGAGGTAAACATGCCGGACCTCGATGGTCTTTCCGCCCTGGTGACCGGCGGCGGGTCCGGGATCGGCCTGGCCGCCGCCCGCCTGCTGGCCGCGCGCGGGGCGAAGGTCGCCGTGCTCGACGTGGCGCCGGGGGAAGAGTTCGCTGGGCTGGTCGCCGACGTGACCGACGACGACGCGGTGCGGGCCGCGGTGGCCGCGGCGGCCGAACGGCTCGGCGGCCTCGACATCCTGGTCAACAACGCGGGCATCGGCGCGGCCGGGACCGTGGAGGACAACCCCGACTCCGAATGGCACCACGTCTACGACGTCAACGTGGTCGGCATGGTGCGGGTGGCCCGGGCCGCCCTGCCCCATCTGCGGCGGTCGGCGCATCCGGCGATCGTCAACACCTGCTCGATCGCGGCCACCGCCGGACTGCCGCAGCGGGCGCTGTACTCGGCGACCAAGGGCGCGGTGCTGTCGCTTACCCAGGCGATGGCCGCGGACTTCGTCGCGGAGGGCATCCGGGTGAACTGCGTCTGCCCGGGAACGGCGGACACCCCGTGGGTGGGACGGCTGCTGGACGCGGCTCCGGACCCGGTCGCGGAACGGGCGGCGCTGGAGGCGCGGCAGCCCATGGGGCGGCTGGTGACCGCTGAGGAGGTGGCGGCCGGGATCGCCTACCTGGCCAGCCCGCTCGCGTCGTCGGTCACCGGAACGGCCCTGGCGGTCGACGGCGGCATGCAGGGCCTGCGGGTGCGCCCGAGGCAGTGATCAGGCTTCGACCGTGACGTCCGGGACGTCGCGGCCGGCGAGCCACATGCCCAGGGCCTCGGCCGGGCCGAGGACCCGGGGGCCGCGGCCCAGGGGCGCGCCGATGCCGTTGGAGGGCTCGACGCGGTAGCGCAGCAGCGTTGGCCGCCGGCGCTGGAGGGAAAGCACGACGCCTTCGTGGAAGACCGCGGATTCGATGTGCCGCGGAAGGACGCGGGTGAGTCCCGCGCCGCGCAGGACGTCCTGATGGTGCACCGCGACGTCGCCGAGCAGGAAGGGAGAGATCGTCCGGTCGGCCCGTCCGGCCAGGCCGGCCCAGCTCCGGCCCGCCGCGATCATCTCGTCCCGGGACTTCGGGCGGGCATCGGCGACGAACCGTTCGTTGATCTGGTGGAGGCGCCAGGGAGCGCGCAGGTAGTCCGTGATCCGCGCGGTGCCGATCAGGTGGGCCAGCACGTCACGCGGCGCCCATCCTTCGCACAGGGTGGTGCCGGATTCGAAGTCCGCCTCGGGCAGGCTGGCGACGGTGTCGACGAACGCGTGCCGTTCGGCGCGGACCTGATCAAGGGCTGGCAGCCGGGGGATGGTGGCGGGCATGGGAGCAGCGTAGCCTACTCGCCAGTAGGGGAGAGCGGGAGGATCAGGCGGCGAGGGTGCAGCGGTCTTCCTCGTGCTCCACGATGATCATGGTGCCGCCGGGGCCGGGGACCACGGACCAGTTGATGCCAGGGACGTCGGCGTGAGCGCGGGTCCAGCGGGACATGTCCTGCTTGGTGTTGCATTCCGTGACGCTGAGGGCAGTGGCGAACATGAGGTCTCCTTCTGGGCGGCCGTGTCGTCAGGGGTGGCATCGGGCTCCCGGACCGGTGGTCTAGACCGTTTCGGGGGCACCTGTGACAGCGTTGTCCGGCTGGTGTTTATTCGCTCCCGGGAGTGCGATCCGCGCCACATTCGCCCCATGCGGAGCGGGTAGGGCCCTCGTGTGACAACAGAGTTTCCAGACCGGGTGATCAGCGGGGCCGTCCATTACTTCCGGGTCCACCCGGACCTGTGGGAGGACCGGCTCGCGAGGCTGGCCGCGATGGGGCTGAACACGGTCGAGACCTACGTGGCCTGGAACTTCCACGCCCCCGACCCTGGCGTGTGCGACTTCGACGGCTGGCGGGACCTGCCGCGCTTCCTGGAACGGGCGGCCGGCGCCGGTCTCGGCGTGATCCTGCGTCCCGGGCCCTACATCTGCGCCGAATGGGACTTCGGCGGCCTGCCGGCCTGGCTGCTGCGCTCTCCGGAGGCCGGCGGGCCCGGCATCACCAGCCTCCGGTGCTCCGACGCCGCGTACCTCGCGGCGGTCGACGACTGGTTCGACCAGCTCATCCCGCGCGTCGCGCCCTACCAGGCGACCCGCGGAGGCCCGGTGACCGCGGTCCAGGTGGAGAACGAGTACGGCTCCTACGGCTCGGACGCCTCGTATCTGCGGCACCTGCGGGACGGACTGGTCCGGCGGGGCGTGGACGTCCCGCTGTTCACCTCCGACGGCCCGGACCCCGACTTCCTGGCCTCCGGGTCGCTGCCGGGCACGCTGGCTACGGTGAACTTCGGCTCGCGGTCCGCCGAGGCGTTCGCGGCCCTGCGCGCGCAAAGGCACGGAGAGCCGCTGTTCTGCATGGAGTTCTGGAACGGGTGGTTCGACCACTGGGGCGAGGAGCACCACACCCGGGACGCCTCCGACGCCGCGGCCGAACTGGACGCGATCCTGGCCGCCGGGGCGAGCGTGAACCTCTACATGGGGCACGGCGGCACCAACTTCGGCCTGTGGTCCGGCGCGAACTGGGAGAACGGGCTGCAGCCCACCGTCACCAGCTACGACTACGACTCCGCGATCGGCGAGGCGGGGGAGCTGACCGGTAAGTTCTGGGCATTCCGGGAGGTGATCTCGAAATACGCGCCGGTGCCCGACGTCCCCGCGGCCCTGACCGCCCCGCCCCGGCGGCTGAGCGCCCGGACCCTGGACCTGGCCGGCCAGGCTTCGCTGCTGGACTCGCCGGGAGCGTTCGGGAAGCCGGTGCGCGCGCCCGTGCCGCGGCCGATGGAGGACGCGGGCAGCGGAAGCGGGCTGATCTTGTACCGGGGCGCCGTCACCGTCCCGGCCGACGGGCGGGACCTGGTCCTCGAGGGCCTGGCCGACCGTGCGATCGTCTTCGCCGACGGCCGGAGGCTCGCCACGATCGACGCGGGAGACGGCGCGGACGATTATCCGGCGGTGCCGCTTCCGGGCAGTTCCGGCGGCCAGCCCACCCGGCTGGAGGTTCTCGTGGAGAACCGGGGACGAGTCAACTTCGGCCACCGGATCGGCGAACGCAAGGGCATCGCCGGGATCCGCCTGGGGCCCCGCTTCATCCACGGCTGGGAGTCGATACCGGTCGATCTCGGCAGTCCGGACTTCACCCGCCGCCTCACGTTTTCCTCTGAGAAGAGCACACCGCCGAACACGGATACGCCGACGTTCGCGGTCGCGGCAGCGGACGTCGAGACGCCCGCCGACGGGTTCCTCGCCTTCCCCGGCCACGGCCGGGGTTTCTGCTGGTTGAACGGGTTCCTGCTGGGCCGTTACGATGCCGGAGGCCCGCAGCGGACGCTGTACGCCCCGGCCCCCCTGTGGCGTCCCGGCCGTAACGACATTGTGATCCTGGATCTCCAGCATCTGGGTTATCAGATCGAAATCAGGGAACAGCCGGCACTGCATTCTGTCGAATAACACATAACGCATTAGGATGCTCGGCACGTCTACGGAAAGTGACTCTGACCGGCGGCGACAGGAACGTCGTGGCCGGTCACCCGGGGTCAGCAGAATAGAAAGGCACACTGGATGGCTAACATAGCCAGTGACGAGGGGCCGCAGCTTAAGCGCGGTGTCGGCGTCATCGGCCTCACCTTCTTCGCGCTGGGCAGCGTCATCGGTTCCGGATGGCTCTTCGGGGCGCTGAACGCGGCGAAGGTAGCGGGCCCCGCGGCCATCATCTCGTGGCCGCTCGCCGGGGTCATGATCCTGGTGATTGTCCTGTCCTACGCGGAACTGTCCCCGGCGTACCCGGTGGCGGGCGGCATCTACCGGCTGGCCCACTACGCCTTCGGCGGCCTGGGCGGCTTCGTCATGGGCTGGGTCAGCTGGCTGTTCTCCATGTCGCTGATCGCCATTGAGGTCGAGGCCGCGCTGACCTACCTGTCCGGGCTGAAGGGCATGACCTGGCTGGTCGACGCCAACGCCGACCTCACCATGCCCTG
>Ga0131853_10027678_pt1 | contig 10163 bp, 11 predicted proteins | sample TergutLab28metaG_FD_92764 | JGI IMG/M metagenome (GOLD analysis project Ga0131853, IMG submission 92764) | Labiotermes labralis P1 segment gut microbial communities from Petit-Saut dam, French Guiana - Lab288 P1 (version 2) (version 2) | ecosystem: Host-associated > Arthropoda: Insects >... | reverse complement strand
TTTTTTTGCAGAACAAGGACTTTGGTTCCGAGAATACCCAAAGGTATTCTCGTGGTTCAAAGGACGATGTTATGTGAAAAAAATATAAAGTTTTTGTTACTGGTTTAGAGTCATTTTACTATACCTCCGGTAAACTAAAAAAAGACACAGATTCGAGAAACGAATCTGTGTCTTTTTTTGAAGGGCTGTAAGTCAGCTTACATCATTCCCATTCCGCCGCCGGCCGGCATTGGAGGTTCAGGTTCAGGTATATCAGCAACTATACACTCTGTAGTGAGCAAAGTAGAAGCAACTGAGGTAGCGCTTTGAAGAGCATAGCGGGAAACCTTAGTTGGGTCAATAATACCGGCTTTAACCATATCTACATATTCTTCTGTGAGGGCGTTGAAGCCTTCGCCTTTTTTAGCTTCTTTAACCTTATTTACAATAACGCCGCCCTCAAGGCCGGCATTTATAGCTATTTGAGCAAGAGGTGCTTCAAGCGCTTTTAAAACTATTTTAGCGCCGGTTTTTTCGTCGCCTTCAAGTTTTTTAACAAGCTTTTCAACATCTTTAGCAGCGTGAATGTAAGCAGAGCCGCCGCCAGCGATTATGCCTTCCTCAACGGCTGCGCGGGTTGCAGCAAGGGCGTCCTCCATTCTAAGTTTCTTTTCTTTAAGCTCAGACTCAGTAGCGGCACCAACTTTGATAACGGCTACGCCGCCGGCAATTTTGGCAAGCCTTTCTTGCAGTTTTTCTTTATCAAACTCAGAAGTAGTATCTTCAATTTGAACTTTGATTTGTTTAACGCGGGCGTCAATTTGCTTTTTGTCACCGGCGCCGTCAACGATAATGGTGTTTTCTTTGTCTATTTTAACGGTTTTGGCACGGCCAAGCATTTCCATAGTAGCGTCTTTAAGGTCATAACCCAATTCTTCGCTGACAACTGTACCGCCTGTAAGTATTGCTATATCTTCAAGCATGGCTTTTCTTCTGTCGCCAAAGCCGGGAGCTTTAACAGCAACACAATTAAATGTGCCGCGAAGTTTGTTAACAATAAGTGTGGCAAGCGCTTCGCCCTCAACATCTTCAGCAATTATAAGAAGCTTAGAGCCTGTTTGAACGATTTGCTCAAGCACAGGAAGAATGTCTTGTATGTTAGAGATTTTTTTGTCAGTTATAAGGATATAAGGGCTTTCAAGCTCTGCAATCATCTTGTCCATGTCAGTGCACATGTAAGCTGAAAGATAACCGCGGTCAAACTGCATACCTTCAACAAGCTCAAGCTCAGTAATCATAGTTTTAGACTCTTCAACAGTTATTACACCTTCGCTGGTAACTTTTTCCATAGCATCAGCAACCATGTCACCAACTTCATTATCGCCGGAAGAAATGGCGGCTATGTTAGCTATGTGGTTTTTACCTGAAACTTCCATGCTCATGCCTTTGATAGCTTCTACAGCGCACTCGGTAGCTTTTTGCATACCGCGGCGCATGATAATGGGGTTAGCACCGGCTGCAAGGTTTTTAAGGCCTTCGCCTACCATAGCTTGAGCTAAAACAGTGGCTGTGGTAGTACCGTCACCGGCTACATCGTTGGTTTTTACGGCAACTTCTTTAACTATTTGAGCGCCGATGTTTTCAAAAGCGTCTTCCAGCTCAATTTCTTTTGCGATAGTTACGCCGTCATTGGCAATAAGTGGTGAGCCGTATTTTTTATCAAGAACAACATTGCGACCTTTAGGCCCCAAAGTGATTTTTACAGTGTCTGCAAGCTTGTTTACGCCAATTTCCAGCGCTTTTCTGGCGTCTGAGCTGTATTTTAAATCTTTAGCCATTTATATTTCCTCCTAGTCAGTGAGAATCTTTTGCCGGGCTTTAACGGCAAAAGTTCGAACAGTTTTTTCAGCCTTATGCGCTTTAGCGCCTGAGGTTGAAAAAAGACTTCCTTAATTTTTCGGATTATTTTTCAATTACAGCCAATATATCGCTTTGTTTAACGATTATATACTCTTCTGAGTTAAATTTAATTTCAGTGCCGGCATATTTAGAGTAAATTACTCTGTCGCCAACTTTTACTTGCATTGTAATTTCTTTGCCGTCTACAACACCACCGGGGCCAACAGCCAAAACTTCTGCTTCCTGAGGTTTTTCTTTAGCGTTGCCGGGAAGCACTATGCCGCTTTTTGTAGTTTCCTCAGCTTCGACCTGCTTAATTACAACTCGGTCAAATAAGGGTTTGATATTCATTCAAATACCTCCTGTTATATATTTTTCAAGGTTTGTGTGAACTTGTTAGCACTCAATAGAGTTGAGTGCTAAATACATTAATAATATAACTTTTTCTGGTGAAACATGGCAAATTTAGTATAAGCTTAAATATACTTGTTTACAGAGAAAAATCACAAATTACATAAGAAAAGCTCATGATTGCTTGCAATATCTTTAATTTACTGCTAAAAGCTTGTAATTACAGAGTAATATATAACAGGCACAATTAAGGAAGGCAGAAAATTAGCCACTTTAAGCTTTTTTATGGCAAGCATGTCAATACCTATTGCAAAAACCAATATGCCGCCTACTATGGAGAGCTCCCTTAGAGCATCATCTGTCATAAAGGGTGCTATAACCTGCGCTAATAGTATAAGCGCGCCCTGGTATAAAAGTATTGTTGCAGCCGAAAAAATAACGCCAAAACCGTAACTGGCAGCTAAAACAACGGCGGTTACACCATCCAGCGTGCTTTTTGCGAAAAGGGTGTTGTAACTTCCCATAAGCCCGGCCTCTAAAGAGCCTATTACAGCCATAGAGCCTACATTAAAGAAAAGGCTGGCGGCCACAAAACCTTTGGCAAACCCTTCTGTGCCCATCTTTCGCTCAACCATTAGGCCGAAACCGTTTATGCGGGCATCTAAATCAATAAACTCACCTAGAAGCCCGCCAATAACCAGGCTCACTATAAATAATACAGGGTGCGAACTATCGCCCAAAAGCCCGCGAAAGGCACCGGCAGCCCCTATAAACAGGCAAGACAGGCCAATGGCATTAGTTACCATTGACTTAAAGCGTACAGACAGGCCGTTTCTTATAAAAAGCCCAAGAAAAGCCCCTATTATTACAGCTACAACATTGGCTATAAGACCGGGCATAAAAGCCTCCTATATAAACTAAAAATCTACTGCCAAAACTATTAAACCTTCCAGCACTTTAAAATTTGCATTTTCATAAAAGGCTTGGGCGGGATAGCCGCGCTGAGTGTTTAAAATAATTTCATGAATATTAGCAGCAAGCAGCTGTTCCTTTATGCCGGCCATAAACTTTAAGCCTATGCCCTGCCTATGATAGTCTGCGCCCACAAAAAAGTCATCAATATAATACTCCATGCCTTTTATCCAAGGTTTTAGAAAGCCAAGGCAAACAGCGACAACTTGTCCGTCTTTTATTGCGCTAAACCCTCTGAAATAGTTGTTTTCATAGTGGTTTCTAAAGAAATTTACGACAACATCCCTTGAGTCCCAGGTCTCATTCCACGGCTCTTTGGAGTATGTTTTCATGTACAAATCAACACACTCATCCCAAAGTTCTATATTAAATTTTTGAACTACTAAATCAGACAAAAAATCAAGCCCCCTTTACTCCTATTTTTCCAAGCCTTGCATAGTGAAACAGATATTGCTGGGCTATGCCTGAGTTTTCTCCCCATTTATCTTTAGCAAACTCTTGAATAGTTTTTAGCGGAATATTGGCCCCGTTAAAATACAATTCACTTATTACACGCCTTATCCAAACATCAGTGGGAAAAGCATCCATTCTACCCAGACCAAAAAGCAGTATGCAGTGGGCTACCTTATCACCTATGCCGTAAACAGACGTAAGCCTGGCTTTTATTTCATCTGTCTCGAGGGCTTTAAGTTCCTCTTCATCTAAAAGGCCCGATAAGCGCTTAGAAACCGCATCTAATATGTATTTGGCTCTAAAGCCGGTTTTGAGCGCTGTCAAATCAGGCACAGTGGCGGCGCTCATAGCCTCGGCGCTTGGGAAGGCAAATCCCCCGTCTATAGGCTCACCGTAGCGCTGTGCTACATTTTCAATAACCTTTTTAATCATAGGTATACGGTTATTTTGGGATATTATAAAAGATATTACCGTCTCCCAAAAGCTCTGGTTTAAAAGCCTTATGCCGGGAGCATGAGCTATTGCTTCTTCCATAACAAGGTCATTTTTTGAAATGACGGCTTTTATGCTGCTATAATCCCTGCCCATGTCAAAGTAGTTAAACCAAACATTATCAAACTCCTCTTGCGTGCAGGAAAATGCAACAATACCATCCAACTGCTTTACGCCAAGCACCCTTTCATGAGCGGTTATTTTATAGTGCCCGGCTGTGAGTTCGCTAAAGCGAAAGCATTGGCCGCATTCCAGTATTTGGCTAATATCAAAGCTGTCAGGCTTATTTAATTCTATCATAGTTATCACCACCACAATAAATATATCAGCATGACAAAGAAAAAACAAGCTTTACTAGGTATAAGATTTTATGTATACTAAATAGTTAGAAAAAGAAAGAGGTGGCTTTTTGAATTTTGTGTACACAAGCGTGCTTCCAAAGCCGGAAGATATATTCGCTCTCTACTCTGCCCTTGGCTGGAATGACTTTTTAAAACTGCCCCCCCGCTAACCTGCTAAAAGCTATGGAGCAAAGCTTTTTTTCTATATATGTTTACAATGACGGTTTGCTTATTGCAACAGGCCGGGTAGTATCTGACGGGGTTATAAACGCGTATATATGCGGAATAGGTGTGCTGCCTGAGTTTAGGCGCTTAGGTATTGGGCGTGAAATTATAGAAAGATTAAAAGAAAACTGTCTTGCGAATGATTTACATCTGCAATTTTTCTGTGAAGGGCATTTGAGCGGGTATTATGAAAAACTAGGTTTTGAGAAATTTGCGGAAGGTATGAAATTAAGAGGTGTATCTTGACAGGGAAGTTGAAAAAAATACTTAAGAAAATACTAAACAGAGAAACAATTATGTATATATTTTTTGGCGGTCTGACCACTGTAATAAGTGTAGTTGCTTATGCTGTGTGCATAAACTTTGGGTTTAGTGTAGCCCTGTCCAATACAGTGTCTACTGTGATTGCAGTCAGCTTCGCTTTTGTTACAAACAAGATATGGGTGTTTGAGTCCAAGGACTTGAGCATAAAAACTACCCGCAGCGAACTTGTAAAATTTGTGGCGGGCAGAGGTGTAACTTATATTATAGAAACAGGGCTACTTATATTTTTGGTAGACTTTTTAGGGTTTCACCCTATTATATGCAAAAACCTTACACAGATTATAATAATTGTGTTAAATTATCTTGTAAGCAAGTTGGTGGTTTTTAGAAGATAGGATATCAGTAGCTTAGAGTGCAAAGTTTTTTTAAAAATGAGTTTAATAGCTGTCAGTACTGATTGGGAGGCGTGCTGTGAAAAAAACAGTTATCACTCTTGTATTTTTTTGTGCTATCATTTTTTGTATAGCATTTCCTGTGCTTGCAGTTGCACCCATACCGCCGTATGCATGGGAGTATGTTTTTGAGGATACTAATATGATTTTTTACATGACTCCGCCAACATCACACTCAGAAGAGTATCAGGCGGAACTTATAGAGCGATTCGGTGAAGAACGCTTGCAAATCAGATCGGGGCTGTATTACAATACTGAACCCTTGGTGAATGTTTATTATGTTGATTGGTTTTTCTCTCACAGGAGTGTCTTTTTTTCCGAGTGCGGCACTTATTTTGCCCATGTTCATGAGCCTTCAATGAACGGGCCTGAAGGAGGTGCTGTCTCGTTTTTCGAGAATGGTTTGCTGACAAAACACTATCAAAGAGGTGACTTATTGTACATGGGGGTTTTCACGGACATAAATATAAGTGCGTTCTGGGAAAATTCAAAACTACGCACATACTATCAGAAAAATAATGCCTTAACAATAGTGACGGCACAAGGAAACGCCTTTACTTTCGACATAACAACCGGAGAAATGATCCGTGAGCCTGCAGACGGATTGTTAACACCAATAATTACACCAATAATTGCCTTTGTGTTAGTTTTGTTCACCGCATTCATCACTGTAGCATATAAGCATATAAAAGCGAAATGACGATATATCTGGCACTATGCAGTAATGTGTAGGAGCCTTGCCTAATGATTGGAATGAGGATTTTCCTTGGTAAATGTGTTCTTTGGCATTTATTTCTACCCGATTATAGTTTCCGATTTAACTGCAATGACAATAATTTACGGCCGGTATGATAATGATGAAATTGAGATGAGCATAACCGCAATATCTTCTGACTAAAATTAACAAGACAGGGTCATGAAGATTTGACCTGCTTAATGATATTGATGCCTGAACACGATAGGCCGGCCGCATGGTATGGAGTGGCACCCTCTCATAGTCAGATTATGGGATTAGCGCACAGCAAACAGTAAAACATTATGAGGTGTGCGAAATGAAGAAAATACTGCATTCATTTATTGTACTATCTGTTATTTTGATAATGGCAGCTTGCGGCGGGCAGGATGCTCATTATCCCGAAGCGGATGTTTATGAGATGGTTATTGATTTGGAGAATGAGTATGCCGAAGCTGCAGGAGCAGATTATCCGGCAGAGCCATGGCAGGAGGCATATATTGCCTTGCTGCATGAGTATTCTGAAAGAGTTATCGGCCATGCATCTGCCGGCATTGAATGGCCCGGCTCTCCCGGCGGCTGGTTTATTTTGCACGATATTGACGGGGATGGTACTGCGGAATTGATTGTTGCAGACAGCTTCCATTTCACCACTTACTTTGCCGTATATGGCTTTTTAGATAATGAGTTAACACCTATTGAGGCCAATTATTATTATGACTATGGAACAACTTTCTTTTTGCTTCCGGGCAACCCCACCGGTATCGGAATGGAATCAAACGAAGGGGTCTTTAATAAAGCAGCTGTTCTGATGTTAGATGAAAATAGGTTAATACCCCGGGTTAGACTAGCGCGGTGGGAAGATTATGAAGTCCGCTGGAGCATAAACGATGAAGAGGTTAGCGAACTGGAACTTGATGAGTTGTATAATGACCTATTTGGTGCCAGGGACAGTAATAGAAGCCGGATTCTTTTTCATGAAATAACAGAGGTTAATATTTATGAAGTCGTTCTTGGCTGGACACCTTTATCAACTCTGCAAAGCACTAATGCTACCCAAGAAATAACCCCATTCGGCAGACAAGTTGCTATAGATTTTTTGAGAGAGTTTCCAAGCCTTTTCCGGCCAAATCTGGGCTTTCGTGATGAAAACACCGGAGGGTATTACGCTCTAATCCGTGGCGGTGGGGAGTATGAATGGGTTAATATCAATGATTTGCCCGTAGATGATATTCCAATAGTGTTTCAAGGCGGTGTACGTGCAGGCTTGTCTGATTATTGGTATACAGATACATGGGGTATTTATTTCAACAGCAATTTTTATGACATAGCCGGAAACATATTAGCCGACGTACCGTTTATCCGCAGCTTTGACATTCCTGAGTTTAACAGCGACGATAACTGGGACAGCGGTATCATAGCAAGCAGCTTCACTTTATATGACCTAAATAATGACGGCATACCTGAAATTGTAATTGAGTTTGTAGAAAGAGGCGTAATGAATATATGGGGATACAGTTTTAATCGCCCAATAATACTTTATGCATTTACAGATGGAGCATATAGAGAAGTTAGCCAAGTACCAACAATAGCGCAGGGCAGTTCCGGCCATGTACTCCAAGCTCCTATTTACTATAACCGGCACGGTGATGTTGTTTTCTATTTTAATGATGGCAAAAGCGGGCTTGATTCTGTTCACTACCTAAGGTTTACGGAGGATAGAGTAGAGCTGGAGTTAATTGCCGGCAATGCGAATGATTCTTGGGATTGGTGGCAGGCAAACCAAACCTATCTTAGTGAATTTCAGACGCTGGCCGGCCTGCAAAACGAAATTACTGAATATCTTACGCCTTTCTTTCCGCCAAGCAATCGGGTAGGAGTGCCCGATTCTATAATAAACCTATGGGCGCATCATCTGCCAAATCGTCACATGGCAATAAGGACAGATACACCGCTTCACAATTTTGAACTTATTGAAGTTGCCATCGGAGACTCGCAGCAGCATGAAGGGATGATTTATTTATACGCAGGCGAAACAATATCATCAATTGATGTGTTTAACCCCAATGAACCATTTGTTTTTAACGAACCTCTTGGCGGAGCGACAATCCCGGCAAGGGCAATTGCTTTTTTAGATGAAAACGATGTTAGGCGATATTTTTTGCTTTCAATAAGCGGTTATGACGGTTCAATTCTTCTTTCCCCATATCCTCTTGACGAGAAAGTTGTTTTTTAGATTAAATAAAGAGGATGTAAAAGCGAGGTGCGGTACATGAAGAAAGCAGTATCACAAATCACCATATTATTTATCATTCTGGTTTTGACGGCCTGCAACCAACCTGCAAATGATGTTGAAACAGGCTTGGATGATTACGTTTTGACCGAAAGCAATGAAGCAGAAACCGAAACAAGTTTAGTTCACGGTAAGGATTTAGACGGACAGGTGCAGCTGCCTGGTAAAATTGCGATTATCACAACAGAAGGAGCCCCGGCTTTAAGTTATCATACTTTGGGCGGCAATTGGCTTGTGGAGCTTATCGAAAGATACGGTTCAGACAACATTATAATTTATGCTTGGCCGGGACGTTTTGGCAATTCGGCAAAGCAAATTGATGAAACAGTTGAAATGATAAATGAAATTGCAAATAACCCTGATATTAGGGTTCTGATTATTAACCCTGCTTTTCATGGGACTGATCATATTGTAAAGGTGTTAAATGAACAAAGAGGCGATATTTTTGTCATCTATCTTGAGCACCGGCTCACAAGCGACTACGTTGAGCGCAATAGCCCCTTCCAAAGCAACACGCTTTTAGATGCGGTTTCTAATGCAAATTTGATTTTAGATTTTGATTCAAGTGCAATGGCGAAAGGATTCGCGCAAAAATCTTTGGAACTTGGGGCTAATACTCTTGTATATTTTTATGATACAAGCATCTTATGGGCATGGGGTGAAGAAGATTTTGAAGAGTCTATATCTAGGTCTGTTGATGAGTATGAGAGGTCTTACCTGCATAATTTGATGAAAGAAAAAAGCGAAGAAATTGGGCTTCAATTTGTAGAGGTTGATATTGCAGGTGCCATTCAATGCGGCAGCAGTTATCATATGTTTATGAGCGAAACAATACCGCAGCTTATAGAAAACTATGGGACAGATATAGTGCTTTTTGGCTTAGATAACGAAAGGGTATTTTGGAGCTGGAGGACACATGGTTTTATATATATACCCATGTACCCATCTTGGTTTGAACTTCATCCTGCCCATTTAGCTATAGAGCTACCCTTAGTAGACGGCAGTAATTACTTACATGGTGCTGTACATGGTGCTGCCAATCTCGTTGAAGAAATAAGAAAAGACCTTGATGAAAGGGGTTTATTGGGGCGTATTGCATCTTTGCCTATTTCGCCGCATCTGTTATTTCCTCTTTCTGCCGCCGAATATAGTGTAAGATGGATGAACGGTGAGGTTTCCAAGGCAGGTATTGACACTTACGTTTTGGGGCAGATAATGACCGAGGTTATTGAGGAACACACTGATTTGCAACATGGGGTTGCCATAACTACACTTTATGAAGAAGGTGTGACTTATGAAAATTTCATTCTGGTTTTACCAGATTATCTTATTTATTAATCCAAGAAAGGATTATTTAGTTATGGAACCAATGGCATATTTATCTCAAGGGCGAAGACCCCAGCTTCTAAGCCGAAGTTTACTTTGGCGAAAGCGGCGGGGTGAACTGCCCAACCTCACTATGTTTGGTTAGGGTGGGCGGCCATCTTGCTTGTTATAGCAAACGACAATTTAAAAGGTGAAAGTAAGCGGCACCCCGAAAATATGAGTCTTATTAGGAAGTCTTTTTTCTCCTACGGAGAAAAAAACATTCGAGCTTTGTATCATAATACTAATCCTAGATTAAAAACAATAGTTTGAACGGCGCTCCAAAAGTCCGAGGTAAAGGACTTTTGGAGTGGTTTTAGCCGTGAAGAGGTATTGTATTTTAA
>Ga0131853_10027677_pt1 | contig 10164 bp, 13 predicted proteins | sample TergutLab28metaG_FD_92764 | JGI IMG/M metagenome (GOLD analysis project Ga0131853, IMG submission 92764) | Labiotermes labralis P1 segment gut microbial communities from Petit-Saut dam, French Guiana - Lab288 P1 (version 2) (version 2) | ecosystem: Host-associated > Arthropoda: Insects >... | reverse complement strand
TGCGCTTATTCTGCATGGCTTTGAGGCCATAGGTAAGGTTGCCATACTCACAGCCTACCAGCTTAAGGGCCAGGAAGTTAACGGCAAGCTGGACAAGGCCATTTCTGCCTATGAAGACTTTGAAGCTGAGGCTGAAAAGTTTAAGAAAGAAAGTATTCAAACTGCTATTAGGCTTTAAGGGGTGCTTTTTTTAATCGAATGCCGCCAAAACTTACTCTTGAAATAACCATGAATTTATGTGATAATGTGAACACAACAAAAATGTAAAGCGTTTAACTCTTGAATATTTAGCGAAATTTTGTGAATATGAAGCTGAGCGAATAACAGCAACTTTTAGAGCGTGTCTAGTAAAAATACTGGCACGCTTAAGGTACATTAATGACTAAAGTAAGATTTTGGAGGTGCCCTTCTTGCGCAAGGATTTCAATGGTTGCAATGTGATTATATATGATGAAGATAATAATAAGTTAGCCTCTGTGCGTATAGAGGAGTATAACACAAGCGAAAACAGCATTGCTATCTCTCCTGTGGACGGGCTTAAGGCCGGTATGCTTTGCCATCTTTTAATAATGAGCGCCCCTGTGCCCTACTCTTATAAAGGCCGAGTGCACAAGCGTGGCCGGCGTACCATTATTACGCTTTTTAAGGGTGAGGCAAATGATAAGCGCAAAGGCGCCCATAGATATAAGTCGGACATGCCGACACAGGTGGTATCTTTGATTTTGGATGGAAAAGTGCATGCTATGCATATGTTTACTGAAGGCAGGATTTTGAATATTTCTACGGGCGGAATTAGGTTGCGCACAGTTTATAACGCTTTTAATGTGGGCGATAAGTTTCAGGCTGTTTTGAAAAATAATGAAGTTAACACGCGGCTGAGTGCGGAGGTTGTAAGCCGCACTGACATTGAAGGAAATGAATTTTCTGAGTTCTCTTGTAAATTTGTTGGGGAATCGGTAGCTGATGAAGATAATGAAAATGATTAAGAAATTTTTTGTGTATTAGAGCGAGTATCTTAAGGTGCAGGCTTTGATTATGGAGTTGATAATTATGGACAGTGATAATATTCAGTCCGGTGATGATAATGGGGTTGATAGTATAATAAAAGCTATGGATGATGTTCTTGGCGATTTTCAAAAGCCGGTTTTTGTACCTGTTTCTATGGACCTTCTTTACGACGGCCTAGTTACCATTCATGATAATATTTACGATTATAGCGGTGAGACTGTGGTTTTGGCAACCGGCAAGCCTTTAACTAAAGAAGCTATTGACAGAATACGGCGGCATTTTGTCAGTGTTTCTGAAGAGGTTAAGGTTTCATACGGTACGCACAGGGCTCTTATGGAAAGGTATTTAGGCACCAAAATTCCTGACAGAAAAGAGCTTGAACACCGATTAGCTTACGACAAAATGGCGGTTCTGTGCAGGCGGCTGATAGAAGATATACGGGCTAATGAAGCTTTGCCTATGGAGCTGATTACGAAGCTGCTTAAAGAGCTTAAGGATTGTTATTCTAAGGCTTCTTTGAGTGATATTTTTTGTGTGCTTCATGTGCCCTGTGCCCGCGAGGATGATTTTTACAGGCACTTTCTAAACGTAGCTTTGTTAAACTCTTTGATAGGTGCTTGGAAGAATCTTGGAACAGGCGAGGTAGAGCAGCTTATGTTAGTTGGGCTGCTGCATGATATTGGTATGGCTCTTTTGCCTGAATCGCTTATTATGGCACCTAGAGCTCTTGCTCATTGTGAGTTTGAAGTTATCAAAATGCATACTGTCCGCGGTTTTGATATGATGAAAAATTCAGGTTTTTCGGATTTGGTAAAGTATGGTGTTACTGACCACCACGAGCGGATTGACGGTTCCGGCTACCCTTATGGTGTTGGAGGCGGCTCCATTTCGTTTGCGGCTCGGGTTACGGCAGTGGCTGATGTTTACGCGGCCCGGGTTGCAGGCCGGGGCTGGCGTGAGGCTGAGTCTCCTTTTAATGTTGCAGCTAATCTTGCCGCCCTTGCCGGTGAAGAATTTGATGAGGATATTGTTGAAGTTTTTGTTAAAAAACTAATGAAAGAAATGAAAGGCAGGCCTATACGTCTCTCGTCCGGTGATGTTGCTATGGTTTCTGATTTGGATTTTAGTGATTTAACTTACCCTACTGTTAAATTTGGCGGTGAAGATGGAAAGGTTGTAAAAACCAATCAGGACCTGTTTTGTAAGGGTTTTTATTTTTCAAAAGCAAGTGAGTTATGAGGGAGGGTGTGGTTATGAGTCCGCTACCGTTAAGCCCAATAAAAAAGCTGGTTTTAGCTTCTGTTATATTGCATGTTGTTAGTTTATTTGTTGTTATTCTTCTGGTTTTTTGGCAGACTCCGCTGATATCTTACTTTTACATGGCCCCTTTGCCGGGGGAAGAAATGTTTGTTTTACCTTCTGCTGCGACAATAGCAGCAATTGCTGTGACATTTGTACTGCACTGGATGCTTGTGCTCAGCCTTTTAACAGCTATGAAACAGAATGAAGTAAGGCTTGGGCAGCTTGAGGTAACATCTATACTGGTGCTGGTGTTTTTGCTTTTTGTGTATCCGGTTTTGATATATGCATCATCACAGTTGTCGATGATATTTGCAAGCAGGCAAGGCGTTAGTTATATGGCCACGCTTATGTCTTTGCAGAGTTTGATGTATTATGGCCTTGCCATACGTGGTTTTGGGTTATCGGCTTTATTAATTGCTGCATCCATGTCATGGTATTATTGCTTTATAACGAAAGAGAATTATAAGAAAAATTAGAGTTGATATAAGAATATTTAGAGATGCTGTAAATATTTCAGGAGGCAGTTCTGCTGCCTATACAGATGTGTTTGCCGTGCATTTATAATGCGTTTGTTAGTTATTTATGGAAAAAACAGCTTGTCAAAGAGAAAAATATAATATATAATAAAATTTATAGGAAACGATAAGGTGTGTGCTCTTTGGTCTTTACTGGCTTAAAGGGCGGCAGGCGGGAGAAGCCGCAAACTTCCCCGGCCCTGTATACGTGTAAACAGGACACGTACACAATAACCTTAGTTACACCGCCTATTCATTATACGACACATAACCGCCAAGTGCAAGTCCCTCCGGGGAACCAATTTTCACAGGCAGGTGCACTTATGTATGGTTTTGTCAATATAGTGTATGGTATGGCGGAGGACTGTAATTTATTGGTGCTGTGTATGTTGTCGGGCAATTCCGGTTGAATTGCTTTGGTTGACGTGCACGGTACTTTTTTTGTTTCCTTGGGGTTTTACGACTCTGCCGAAGTTACGGCGGGCGGTTGTTTTTACATAACTTCGGCAGAGTTATCCTCAGGGCATATTAGTTTGTGGCTATTAGCCTTGCTTGAACCACAAGGCGTAAGTCATTATCATTATTTTCACAGGTTGAAAGTGTTAGTATTCTGTCGGTAGCGGTTGGTTTATGGTCAGCCTCGTGAACAGAGCGGTCAATAAACGATTCCAGCATGAGCACCCATTGGTCGCGGCTTGCAAAATTAATGTGGGTGTAGGGAAAGTCAATGTGGGTTGTGTAAAAAGCAAAAACCTCCCAAGCTGTATCTTCATAAAGCGTTGAAAAATTAATAATTTGGTGCTCTTTAAAAAAGTCATAGCCGGCAAAGCGGCTGAGCCCGCCAAACATTGTGCCGTTGCGCATATTATGTCCGTATATCACTGTGTTTTGGTTATCTTTTGTCAAATCCACTTCATAATCGAGAAAAATCCAGCCGGCCCCGGATTGGTTTTTATAAATGTCGTGGTGCAGGTAGAAGTCATTATCTGAGCTTTGTACTACGATGTAGTCTATGGATGTCCCCTCTATCCAAAGCCTGCCTACTATGCCGTCATTTTCAAATTGTTCTCTTAGTGCCAAAAACTCCGGCCGAATCTCTCGTGTGAGTGTGTTCTCAGCAGTTGGTGCCGTGGCTTCTTCTTTAATTTCTCTATAAGGGTTAATTGCCGAATAAATAATTTCCTCATCATCTAATAAAGTTCCCAGCTCATTTATGAGTGCTGTTGATGGCGGCCTTTGGCTTAAATTACTGTATAGCAAAAAAACCGTGACACAGATAGAGGCTGCAAACACAACTTTTAACACGGTCTTTAGTATTTTTTCCTGTTCAGGTTTTTGGCTTTTACTTTCCATATTTCCGCTCACCGTTGTCTTTTTAAATGTCTATTTTAATAACAAAATTTAAAATAATTCTAACATGCTGTAGCATAAATTACAATTAATTTCATACCTTAAACCAATATTAAGCAATATTTTACCCTATTGAAAGGGCTGTCATGCAGCTTGTCATATTGTGTCAGAATTTGATGAGAATTTTTTGTTTCGCTGTTACTGTAAGTATTGTTATACTTGTACATAGCCATAGTCGATTTATTCTATAAAGTATATGTTAAAGCCTGTCTTTTTTTCAAGGCAAATGTCGTTAGTGGTTTTTTGCTTTGCAAAAAAGACCTGAACTTTATCCGGTGTTTTTGGGGTGTGTTGACTATAAAAGGAGAATATGCCACACATGAAAGATTGTTTTAGAGAATTAATACGTGAAAATAAGATTGCAGTAGAAAAGACTAACAGCAACCTGAGCCTTGAAGAAGCTACTCTGCGCTATTATCTGCTTTCACGCCCGGCAGAGAGCCTGTTTTCCTGCGAGTGCTCTGAAGGGCTTGTTTACGGTGTGGCTGTTACAATAAATGGCGGTGTTGAAACACTTGACCCCGGCTTTTCATACCTTAGATCAGAGGCTGTGGATTTCATTAATGAAATAGCTGACGCGCTGGTTACTCCCGTCAGTTTTTTGAGCCTTGTTGATGAGTATGTGGGTATTTTTTAAAAGATTGCCTAGCCCCACAGCAAATTTACAATCCACAGGCTCGCTGCAATGCCGCCAAGATTAGCAAGAAGCGCACCGGGTAATGTTAACCCGGTTTTTTGTATCCTAATGCTCATAAAATAAATTGACATAGTATAAAACACAGTCTCGGTTGAGCTCATCATAACAGAAACCAAACGGCCTATATAAGAATCCGGGCCGTAGTTTTGGAAAAGGTCAAGCAAAAGCCCGCGAGAGGCAGCAGATGAAACCAGGCGCATAATAGAAAGGGGTACTGCTTCGGCAGGAAACCCCAAAGCTGTGCTGAGTGGTGCAAGCGCTCCACTCATTATGTCTAACGCCCCTGAGGCCCTAAGCGCTCCAACCGCTACCATTAACCCCAAAAGCGCCGGAAAAACATTGTATACAGTTTGTAAACCGCTTTTTACCCCCTCTGTAAAAGAGTCATAAATAGGCACTTTTTTCATTAGGCCACCAAGAATAATCAGGGCTATTGTAAGCGGGAGAATTAAATCGGAAATGTAAAAAATCAGCTTCATAAAAAATACCCTACTTCCTTACGAATAGCTTTACAAAAATCACAGCAACCACTGTCGAAAATGTTGTAGCAATAAGCCCCGGAAAAATAATTTCCTGGGGGTTTGCCGAGTTGTATAAGGCTCTGTCTGCAATTATAGTAATAGTTATAAGCTGCAAACTGGACATGTTAATTATTAAAAATGTTGTCATGTAGCCGCTGGCTCTGTCTTTATTTCTGTTTATCTTCTGCATTTCTTCCATAGCTTTAAGGCCCGACGGTGTGGCGGCCCAACCCAGCCCTAAAATGTTAGCTGCCATGTTGGTTGAAATATATTTTGCCGCAAGGCTTTTTGTGCTAAGCCCCGGAAATAAAAATTTAATAGCCGGTGACAGTGCCTGTGAAAATTTATCCAGCGCCCCGGCTTTTTCTGCTATTTTCATGAGGCCGCTCCACATGCCAACCACACCAAGCATTGTTAAGCCTACTGTAACAGCTTCTTTGGCCGAATCTATAACTGCTATAGCCACATCTGCCAAGCGCCCGTTAAAACTGGCCACTACCACCGCTATTAGTATCATGCCGCCCCAGATGTAATTTAGCACGAAATTCCCTCCGATGGTTGTTTCTTTATTACTATGCCTGTTTATGTCTTTAAATTCTCATTAATACTGAATTCGATGCAAAATAGTTTTAGCTGAAATTATTTTGTGTGTATATGCGGCCCAACCGGCGCAACGCACTATAGCAAACGACTTTCAAAATCGTGAGCCGCCTATGTGCTAAAACCTACGGTTTTGCCCAAAAACACCTACCCCAACCGTTGGTCTGTGCGGATGATTTAACCGCACATAGACTGTTTTGGGGCCGCACTTGCCACCTCTCGTTTTTCAATGTCGTTTGCTATAACTTTATGAGCGGGCACCTATTTAAACAAAGCTTAATGGGCTGCCAACAGCAGCAGATTAATAGCGAATAGTAATTTTCTTCAATAAAACAGTTAAAAGTGTAATCCGTTACTATTTTGAAAGTATAGTGGTTTAAGTCCAAAATGGACAGAAACCACGCCCCCATTCGCACCTTTGTTAAAGCAAAAATGCTCATTTTCGGGGCGCTCATTAACTTTAAAATGTCTAAAATGAGCAAGCTCATTTAGGTCATTTTAAAGTTAATTTACTATAGTTTAGGACAAATAATATTTCGACAATAATTTACAGTAATTGACTTTTATAGTAAATTATGGTAATATGTGGAAAATAATAACAGCATATGAAGGGGTAATTTTATGAAATTCACAGGAATAGTACGAAGAGTTGATGAGCTGGGCCGCGTAGTTCTACCCGTTGAGCTTAGGCGCTCACTTAATATTGAAGTTGGGGACTCATTGGAAATCCACGTAGACGAAGACTCTGTAATACTTAGAAAATTTCAGCACACCGATATATTCACAGGCAATACTGAAAATTTAATTGAATTTCACGGAAAAAAGGTTTCTGTGGAATCAATTAGAGAAATGGCAAAGTTAGCTAATTTAATATAAACAGTTTTTTAATATAGGCGCTTAAATGGCGCCTTTTTTTTATTACAAAATGAAGGCAGAAGGCTGCTGCCAAATATCTTTTATTTTTTTGTGAACAAATTTGCCTTTTTCACATAATGCTTCATAAATTTCTTCCGGTAGTTCCATGCAAGTGTTAGATGCTAACGGGTTTCGCCTGTAGCTTTCTGGTTTTATGCAAAAAGTGCTGCGTTCTTTGTTTCATTATATTTCAGAGGATATGGCTATAAATATTTTCAATTAACGTATAAATATCTCTATTTAAGGAAAAATTAGGTATGTAGATTTTAAATTATTTTTTAGGAGGTTAGTATGTCGAATTTGACTCAACAGGAATTAAGTTCAATCAGAGAAGTTGTCACCTCACATCAAAATGTGGCTACAAAACTGGATTCTTACGCACAAAACGTAAGTGACCCTCAGCTTAGACAAATGTTTGACAAAGGCGCACAAGACGCCAGAAAAAACGCCATGGACCTTATTAGTATGATTAGATAGGAGGTATTTTTATGCAGGAAAAAGAAATGGTCTTAGATATTTTATCCGGCACTAAAGCCGGAATAGGCAACTATGCTAAAGTTATCACCGAATGCTCCAACCAAGGATTGCGCACAAAATTCCAACAAATGCGTGATTCGGATGAAAAGTTCCAGTATGATCTGTATAAACTTGCCGAATCAAAAGGCTACTATCATCCGGCGCCTGCGGCAAACCCTACAGATATGCAAGCCCTACAGGGAAGCCTGCAAAAGGATATGGGCAGCGGCTTCTAAATATTTTGCGCTTGAAACTCGTATATTACTGCAAATGAGACTTATACTTGGTCGGAAAGCTGCTTTGCTCCGGTCAAAAAGAACCATATCTAAAACCCCTCACAACTGTGAGGGGTCTTTTTTTATTTGCTCAAGCCGGCAGCGGTTGGTGGTTCCTTCATTGGTCTGCCATCCGGGTTTATGAGCGGCGTAGACTTGTGTAGCAAATAATGATTTCTGCGTGTTTTTCGCTAAAATTGTTCAAGGGAAAAACAATAAAAAATTGTTTGAAATAGTTTCAGGAGAGGTCTGTTTCGTGTGATAATAATGCCACTTAAGCCTCTGCTTTTAGCTCTAAGCGAAGCTTGTCCGCAATAAGTGCAATAAACTCAGAGTTAGTAGGTTTGCCCTTATGGGTGGAAACCGTATAACCGAAAAGATTGTCTATGGCATCCACTTTTCCGCGGTTCCAAGCTACTTCTATAGCATGGCGGATAGCTCGCTCAACGCGGCTGGGTGTGGTATTGCATTTTTTGGCAATTGAAGGGTAAAGCTCTTTAGTGATGTAATTAAGTACCTCAATATCGTTTACCGACATGATGATAGCTTCACGTATATAATGGTAGCCGCGGATATGTGCGGGAACACCGATTTCGTGGAGCATATTGGTGACTCTGGCTTCAAGGCTGTATGGATTCCCCAGACCGCCGGGTTTCACAATAAGTGAGCCTTTAGCGCCTGCATTTTTCTTACTCATTAACTGACGGATGCGTTTTGTAAGCATGTCCATATCAAAGGGCTTGACTATGTAGTATTCAGCGCCTAGGTCTATAGCTCGCTGAGTTATTTTTTCCTGGGCTACAGCTGAGAGCATTACACAAACAGGCTTGTGTGAATTGTCGCTTTGGCTAAGTTTTTCCAAAACTCCGAGACCGTCCAGCACGGGCATAATGCCGTCAATTAATGCTACATCCGGTTTTTTCATGGCGATTTTTTCGTAGGCGCTTTGCCCGTCGTGGGCGACTGCTACCACCTCCATATCCTCTTGTTTTGCGAAATAATTTTGCATTATATCGCAAAAGTCTTTGTTGTCGTCTGCCAATAGTAACTTAATCTTGATATTTTCCATGTTAAACCGCTCCTTTATTATTAATAATTATTTTTTATATGGTAATATTTACCATTTTTATCAATTATAGTCTAAATTCCTGAATAGAGCAAGGACATTCAATTTACAAATCATTCCATATATTTACATAATTCGCATTAAAAGTTAATAAAGTGTCACAACTTACGATAACCTTAAGGTAATTATATGAGTCTTTACACTGTTTGTAAATGTTTTCGCAAGTACAATTTTCGACATGACAATGTCGTATGACTAATGTCGAATAATTTGAACTTTAAATTGTTTACAGCCATTTTGCTTTCGGCAGTCTGTTTTTTTGCTTCAAACAGTTGTTTTATACTAATCTCGATTAAAATCATGAACTGACTTTGTGCTAAAACATAACGGTTTTACGGAAAAATCACCTACCCCAACTATGAGCCGCGGCAGCGGGCGGCACTCTATGTATCACTCTAAGATTATATTACCATTCACATTAGCCGGAGTCTGAATCAAGAAAATTGCCGTATACACTGTTGCTGTGAATAAGTTCGGCAGTCCAAGCATACCTTTAATACTAGCAGAGGGGATGATGAGTATGAGTTTAAAACCAATGTTTTCTTCAAATAAAAAAAGGCGCCCAAATAGGCGCGGTAGGAGGTATGAAACGGCTTGGCCTACTAAATACTTGGAGACTTTAGTGACCCAGTGCATAGTTTGTGCCATACTTCTGTCTGTGGCGCTTATAGTCCGTTTAATAGAGGTGCCCCAAACTTTGGCCCTTAGAAGTCTTTTTTTAGAAACGGTTTCTGCAAATATAGATGTAGCTTATGAAGCAAGAAACTTTGGCGCGTTGATTATGACTGTTCTGGGCGGCGATGATGAAAGTGAGGCCATACCTGCTGGCCCTGCCGGCCGTGATCCGGAAGTTATGCTTGAAAACACTACCCAAGGCGGCACAGGAACAGTAGACTTTCGCATAGATGAAGATATATTGGCAACTATTGATGGGCAGAGTGGAGAGACAGATGACAAAGAGCGAGGGGTAGTTTTAATTGAATAAAGAGTTAACTGTCGGATGCATATGCAATATACTTTCTATTATAACTGTATCACTTTAAAAGTGATACAGCCCAAATGTGAACATAGTCAGTGAGAGTCTTGTGACGGGTTTTAGCGTCACAAGCTCGAACGGTTTTTTCGCCTTTGGCGAAAAAAGACTACATCTTTAATACCTTCGGGATCGCGGTGCGGGACGTTCAATTAAATTTATAGTGGAATTCCTTTGAAAGAGGTATCGGAAATTTAGCTTGATAAATTTCTGATACCTCTTTCAAAGGTAGGCTACGGGCGCGTT
>Ga0131853_10027676_pt1 | contig 10164 bp, 14 predicted proteins | sample TergutLab28metaG_FD_92764 | JGI IMG/M metagenome (GOLD analysis project Ga0131853, IMG submission 92764) | Labiotermes labralis P1 segment gut microbial communities from Petit-Saut dam, French Guiana - Lab288 P1 (version 2) (version 2) | ecosystem: Host-associated > Arthropoda: Insects >... | reverse complement strand
TTCCACTCATGCACGGTGTAAGTAGCAAGGTGGTTTTGGTATGTAGTGTTGCTGTAAGGGAGTGTTTTGTGTTGCTTTGTATATGTACTTACATATCTTAGCACGTAGGTTAATGGCAGCGAAAGCTGGGCTCCTGCGTGTTTTTTTGTTTGTTGTTCTCAGGTTGGCTGTTGGTGAGTAATTGAAGATTCCGTTAGTGAAGGGTTGTTGGCTATCCTTGTTCTAGCGGAATTTTTATTGTTGTGTTGATGGTGTGATTCACAAATAAAATGAGTAGCAAAATATAGTGGAAGTTTATGGCGAATGTTAATGAAGTAGAGACGGGTACAGATTCTACTTGCAAAAAAATCTGCACCCGTCTATGACTGAAGGGTGTATTCATAAGGAAAAACTAGGTGTGATGCATTGATGTTTTTTCAATGTGCCAATTTTAACCATTTTCTCTTGCGTGTTGATTTGGTTAATATTTGCTGCACTTTTAAATTGCTAAAAACATACAATCATATATTGTAAAAATCCGTATCAATTATCCTTTCAAAATCGTTTGGTGCAGTAAATTCGGCGGAATAGTCAGGGTTGTCTTCGAAACCTGAAATTAATAACATATTATCACGTAAAGTCACATCTCGAATAACGTGACTAAGATAATTTGATGGGTTAGTTATTTTCTTGCTGTACTTCTTTACAACAAGCATTTTTTCAACGTCCACAACGCTTAATTTGCCGGATATTGTATTTGCGAGTGCATATGGAAAACCTAAATCGTATAGAGATTCGATGGTCCCACTTTTAATGCTACCCAGCACAGCTCCACTGTCGATGTCAACTTTAAAAATACTGTTTAATGACTTGAAAAATACTAGATAGTTAGAATAAACAAAAATACGACCGATTCTCCCCTCGGAAAATCTCCAAATCAAAGAATCCGATGCAATATCATAAGCACTGATGCCCTTCTTTAACCCGCTAATACCGTTTTCCCAAGCATCGACAAAAAGCTTGCTTCCATCTTTTGATACAGGTATACCGTAATGACTATTAGAAAATGCAGAGAATTTTATATTGTACAGTTTCTCTGACTGATGGTTATGAAAATGAACTGTGCACTCTCTAAAAGATTCTTGTTCATCCACATCTAGCGTCTTACAGTTATTGACAGCTATAGTGCGAGTTCCGACCTTAATCACATTCTCCTCAAAGAAGATTTTTTCTACAATGTTGTTATCGTAATACTGTACAAACCCGTTTTTTAACCTCTTGATATTCATAATCAATTTCCACCTTATGGGCTAAAATATCCCTGCAACATAGGTTGCAGTGTATATCACAAATAAAATGCGTAGCAAAATAGAGTGGAAGATTATAGCGAATGTTAATGAAGTCGAGATGGGTACAAATTTTACTTGCAAAAAAATCTGCACCCGTCTCTGGCTGAAGGGTATATTCATAAGGAAAAACTAGGTGTGATGCATTGATGTTTTTTCAATATGCCAATTTCAACCCTTTTCTCTTATATGTTGATTTGGTTAACATTTGCTGCACTTTTAAATTGCTAAAAACATACAATCATATATTGTAAAAATCCGTATCAATTACCCTTTCAAAATCGTTTGGTGCAGTAAATTCGGCGGAATAGTCAGGATTGTCTTCGAAACCTGAAATTAATAACACATTATCACGTAAAGTCACATCTCGAATAACGTGACAAAGGTAATTTGATGGGTTGGTTATTTTCTTGCTGTACTTCTTTACAACAAGCATTTTTTCAACGTCCACAACGCTTAATTTGCCGGATATTGTATTTGCGAGCACATATGGAAAGCCTAAATCGTAAAGAGATTCGATTGTTCCACTTTTAATGCTGTCTAATACGGCTCCATTATTGATATCAATCTTGAAAATATTAGACAGAGCTTTAGAAACGATGAGATAGTTCGGATAAACAAAAATCTCCCTTATCTTTCCTTCGTTGAACCTCCAAAGAGCAGAAGCAGATTCGATTTCATATGCTTGTATTCCCTTGTTTAGTCCACCAAATCCTTTTGCCCAAGCACCAATAAAAAGCTTGCTGCCGTCACAAGAAATCGGTATGCCATACTGGCTATTGTATGAATCACAACCAATATGCAATTCCTTCGGTGACTTATCATAAAAAAATACTGTACATATGCCTTTTTCATATTCGCAAACAATTCGCTCTACAACTGTATTGTCAAAACATTGTGTAAACCCTCCAACAATATTTTCAATTTTCATATTGCCTCCCCCTATGTTAGAAATTAATCTGGAAACCAAACAGTTGTGCTAATTCTCTAGCATGTTGAAACACTTGGTCTACAGTGGGATTTAGAACTCTATTAAAAAATATTCTCCAAGCTTCGTTATAAGCGTTGCTCCAACTTTGATGAATGGTTGTGTCTACCCAAGAACCAAACCTTGGGTCATGAATCTCCAAACCTAAACGACTAAACTGTGAGGAATGTGATTGTGGTAACACATGGTGTGCCTAAAGTTCCTCGAATTAAATGTTCTAAATGCAGACTGTGCACCACCGATTTTTATTCCAGTAGAAAGCCCAATTACAGTATTCATAGGCAGTTGTAACATTGAAAATTGTTGTTCAACCATTTGAATGCCTTCTGGTGAATTAGGGTCTATTCCCATAAACTCTGTCATTCGTTCTGCAGTTCTCCATTGGGTCTGTGCATTTCTTTCATGAATACCTCGTTGCCAATCACGATAGGTATTCCAAAGGTAACGAATATCATCCCACGAAAGGAAGTCACTCCAGTTCCGTTATGCCACCATGGATCTTCAGAAAGCCAGCGCCCCGTGCGGGGGTTATAATGCCTATGAGCTGTATAATAAGTCTGTGTATGAGCATCCCAATACATCCCACCCCAGCGGAAACGGTTTGCATTGCTCGGGTCCGGATTAACCTTCACGCTAAAAGCAGAATACCGATACGTGTGTAAAATCTGTCCTTGGTTACCAGTCCGTTGAACTCAAGATTCTTACGGCGTGGTTGCTAGACGAGAAAATCGCCCACACGACACATAGAAAATGCCAGCTCCGATTACTCGAAATGAGCATTGATTTCATAGCACATTCTTATCGCCCTCTGTATAAGTATCGCTCTAATTCGCTAAGTGCATTTATAGGCAAAAAAGGTTTTATTACTTCAAGGAAGATATTGTTTTTCTCAACTGCACGCCCATTAACAACGATAGGGGAGCTACTGCCCCATCCCCACATTGTAACATTAAATATATCTTGCCCATTTTCTGTCCTAAATACATAATGAATTCTAGCATCAATCCTTGGCTCACTTTCAACTGGGATTAACTCAACATTCGCCAACCTGTTAAGGAGATAAAAAAGATTATCCTCTTGGCGAACGCCCTGTACCGTGATTCTATATTGGTGAAAATCCCCCGTCAAATATGCAACGCTTAGAGGGAATCGAAAATGGGTATTTGGGTCAAGAAAGTAGATTGTCAAGCTAAGACCTTCTGAATCATTCTGTTCAAAAAATTCTGACAGTGTAATTGACGAATTTCTTGAACCTCTTGTATAGCCCGCTCTCCAGACAACCAAGATTACAGCAAGTATTAGCAATACTACGATAATCCCCCCGAACCTGCCTTTTATTATCTGCAAAACTATTCCTCCAATCGTTATTGCGCTTAATTTACAGAGGGATTTCCATGTTTTTATCAAGAAAATCCCTCACATGTCTAACGTTTTGTTATGGTCTCCATGGATTCAGACTCTCGTAAGTCCAGCTACGTATAGTTGCAATACGAATTCCTACGGGAGAGCCAGGGGCATTTCGTAAATTTATTGGCAATGGAATTGGAATAACTCTTGTAACTGATCTTATGCCCCAATCTGTAGAGTTATCCATTCTTAACGTTCGAGATGCATCGTCAAAGTTTCTACGAGTAAATTCCCCAAGTTCCATTGCTATAGGAGTTTCAAATCTACTTAAATTGTCTGCTTCACGTGCGGTAACCGCCCAATTATGAAAACCCATCATACCAAGTTCTAACCTTTGAAACGCATGTCCCATTTCATGTGCCAATCCAAGTGCCGCACTTTGAACATATCTTTCATCGCCCAGCACGAGCCCACTTCTAGGAGCCCAATGAATTACATTGTCTCTGTAACAAAATGATGTATCATGTCCACGATTGAAACGTATCCATAATACCTGCCCTGAGTTTTGCAAAGCTTCTATTAATGCCCTTGCTGTTTCTGAGGTTTTAAGATATGCCATGGCTCTATCAAATGCTTCTCTTTGGGCATCATTTGGCCTTCCATCCACACAGCCGAAGCGTCACCGTGCGGACACTGCCACGGCGCCCACAGAGCAATGTCCGTGCAGTGACGCTTCTTGGGCAAATGATATTTGGTGAGTTACATGGAATCATTTTACGGCAGTCGAATTCTCTGTAAGTTGGGAATTTATGGCGGTGTAAATCCGCTTGGCACTCTTTAGTACATGACGTAAAGGTAGAATGCTCCTGAATTATCTTGAGCTATAAAGGCTACTGTCCATCTTGTTTGAGCACGAAGACCAAAAAGAGACGTATTTGACGAAAATCTTTCTCTGAATAAAACTTCTTCGACATCTACAAGGTTTAAGGATTCATGTCTGAAATCATTTTTTACACTACCAATCATTCCAATAATTTCATAAATCAAACCAAACTCGTAGGTATCTCTCCATTTATCAAAAGTATACTGGTTTATTTCGACCTTTGCGTAAAATGAACCGGAGCCACGAGCACTAAACGAATAATCGACTATATTATATGAGTTTGGGATATCAAGACCAATTGCTCTACTGATATAATCTCTTCTGAAAATAATAGGTCGAAAAAAAGTTATGAAGCAATATATCAAAGTTATACCAATGATGAAAACGCCTAAAATGGATATAACCCATTTCACTTTATTGTTTATCATAAAACCACCTTCTTAATTGCACATTGTAATATGAATCGCTGATTAAGAAAGAGTTCCGAATTAATAATAGATGTTCACGTACATTATTAATTCAGAACTCTATACTATTGACTAAAACCTTGCTTCATGCATTTCCCTTATAAAATGTGCAGGGCTTCTCCGTCTACTTGCAGATATTGCACGCTCATCTATCATTGTCATTCCATTCGATAATTGTGAAAATGCAGCAATATAACCGCTTCTCGAAAGAAAACCGCCACCAAATCCCGCAAACCTCATTTGAACATTCAAGTTACCAGTTGGGGCAAAAACAGTTTCACTATTAATAAAACGTGTAAAATTATCAGCTATATTGAGCGTACCAATCCCAGGGTTACAACTCATCAACAGTAGCATAGATATATTTTGGCTTGACAAGTTTAACAAATTATTCATTTGATGTACTGACATGCCAAAATCAGTGTCCAATGTTCCGCCAGGTCTGTAACGCCTTCCATGGTCTTGCACACTGTCAAATTGAAGTCTATCATCACGTCCGTGACCAAAAAATACAACTGCGCCTATATCGCCTGACAAATTATTCCACCAAGCTCCAAAATCCTCTGCTTGCCATCCTCGTGTATCTATTTGGTGGACAGTTCCGCCAAATAATCTTTCCAGTGCAGCAGCCATATTGTTAACATGCCATTGAACACTAAACTCAGAATGTTGGTCTGGGTCCCACAAAATAAAGCTGGGCAGTTCTGCAAATAGCCCCCAAGGATCAACCCACATGATGGGGTTGTGCATGACGAACATGTACAAATTGCCGGATTGCGTCACACAACTTTGTAAGTTGCCATGTAGTGCGTGGAAGAACGGGTCAGGGGTAGTCCACCTTCCTCGACGTGGGCTATAAATTCTATTCCGCGTCATGTACTCGCTGCGGTGAGTATCGTAATACATTCCACTGAATCTAAATCTGTTACCGTTATTCGGGTCCGGGTTAAGCTCGACGCCAAACGAGAAGTATATAAGAACTACAAGAATATAATCTTGCAATAAAGCTCACATGTTTGGGCTTTTATTCACCCACGGAAACATTGACTTTTTCGTAGTCGAACGAAATATCATCCGCAAACTCTTTGACAGAAGTGTTCAAGTCGATTTCCATTTGGTACCCTCTCCATAATCGAACCTCGTTGATTAAGCCAGAAGCAACCATTTTCTGCGTTTCAAGGCTACTCTCATCGAAAATCTCACACCAAGTGCGAATCCGCGTATGCTCCTCTTTTGTTTTTTCATAAAAGGAATCTGTCTCATTTAGTTTAGACTGTAATTGTTCATACCTAGAGGTTTGCTCGGTAAGCGCAGCATCTGTGTCGGTAATAAGCTGGCTAAGAATTTCGGCTGTAAAGGAACTGCTGCCTTGTAGAACATTAATTACTTCACCTTTGTATGCCGTTAAATCCTTATTAAGCTTGGAAATATCTTTTGTTATAGTTTTGATTTGTCCATTCAACTCCGACAAGGTACGCTCATGCTGTTTCTCCCACGAATGTGTCGGAGGCGTATCTTGTATTTTTGCAAATATCTGCTTTAATACGCTTCTTACAGCATCATCTACCCTATCGGATAAATATCGTTGCTGGCACATATTACCGCCAATGCTTGAACCATAGCTGCAAATCCCGTTTTTTTGTTTCGGTTTCGTGTTCTTGAGTTGGAAAACGATAATCTATACCCACAGTGGCCGCAAAAAATATTGCCTGACAAAAGCGAATTTCCTTTCGTCGTCATCGGTATTCTTCTTATTGCATGTTTCTTATTATTACGTGCTTTTCGCACCATCAATGCTCTGTTGAATGTATCATCGTCAATGATTTGCAGTCTGGGAACATGTGTACAAGTTTCACCACGCTTGACATTTCCAATATACAATTCATTTTGGAGCATTCGGGTTACATTTAACTGACTAAATAATCTGCCATTTGGCTTTACAACACCTTGTTCGTGTAGGTATTGTGCAAGCCTTCGGCAACCGATTCCTTCGTTTGCATATTTGCTAAAAATGGTTCTGACCATATCAATTGCCTTGTCGTCAACTGCATAATCAAATACTTCGATTCCTTTTTTATCGTTAACACGTCCGGATTTCACCAAGCGATAACCAAACGGCACTATGCCTCCCGCAAAACGCCCCTCGCCAACGATTTGAGCGATGCGGGTTTTTATTCTGATTGATGATTTTATACTCTCACCGGATGCTTGCCAATAGCGGATATAGTTCAACAGTTTATCTACATGACTGTCGAGACGCTGTTCGCCTTCGTTGACGCTCCACACCTCTATATTATTGCGGATAAACCATTCAACAACAAACGGTGTTTCATCGTCTCTACGGCCTAACCGATCAAACATGAAAACAAGCAAAATGTCAAAGTTGCCCAATGCAGCTTCTCGCTGGATTTCAAGGATTGCATCCCTCTTTGTGCTGGACACTTTGAACCCAGATACGCCCTTTTCATAAAATTCATTTACGACTTCCCAACCTTGACGTTCGGCAAACTCCCGGCAGGCTTGTTTTTGCATTGGTATATCGTCATTTTCTTTATCAACCTGTATTTGTTTAGAAACACGATACAGACAAAAAACACGTTTTTTATTTTCCATAGTCGTTCATCTCCTTTTGATGTAGTAGATGGGTGACTATGGATTCAACTAATATTTCAGTTTTCAATGTGCAAGCAGGGAGAGAATTCAAGCCCTGCCCTACCTCCATAATACTATTTTTTGAGCCTATATTCAACATGCTTCACCTTCCGTCTTTACAATATCTTGATGCAATGTTGATACTAGTAACTTCTTTGCAGAGGAAATGGCTTCCCCATCGCTGTTGGATAAAAATTTCAATGTAATGTTTGCATCGTTGATTACAATGCTACGTACAACAGCGTGCTCAGATTCAACCGTGTCATTGTGCTTCATTTTTTCACCTTCTCAATAAAGTATTGAAGGAATTTTCTGTATTCACAATGCCTGGCGTGACAGAACATAAAAAATAAATCCCTTCACATACTTTCCATTGAGAAGGTGCCTTTGAGTACCCTGTTTCATTGTTATTGAGCGATTTCCAGATTTGCTGTATTGGGAGAAAAGCGATTTGCAAGCAGGGGAAGTGGATATCCACTTCCAATAAACTGCTTGATAGGGTGAGCCCTATTACCCCTCGACCAACTCATTTTTTGAGTTGGTCGTTAAGCCCACTTCGTGGGCTGCTGCGGCTGATGATGTCAGCCTATTTTTTTGTTCGTTCAATATTACCACTTACACATAAGTTTTTTATTTTGGGTTTTAAAAATGCCCTCCGATTTCTCGAAAGGGCATTATAGTAAATTTATATTGTGAATTACAATTGCACTTCAAATGATACGTGCGAAATAATATTCTCTAAGTTGTTGAATAGAGTGTCTATGTTTTTATGCTCACCAACTTCGTAAAGTTTTATCACAGCCTTGTTCCTTTGCTTTGAAGCTTCCAACACGACAAGCAAACCTTTGGGTGATAACTCTACCACTTTTTTAGTCAAGTCGCTTGGTAACGAAGATATCTTACCGCAAAACGTTTGCCGGACGCTATTAAGAATTTTGTTGAGCAGTATCGAATTTAAAGCTTTCCACTCCTTGCAATACAACTTACAATACCATCCGTCATCATGGGATAGGTAAGCATAGTTGTTTTGCAAAACATCAAAGAATGGAGATTTTAAAGGCTCGTACATATGCGTTAAATAAAGCAATTCTGCAATATTATCTCCCGTTAACTGGCTTACTAATGCGGTATCCTCATAATCAACAAAACAGAAATCGCCGTAGTTATATATGTTTTGGAGTTTTAGTTTAGCAATATCATCTTGCCCCTCTAAGAGCTCAAACCTATGACAGTATTTCTCTCCAATATCAATGGGTTTTAGCAGTAGCATGTTTTTAATTGAAATTGGTACGCATTCGATAAAGTCAACGAATTTGATTCCTGAAAATATAGCTTCGTCCCTTTCAGGTGTTAATTTTGCATATATTTTTGTAACCTTATTGCTCATATTATCCGACCCCTTTTGATTAATACTGGATTTTACACCCATACGAGCTTTGGTGTTAGCTTCGGAATAGTCAGTGGTGGAAGCGATGGGAGTGTAGGATTAGGCCAAATAGGCATTATAGGGAAATGTGTTGCTGGGCAAAAAGGCATCGGCCCTATAAAGGGAGCACCCGTTTCGAGGAACATCCTAATTAATGCATCGTTACTAAATGAAATTGGTCCAGACACACCAAAACCTCTTCCCAGTGCAAATGCCCTCTGTGCCACTCTACCATCAGGAAATGTGATTGTGGTAATTCCGTGTGTTTCAAAGATATCATGGTTTATCATTATTTGACTTAGCCATTTATTTTGATTGCCGACCCAATCCCACCCAGTTTTATTTTTTAAGTCACGCAAAACTCTCCTAGGAGGACTTCCTGGCGAATTTCCACCTTTATCATGCGGAGAACCATCATCATTTTGCGACCAATGCTCACTATCATTGAATAAATGTACATGTTTTCTTTGCGTACTGCCTGACTTATCCCTTTCTATGCGCGCAAACCATCCTCGCCCGAGGTCATAAGTATACAACCCACGTGGGTCTATGAATCTAATAGGATTGTGCATGGCGAACATATACAAGTTGCCAGATTGCAGAATTGCGTGGACACTTGGCATGTATCTATTATTTCGCATTGTTGGACTGTCTCCGAAAATTATGTTGCCATGTAACGCATGGAACCAAGGATCTGGAGTGAGGAACCGCCCGGTGCGAGGGTCATAGATTCTGGCACGTAAATAGATTTCGCCGCCACGATGTAAATCGTGGTACTCGCCATTAAACCTGAAGCGATTAGTTGAACCCACGCCACCCGAACTTGTAGTTCCTAGATATACCCCAAAAGCCGAATACTGATAAGTATGAAAAACCTGCCCCTGATTACCAACCCTCTGCACCACACTCCCCCGGGCATCAAACAAATACCACCCATGCAAAGGGCTACGCACCAACTGCCCACCTGCTCCACGAATATACACAAAAATATTCCTAAAAAGCTCACAATGCTCCAGCACTACATGCCCACGCACCCATATATGGTACGTCGTTATCCCATTCACCGTTTTTCTACG
>Ga0131853_10027669_pt1 | contig 10167 bp, 6 predicted proteins | sample TergutLab28metaG_FD_92764 | JGI IMG/M metagenome (GOLD analysis project Ga0131853, IMG submission 92764) | Labiotermes labralis P1 segment gut microbial communities from Petit-Saut dam, French Guiana - Lab288 P1 (version 2) (version 2) | ecosystem: Host-associated > Arthropoda: Insects >... | reverse complement strand
GCCTACTTCGACCGGTCAAGTCACGGCGATATTCAAAGTCGCGTGACCAACGATGTGGACACCATCGGGCAGACCATGAACCAAAGCCTCGGCAGCATGGTCACCTCTACCACCATGTTTATCGGCTCGGCGATCATGATGTTTTATAACAGTTGGATTCTGGCCCTCGTCGCCCTTGGCGCAAGCATGCTCGGCTTTTTGGGCATGGGGCTTGTTATGCGGAAGTCTCAAAAATATTTCGTCCGCCAGCAAAAGGACCTGGGCTTTGTAAACGGTCACATCGAGGAGATGTACTCCGGACACAATGTAGTCAAGGCATATAACGGCGACAAAGAGGCGAGGCGCGTTTTCGAAGAGATCAATGAGCGCCTCTATGACAGCGGCTGGAAAAGCCAGTTCATGTCCGGCCTCATGATGCCTCTCATGATGTTTATAGGCAACTTCGGTTATGTCGCCGTCTGCGTCGTAGGCGCTGTGCTGGCCATGAACGGCAATATCCAGTTTGGCGTAATTGTCGCCTTCATGATCTATATTCGTCTGCTGACCCAACCTCTCTCTCAAATCGCCCAGGCCTTCCAAAATCTGCAAAGAACCGCCGCCGCCAGCGAGCGCGTGTTTGACTTCTTCGACGAACCTGAACTGGAAGACGAAAGCCAAAAAGAGAAGCGTCTGACCAATGTAAAAGGCAACATCGCCTTCCGCAACGTGAAATTCGGATATGTCCCCGAGCAAACCATCATCCACGACTTCTCTGTCGACATCAAAGCCGGACAAAAAGTCGCCATTGTCGGACCCACAGGCGCCGGGAAAACCACCATCGTCAATCTGCTGATGCGTTTTTATGAACTGAACGCCGGTAAAATCCTGATAGACGGCCTCTCCATCAACGAGGTGCCCCGGGCAAATGTCCATGACCAGTTCTGTATGGTCCTACAAGACACTTGGATTTTTGAAGGCACGATTCAAGAAAACATCGTCTATTGTAAACAAGGCGTGACAGACGCCCAAGTAGAGAGTGCCTGCAAAGCCGTGGGTCTGCATCACTTTATCACAACCCTGCCAGAGGGTTATCATACACCCCTCAATGAAAAAGCCACCCTCTCCCAGGGACAAAAACAACTGGTCACCATCGCGAGAGCCATGATTCAAAACGCCCCCATGCTGATCCTAGACGAAGCCACAAGCTCCGTAGACACTCGCACAGAACATCTCATCCAAGAAGCCATGGACAAACTCATGGCCGGCCGCACCGCCTTCGTCATTGCCCATCGTCTCTCCACCATCAAAAACGCCGACTTGATCTTAGTTTTGAGCGATGGAGACATCATAGAAAGCGGCAATCACAAAGAACTGCTGGAAAGAAAAGGCTTTTACGCGGAGCTTTACAATAGCCAATTTGAGTTTTTGAACAATGTCTCATAATAGCTGCAGGGCACGACTAGATAGTCGCGCCCTGCATTACATCTCACACAAATTATCCCCTGACCGTTTCATAAGGCCAAGTAATAATCCCACCAAAGTCATATACCCTTGTATAACCCAGCGCCGCGAGGTCCGCCGCCGCCGCTGCGCTTCTGCGTCCGCTTTGACAGTAGACCAGGATAACAGCGTCTTTGTCCAGAAGCTCCGCCTCGGCCCTGTCTAGAATTTCATCAAAGGGGAGCAAAATCGCCCCCGCAATCCGCGCCTCTCGAAATTCTGCCTCGGTGCGCACATCCAGCAGGATAAAGCTGTCAAGCTCTGTCATCATGCCGTAGGCTTCCGTGGCGGAAACGGTCTGCCAATGAACTTGCAAGTTGTCTGAAACCTCAGCCTGGTCGCTAGGACCTTCTGTCAACCCCTCGGAACAGGCCGCAAACAGAGACAACAGTCCCAGGAAAAGCAAAAGAAAGAGCTTTTTCATACAGACTCCTCCGGTTCATTACATTCGCATAATTCCGTGCCAAAACAGCGCAGACAATGTATCATGTACAAAAAAGAATGTCAACAGCTTGGCAAATATAGGGAGGGAACTTTTTTCATCCCCCTACGTCTGCATACACCAAAGGGCAAAGCCTACTACACGTTTGGGTTCGACAAGCACAAGTAGAGAGGTTGTATGTGTATGAAAAAGGCTATCATCTTGGGTTTGGTCTTGGTCCTAATCCTTTCAGCGGTTCTCATTTTCCAGGGCAGAGAACGTAGCGAAGACCCCGCTGTCCCCTCCCTTGACATGGGGGAAAATCTCCTCGCGGAACGCAGCTTTACGCCAGCTCAGGCCCCCCTCGACACCCGTCCTATAGCCACCCCCCTTTCCCTCAGCGAGGCCGTTGCCGGTGAGAACCCACGAGACGGCTACATCCTCGCCCCCACCATCGTTGGACCTCAGGGGATAGACATGTTCAGCACCTTTGCCCTGCAAACCCCCGCGGACTATGGCGCATCCATTCCCTCCATTGCCATAGACGGCCAACCAGAGCCCAGCATAAGCCGCGAGGACAATATCACCTTCCTCGTAACCCCTGCCATTCCCCTCACTTCAGGCAGCGTATACATCTTTCGGCTCACGGACAACAATGCAGGAGACATCACCTGGGCATTTCAAACCGCCCAGCGCTTTGAAATAACAGCCACCCTCCCCCGCAATGAGTCCACAAATGTACCTCTGCGCACAGGCATTGAGGTAAGCTTCTCCTTTGGGGGGGCCATTGACATCACAGATCACTTTCGCATCTATCCCCATGTAGAAGGCCGTTTCATTCATCGCGATTCTACGGCTATTTTCATGCCCACAGACCCCCTTGCCGAGGGTCAAATCTACACCGTTACCATCAGCGCTGGCCTCCACGCGCCAGATTCCGACGAACCCATCGCGAGAGACCATGTATTTTCATTTGAAACCGAGTTGCTCACAGCGCCGTCAGAAGAATGGGTCGCCCAGGTGCATTTTTCCAATCAGCTCGTAGAGTTCCCGTCCTTCGCGCCGCCAAGCGTGCACTTTTGGCTCAACTATGACAGAGACAGAACCCGCCCCGGGATAGACATACAGGTCCACCGACTCAACGACCGATCCCAGGGCATTGCCACAGCCCATCAGCTTGCCGCTACCCCCAGTTGGTCACAACTTTTTCACGCTGACCGTTTTGTAGACACCTCCGGCCTCACAAGGGTTTACACCTCGACGATTCCAAGAAACCAAAGCGCGTCAGACTGGGACGAGACCTATACCCTCTCCTCCACCTTAGCCCCTGGATTCTATGTGCTCACAGCCACCGTCGGCAGCGCCCTCAGCCAAGTCATCATCCAAATTACAGACCTGGCGGTGCAAACCCTCGCCGACAATGACAAGACCCTCTTCTGGATCAATGATATGACCACCGGCCAGCCCGCCGCCGGAGCCAGGGTCCATGACCCCACAGGCAATCACACTGTCGAAGCCACCCCATACGGCCTCGCGGTCCTCCAGCGCAGCCTATCTGCCGGTGAATATGTCATCATTAACGTCGGCGGCAAGGAACACGTCGTATTTGCAAGTTCCTTTGACCCTTGGTCCTTTCGCGGCAGTTGGGGCTGGGGTTGGGGAATGCAGAACGCAAGCAGCTATTATTGGACAGCCCTCCAACTAGACCGCACACTCTTCCAGCGCAGTGATACCGTCTCCCTCTGGGGCTTTGTGCAAAACCGTCACCAGTACGAGACCATCACCTACGTCACCGCCATTTTAACCGAACACACCTGGTGGCACTCTCCCGAGGGCGACACCTTGCAAAGGCAGAACATTCCCGTTGCCTACGGGGCATTTTCCGGCGAACTTCGCCTGCCTCACCTAAATCCAGGCTCTTACGAGCTCGCGGTTTATCATGGCGACATCCTGCTGAGCTCCACCTTTTTTAGCGTCATGGACTACGTGACCCCACCCTATCGCCTCAGTATCTTGGCAAGCAGAGAGGCCATCTTTGCTGGCGAGGAAGTCACCTTCACCGTCAAAACCGAGTTCTTCGAAGGAACACCCGTGCCAGACCTAGATATCTCCTACGACCTCTGGGGTTGGGAACTCACCGCCGAAGAGCGTGGCAGCAACCAGACAAATCGAGAAGGTGTCGTCGAAATCTCCGCAAGACCCTACGCCGAAAACGCCGCCGTACACGGCGAAAGGCACCTGAGCTTTTCAGCGGAAGCCACCCTGCCGGAAATTGGCTGGACCCATGCGTGGGCCCATGTCCGTGTATTTGTCAACGACATAACGCTGCGCCCCCAGGCCTCCCGTGACCGTGGAGACGCAAACCTCACCCTCCACGTCCACAACATCGACCTAGACCGCCTCAACGACGGCTCCGCAACGGACTGGGGGGATTTTCTAGGTGCACCGACGGAGGGGCAAGTCGTCTCCGTCGAAATTTTAGAAATCTACTGGGAACCCATACGGATCGGGGAGCGCTACGACCATGTCACAAGACAAGTCGTCCCACGCTATCGACACGAGCGGCGGGAAAACTCCCTGGAGCGCTTTGAACTGACGACCGACGCGGAAGGCCAGGCCACCCGGGACTTCCAGGTACCTGACCGGGAACGGGTCAGCTACATGGCGCGTCTCACCACCACCGACGGCAATGGCCGCCAGATCACAGAATATGTATTCATCGGTCGAGACTTCACATGGTTCCACTGGAACGCCGAGGACGATCAGCTCTTCTTAGACGGCGTAGCGGAAGACGGCTATGACATCGGCGACCAAGTGGAGCTCACCATCATGCGAGGCACCGAGGCCGTCACCCAGGGCAATTTCCTGTTTGTGACCGTGCAAAACGGGATTTTAAGCTATCACATCGGCCAAAACCCTCTGACCTTCACCTTTGGCGAAGAGCATGTGCCCAATGTGCAAGTATTTGCCTACCATTTTAATGGCCATACCTATGAGGCCGGTTGGCGCATGTCAGAGCGGCTCCGTTTTTCCACCACAGACCGGAATCTAGAAATCGAGGTCTCCACAAATGAGGAAACCTACAGACCCGGAGACACGGTGACCCTCCACATCACCACCCGAGACCAAGAAGGCAATCCAAAACCCGCCAACGTCAACCTCAGCTTAGTAGACGAAGCCCTCTTCGCCTTAATGGAGTACACAAAAGATACCCTTGCCATGCTCTACGGGAATGTGAGCGACAGTCTCCGCTTTAGCACAGCAAGCCACAGGACTTTTGCAAGCGAAGGGATAGAAGGGCTCTACTGGGGAGGGCCGATCGGCGGTGGCGGTCTTGCCTCCTTCGGTTTGGCCGCTCCCGCTGCCTCTCCTGTCGCGGAGATGGCAATGCAAGCGGATTCCGCTGACGGCGACCGGGGTAGTGCCGCCCACCTTCGCGAAAGATTTGAAGACACCGCCATTTTCGCAAGTCTGCGCACCAACGAAGCGGGAGAGGCCAGCTTTACCTTTCAGCTTCCAGACAACATCACCTCCTGGCGCATAACCGCCTCTGCCATCAGCGGGGATTTATATGCCGGAAACACCCTGCAAAACCTGCAGGTCACACAGCCCATGTTCCTCCACTATACCCTAAACAGCACCTTCTTAGTAGGCGACAGGCCCTATATCGGCGTAAATGCGTACGGCACCAGCCTCCCCGGTGGAGAGCAAGTGCTCTTCGAAGTGTGGCGGGAAACTGCCCCCACTGACATTCGCAGTGCCAGAGGCTCCGCCTTTGAGCGCGTCAATATCCCTCTCTGGGAAATGACAGAGGAAGGCTTCGGTGCTCTCATCATTCAAGCCACCGTGGGCGACTACAGCGACGCTGTACAACACCGGTATCAGGTAGTCGCTTCCCACCGCCAAGTGGACACTGCCACGTTTTACGAAGTGTCGGCAGACACGGTCTTTGATATCCCCTCCCAAGGCCTGACAGACATCACTTTCATAGATCGCGGGCGCGGGCAGTTTTTAAATGACCTGACCGCTATGCGCCACATCTGGCAAAACGGCGCAAGGATCGAAGGACTTGTCGCCAAACGAGAAGCCACAGCCCTCATCCAAATCCACTTCCCAGACGCGCTCCTCTTTGGCGAAACCGGCATCTTCGATGTGGCGGAATATCAAACCCCAAGCGGCGGGATAGCCATCCTCCCCCACGCCGAGGCCGACCTGCAAACTACCGTCGCCTTGCTCCCATTCATTCTGGACGATATCAATTTGCCAGCCCTAAGAGGCTACCTCCGGGATATCGCAAACAGCGGCGTGACCGAAAACAGAATGCTTGCCCTCTATGGCCTTGCCCTGCTCGGCGAACCCGTGCTCTTAGACTTGCAGCGCTATGCCTCCCTCCCCCATCTCTCGGTCAGAAATGCCGCCTATGTGGCCCTGGGTCTTGCCGCCCTGGGGGAGACCCACAGGGCCTCTGACCTCTACAACAGCCACATCGCGCCCCACATACAAGTCGTCGCGCCCTACTACCGAGTAGATACAGGCGGAAACCGCAGAGACATCGCGGACGCAACTTCCATCGCCGCACTGTTAGCGGCCCAACTCGGAAAACCTGAAAGCCTGGGACTTCACAACTACGCCACAAGAAACCGCCCTCCAAACCCCCTCATGAATGTGGAACGCTTGGCATTTATTTCCTATGAAATCGAAAACCACACAGACAGAGCCGCCAGCATCACTTACACCCTGTTTGGCGACACCGTGACCCGAGACCTAGGACACGGCGGGCAGTTCACCCTGCGCATTCCGGTGCAAAACATGGACGAATTCAACCTGATTTCCACCAACGGAGAAGTGGGCGCGGTGTCCATCCGGCGCATCCCCCTGGAGGACATAGAGCCTGTAGAAAGTGACCTCACCATCCGTCGCGAATTTTTCAGAGCCGGAACAAATACCAGCACAAATACCTTCGAACAAGGGGACCTGGTCCGCGTACAAATTACAATTGACTATTCCGCAAGGGCAATCAGCGGCTCCTACGTCATTACAGACTTTTTGCCAGCGGGGCTAGTACACGTGCCAAATTCCGCACGCTTCGGAGATAGCGCCGACACCCCAGGCTGGTGGGCACACGCCACAACAGAAGGCCAGCGCATCACCTTCTTCGACCACAACAGAAGATTAAACCGCACACACACCTATTACTTCTACGCCCGAGCCATCAATCCAGGCACCTTCCGAGCGGAAGGCACCCTCGTGCAAAACCTCGACGCAAGGGGATATCTCGTTGTGGGTGACGAGGCAGTGGTGAGAATAGAGACCTAAGCGCTTGCGCGTTCACTAAAAAAACTGCGCCTCAGTAGCCGGAGCAGAACTGAGGCGCAGTTTTCCCATATGTCAGAGCAAAAATTATTTGCCCCGCCTAATAGAAGTACCCTTCGGCATGTTCTTTCGTTCATAAGGGCGAATGTCGTCGGTTTTAAAACCTGGAAGACCTGTGTCGACATTTTGAATCTGAATTTCCGTTTGCATCCTGACATCATCACGCTTGTCAGGCTTATTTTTACCCATGCTATCACCCCCTGCTTAGCGTGTGCGAAAATCGTAGAGCCTATTCATGGCATACAGCTTCAAAAACATAGTTTCGCTCCAGGCAGCAAATACTACGGAAGCACTACGAAAAAGGAGAGGCAATATGAACGATAACCTAGATAAGTCGGAAAAAATTAAGAAAAATATTGAGTCCACCATTCTCAATGCCATTGAGACAGAAAAACAAATCAGCAACATGGATCACTCAAAGCAAAAAAGTGCGCTCATCGCAAAAAATGTAAGACGTGCCGAGGCAATGCCCTCGATGATTCGCGAATACAAGGAAGAAGAGGCCAAAGAGGAGCTAGGCCTCGAATAATGGCGCGTTGACATGTAAAACCTAGAAAACGGCAACTAAAAATCCCTGTAGCGGTTGAAACTACAGGGATTTTCCATTCTCATATTGCATCCTGAATCTTTTTTATAACATATGCCATAAACTCTTCTGTTGTCGGTATATCCCCCTTACATGGAATTTAAGCAATCTCGGCTCTTGCCTCCGGGTCAGGGTTATTCCGTGCCGCTTCAACCGCCAAGTCCATTTCACGCCATACCTGTTCCACGCTAACACCATGAGCTTCTGCAATACGCAACGCCACTGCTCTGAATCCGACTTCCATATAATTCCCCTCCTTGCACACACTGTACAATATATTTCCCACACAGTCAACATGCATCTTTACTACAGATTCATCATGATTACACAATTCCTGCATCTGTTATAAAATCTACTCGGGTGATTTGAGTGATTCAGCTAAACGTGCAATCTTTGTTAGATAGCAAAAATAAAACGAGATATTGGCTTGTGAAGCAAATGGATTCCAACTATGAAACGGTCAATCGACTTTGTGACAATCACGCCGTTGCCTTACAATTGGAGACCATCGAAAAACTATGCAAAATTCTAGAATGCACCCCCAACGACTTGTTTACGATTGAATAGCAAAACCCCTGTAACCACTACAGTTACAGGGGTTTCCTTTTCTGGAGGCGACACCCAGATTTGAACTGGGGAATAGAGGTTTTGCAGGGCAGCGCATAGCCTCTGTCAATTTAAAGAAAATGGCTGTAACCGTTGGTATTACTAGCTTTTTAAAACTCTTCTCTTTGCAACCTTTTGTAACTTTCAGTGGTTTTTAGTGGGTTTCTTGAACATTTCTTGAACAAAACTTGAACACAAATGGGGCAAAAACTTCTACTTGTCAAACCTCAGCACTTCGGCTATAATATGATTATAATCGAATATCGGCCGAAGGAAGGTGTGCCTTATGTCATACATCAAGCGAGATATGGAAGAGACTTTTTTACGGGCATCCAGCCAATTCAAAGTCGTTTTGGTCACAGGCCCGCGTCAGGTCGGAAAAACAACTATGATGAAAAAGTTGATGGAGGGGACAGAGCGAAAGTATGTCACGCTTGATGACATGCTTGTCCGTGGCCTTGCGAAAAACGACCCCGCAACCTTCATCAAGACCTATGCCCCACCCGTTTTCATTGACGAGGTGCAATACGCCCCGGAGCTGTTCAGCTATATCAAGATGCAGGTGGATGAGCGCCAGCAAAACGGTGACTATTGGCTGTCCGGCTCACAAATCTTCCGTCTGATGCACGGCGTGAGCGAAAGCCTCGCGGGGCGGGTTGGCTTGCTCGACTTATTCCCACTATCCCAAAACGAGATTTATAACCACAAGCCCGTGGAGCCGCTTGTGGCAGATTTCGAGCACCTGCAAGAAAGAGCAAGTGGAATCCCCGATGCCTCCCCTGTTGATATCTTCACACGTATTTATAACGGAGGGATGCCACAGATCATTGCCGAGGGGCTTAAGAGTCGGGATCGGTTTTATGAAAGTTATATCCGCACCTATTTAGAGCGTGATGTCCGCGATCTGTCTGGGGACATTGACGTTTTGAAGTTCCATCGCTTCATGGTCGCAGTGGCGGCACGGACGGCGCAGTTAGTGAACTTCAAGTCAATCGCGGATGATGCGGAAATAGACCAGGCAACCGTAAAAAACTGGCTCAACATTTTGGAAACACTGGGACTGATCTTCTATTTGCACCCCTTCTCAAACAACCTACTCAAACGCACCATCAAGTCACCAAAACTATACTTCTATGACAGTGGCTTGGTAGCACACCTAGCGCGTTGGAACAGCGTGGAGGCATTGATGAACGGCGCACAGAGCGGTGCTATCCTTGAAAATTTCGCAGTGTCCGAAGTGGCGAAGGGGTATTACAATACCGGCCAAACACCTCACCTGCACTACTTCCGGGATAAGGACAACAAAGAAATCGACCTCTTATGGGAGGCGGACGGGACGCTTTACCCCCTTGAGATCAAACAAACTTCCAATCCCGACACCAGATTGACAAGAATCTTCCGCCTGCTTGAAAAAAGTGGAAAGCTTTTAGGCAAAGGCGGCGTGATCTGCATGTACCACGATTTCATGCCTCTGGATCGAGAGAATTTCATTATTCCTATTCGTTGCGTATGAGCTTGCTCCTTCATTTTCGCATAGAGCTCACTCAATCAAGTCGAATTTTTCAATATGTAGCACACTCAAATAAATATCCACCGGCATAGCCGGTGGTATTGCCTGTGCGGGCAAAGCCCTCTTCTACTGGCAGCGTCTCAAGACGCACGAAAGAGACTGTCGCTTGCAATTCGCCTCATCCAACTCTCG
>Ga0131853_10027665_pt1 | contig 10168 bp, 5 predicted proteins | sample TergutLab28metaG_FD_92764 | JGI IMG/M metagenome (GOLD analysis project Ga0131853, IMG submission 92764) | Labiotermes labralis P1 segment gut microbial communities from Petit-Saut dam, French Guiana - Lab288 P1 (version 2) (version 2) | ecosystem: Host-associated > Arthropoda: Insects >... | reverse complement strand
TCTCTCTCTCTCTCTCTATTTTTTTAAAATTTAATTTATTTTTTATTTTATTTTATTTACTGCAACCATTTTAGTTCACCGTCTCAGCATTGCTTCGTACAGCAGCCACATTACCACAATCGCACGCACTGAGTGACTCCGTTGAGCTTGCTTCATAAGCATGTAATTACTTACCTGGCCAGGTAATTCTGTTGTTTTACGGAGCCCCAAGATTCGTTATCGTGTCCATGAAAGTCCTTCATAGGGCTGTATCTTTTGGACTACACTGCGTTACATAATATGATACCTGTTTTTACAACTTAGATGTTTGTAGCAAGTGGCCAAGATCCGGGTTCGGGAGGAGCTCGAAACGGCCGACTGTGGGTTGTTTTGGAGACATTGAGTCGCCATCTGATAGGCCTGAAAGTGGAGCAAGGACGCAATCATCCATGCAAGCAAAGTTTTCTATAACTGCGTAATGCTTTTCGAACCAGAGAAACTTTCAGGATGAACGCTTCGGGTTTCTTTGGAGTTTCATTGTAGTTTCGTGCCGCTTTGCAGAGGAAAGAACTTAAGTTTGTTCTGATTTGTGTGAATTTGTCTTTCTGAGGTGGAAGATATGTATTTTGTTCCCGAGCTGTTATGGAGGATGGCACATGCGACGTATGGTTTGCTACACTTGAGTAACAGTAAGTTACCTAGCCTCAATTTTACGTTCTTGTAAACATGAATTTTAGAGGGTGGAGAGGACAGAGGTAGTTTCTTCTTTCAAGTTATGATTTAGATATTTCCCAGGAGAGACTTCTGTTAAAACACCATGGACCTCAATCTGGCCGAAGGAATCCAGGACAAAGAAAGGAAGCCATTGTCTTACTGATACGAAGATAGGGTTCCTTCACTTTTACCAAGATCTTCGGTAGTCGCATTACAGCTGAGTTAACCTGCTGAGTAGGTGGGTGAATGCTGATGTACGGGTGTGTTGTGCAGAACGACAGATGACGCCAGCAGACTCTGGTGAGAAAAAAATTGTTGCCCCAGAGAAGGCAAGAGATCATACTGCCGTAGCCAATTTACCGTTCCTCTGCTTTCTCATTCATGTGGGTGATAGCGTTAAGTGGCTGAGCTGGCTGTTAGCGCGTCGCTTTGCGAAATTTGAATTTTTATTTATGAGTATTGTGCTAATTTGAAGGCGATTGCGTCCATGACATTGAACGGAGGTTACCTTGCAGTTACACTGAATGGGACTTTATGTAGTAGAACTTTTAAGTTGTCACGTTGCGTGCGGTATGATTCTTGTAGTTAAGTGCAAACATGACGAAGATACCAGACAGCGAGGTTACAGAATGCGTGTTTGCATAATCAGTTCTTCACACAAATAAAGTGCAAGATATTAACACCACTGATAAATATGTAGAATCAGAAACATAAACAGTGGTAGGTTTCATTAGTTCTGCTGGCAACTTCTTGTTACAGAATCATTTCTGTTACGCTGCAGCAGCAGCTGTAGTAGTAGTAGTAGTAGTAGTAGTAGTGGTAGTAGTAGTAGTAGTAGTAGTAATAGTAATATTGGTAGGATAGTGGTAGTAGTAGTGGCGGCGGTGGTGGTAGTAGTAGTAGTAATATTGGTAGGATATTGGTAGTGGTGGTGGTGGTGGTAGTAGTAGTAGTAGTAGTGGTAGTAATAGTAATATTGGTAGGATAGTGGTGGTGGTGGTGGTGGTAGTAGTAGTAGTAGTAGTAGTAGTAGTAGCAGCCGCAGCCGCAGCATAGAAATTTTTTTAACCGCGGAAGTGACTGACTACCGCAGAGCGGGTGCCGTCATCGGTCGCTGTACAGCAATTGATGTCGTCCGCTCTACGGCGCGCAGTCCCGCTTTCGTGTTTCAGAGCGGACGACATGGTCTGTCGCTGTGCAGCAGTGCATCTGTGTTCGGCTGGACACGCGGCAGTAGTCATACATTTTGTCTCCCTCTGTTGGTAAATTCGAGAGCTATACTATACAATGCTGTTTGTAGCTGCATGCCCACGGTTATACTGGTACTGACAGGATCGTGGGACGTTTGTCGATCAGGGGAGGTTTGTAGGCGTGTTAGAGTTAATATTGCAAAGCTTATATCCTAACTAGTTACAGTCTATGAAAAACAAGTTTTGGATGTACAGAAAGTATTCGTGACATGCTTGAATAAATGTGGCGTAGAAATTGCCATACTTCAGAGGCCTTACCGAGCCTACCTCAGTTGGCAGTCTGTAAACCTGTGTGTGCTTCAAGTGTCGGAATCCTACCCAGCGGAAGACTTAATGTTGTGCGACTTCCGGAGGCTGTGGTCTGAATGATTTTGGCTGTTGACCCAGAGAAGGATCGTACTTCCGCGTTATGCTTAATTGTCCTGAGCAGGCTGATTGTGATTAATGGACCAATTGGCAACGCAATGTGACATACTGCCAGCTGCCTGCCGGGTGAACGTCCAGATCGTCTTCATCCGCGTCGCTAAGAGTTGATCCATACGTTAGTTGTGTACAAGGAAGACGCGTTGTTTAAGAAGGATTTTTTTTATGTTCCTGTAGTAAGGTATCTCTAACATGTCTACACCACACACCTAGAATAATAGGATCATAATTCAAAACAAGTTCTGTAGGAGTATTTGGCCACCAAAGTTGCCCGCAGACGGCACAGGATGGCCTCATATACTTCCGCAACACTCCAGTTTCGCCCATAGGTAGTATACATGTGTTTATATGCACAGTATGTCCTTGGTCAGTACACATGTGTTTATATGCACAGTATGTTCTTAGCTAGTGGACATGCGTTAATATGCACAGTATGTCCTTAGTTGGTACACATGTGTTTATATGCGCAGTATGTCCTTAGCTAGTGGACATGTGTGTATATGCAAAGTATGTCCTTAGCTAGTGGACATGTGTTAATATGCACAATATGTCCTTAGTTGGTGTACATGTATTTTATATGCACAGTATGTCCTTAGCTAGTGGACATGTTTTAATATGCACAATATGTCTTAAGTTAGTATACACGTGTTTATATGCACAGTATGTCCTTAGCTAGTGGCCATGTGTTAATATGCACAGTATGTCCTTAGCTAGTGAACATGCGTGTATGTGCACAGTATTTCCTTAGCTATTGGACATGTGTTTATATGCAAAGTATGTCCTTAGCTAGTGGATATGTGTGTATATGCACATCATTTCCTTTATAAGTATAGTTACGAATGGTAAATGGTGACCCTGTACGTTACGGTGAATGAAGCACATTGGTTACCAACTGTGCGCATGCGAACGCACGCAAAACGTACTCGTCAGTACAGTGACAGTGTTGAATTACAAGCAGGGCTCCATGACAATACCGACCCATTGTTGATAGTTTGATTGTTATACTACTAGACAAATAATGCTGGTCTTTTATGGAGCTCGGATGTATATCTCATTGGTCACAGAACTTCATCATCCTATCCCATCCTGAGTCGTTTGAATCCTCGCATCCTGTTTTCTGATACCAGTATTAATGTCATCTTGCCATCTTCACTTACGGTAATTTCGCTTCAGTTTTTTCATTGTAATTTTAAATGTGTATTTCATCCACACCATGCGTGCTACAATCACCTTTCATCTTGTTATCATTGTCCAAATCACCAACATAGTATCTGGCGAATACTAAATTTATTATTCCTCTCTTGTGTTTTTCTTGGTGCTTCTGTTACATCCTGTATCGTATTCTGTTAATAATTTCTTAGATATTCACTAAATCTCCCGTTCGTGTGGAAGCCGTTATGTCAGTTTTCGTTTTCGTAACCGGCTTCACTGGACCAAGACTTCACATCTTTGAGATCTGTTTATTATTTTCCTCCATCTAGCATGTTCAACCGAATTTATTTTTTGGGGCTGTGCATTTCGTCTTACGCCTTGTATTCTCATATATTCTCAGTTTATGCCCTTCCGTCACACGGACCGACCAAATGTCACACCAGTACACGGAAGGCAGATTACGGTTTTGAACTGCCTTCAGTCTGCTCCTAATTACTCCACGAGGGTCGCTACCCTTCATCTTTTCCCATTCTGTGCTGCACACATATTCTTAACCCAACGCGTGCTCCATGTTCTGCATGCTTCATACCTCCGTTTATAATCATACTGAATTAACGATCGAGTGCTGGATCTTGTGCAGCAGCGTTCTGCATGCTTGGGAGGATAATGGGCAGTGATGCTCAACCTTTAGTTCTGACAGACTTGTACAATTAAGGATAGCGACAGAACTTATGTCTGTATGTGTTTGTGTGTGTGTAATAGGTATGGTAGGATCTCTGCTACAATGCTGTTGGTTCCCTTATAGAAAATTGAAGTTCGTTTACTGACAGCAGTAAAAATTAGGAAGGTGTGCAAAGGGGCGTCTTTGTCATATGTGGGGTGAGAAAGATGCCCCGCATATAAATCAATATAAGGTAATAAATTTGTATGCAACAAATTTGTAATCAAATAACATTATTATATTTTGTTTCACGTTGAGGCCCCATCTTACTTTCTGTAGATTTAGTACCCCCCCCTTTTTTTTTCAAGATTCTTAGAACGGTTACGTCCACAGTCGACGCAGGTTTTGAGAGAACTGTGCAATTTTCATGCATCCAGTTTCCACAGACTGGGCATTTTATCCACTGACCTTGTTTCATTACCTACTAGTATTCCTTACATTTTGACAGCAGTCACTCTTACTCGTATTGTTCTATGAAGAATTACTCGAGTCCGGATCGTGTACCATTTTCTTGAATTTATTATTCATACGTTTGGCTTTTTGTTTCTTCTGAATGATTGGCGAACTAGTGAACACCTCTCCACGGATAATGTTGGTGGATAGGGACAATTCCATGAGAGTTTTGGTTGGCGTTTCTTCCTGACAAACCTTAATGAGTGTTGACGGAAGGTCGGACGTAGGAGTCAAGGCGTGCCATTTTAATGGGTTCTCTAACACATAAGATAGGCAAATAACGTGTATATTGGTTGGTAGGTGACAGTCTTGTAGTCTTTCGTTAACATAAATGGCAGTGCTGTATAGAATTTGATGTATGAACATGGGCCAAATAGGTGAGTCGAAATATCAGTGGATCACCTTGTCATCTTAACCCGTGTTCAATGGGGAGACTGTACGCAAGTGTGGAGCAAGATGCCGCGGATGATCACGTGACTTGCGACAGTTTGTAATGGCATAAAACAGTAGAGAAAAGTCCACTCTTCCTGAACTCAGACTGTTGCTACAATTACCAAATATATGCATAAACAAACAAAATTCTGGGTAAATGACCAACTTGATGCACAATTACGTTATATAATACGTTTATTATTATAATCCTCTACATGTTTCGAGCAAATCTGTGTTCATCATCAGGGCGTCAAATTGTATTAATACAGCATCTGGTATAGTATTCTGTGTAAGTGAACTTACTATACTATACAGAATACTATACCAGATGCTGTATTAATACAATTTGACGCCTGATGATGAGCACCGAGTTGCTCGAAACATGTAGAGGATTATAATAATAATCGTATTATATTATATAACGTAATTGTGCATCAAGTTGGTCATGTACCCAGAGTCATACCAGGATGCACGGCTAGCAAAACAAAAAAAATGATTAAAGCATAGTCCGATGAAGTATGCAGGGTCACAAATCACGCTGCTTACTTTGCAAAAGATTGTCAGGGCATTGAGGAAAACAGCAGCTGTGACTTGTACAGTTCCAGACTCACCAATGGAAAACCTTCTAGCTGCAAATGTGTTCTGCTGCTGCTGCTGCTGCTGCTGCTGCTTACTGCTAAGGTTTCGAAGATAACTGGTGGTGGGGCGTCATTGGCCAATGGGGCAAGTTTGCCCATTTTTCTCTGTGTGTTTCGAGCTGCCACTCCCGCCAAGATAGAAACATGCAGTGAATCCCAGACTCTGTGGCTGTCATTGAATGTTTTTAGCAACTTCGCGAGCAAGTACAGCGGAATAGGCTGCTTTTTGTGCAGAGACTATTACGTACCTTTCAAAGGATCGTTACTAAGGTCATTTTGTACGAGCATCTAGGTACTGCTCTTGCACTCTTGATTTCTAACACGATCCTGTTTCAGCCTCTGTTGAGTTAACGGAAGACATTTACTTAGCTTTCAAAAGAACGCTGAATAGGCCGGGTGATATTCCGCTGGCTGGTTGGACGAACGTAGTTCATTTTTCGGCAGATACATGTTTTTACTTCTAGGTACTACGTTAAATTGGATCTAGTGACGACACAGCATCGTACTAAAGTGTGCAAAGAGGCCTTTTTGTCCGAGTGTACAGATAGCCTGCGCATGAATCTATTACTCGTTACTCATTTCCGTGTGGGACCAGGGTACAAGCGTATCTTTTTGTGACGCCTGTACCTTTGTACAGTTTTCACGTTGATGGCATTTAAGATGACTGCCATGTAGATATTTGTTGATCATTCTCACGCCGATCCCGTGGATTCATGTAGTTTTTATGTAATTAAACAGGTAGCAGCTTTGTCTTGGACACTGCCATCTGAATGATAATTGTGCAGTTTAATTCACTGTTTTAAAAGAAGTATTGAGCTTTAACCCAACTTTGTTGTAGTAATTTTACAGTAACTTTTAAATAGTTTTACCATAGTATTTAGCCAAATGATGACCGTTTAGGTTCGAAACGTGTTGCTGTACAATTACTGCAGTACACTTGTGTGTGTAAATTCACTGTTTTAACGCGACACAAGTCTGAGTTAGGTACGAAGGTGAAGGGGGTTGGTGAAGGATGAATATACGAAAGAAATCATTGCCTGTTGAAGTCCAGTATGCTAAATCGACGGTTTACCACCTTCATAGTGTACACGATCGCCCTTTTGTAACGTGTATGTCCCGACGTACTCAGTCTGATAGGAGAACTTCTTTCGGGATACCGGTCTGGTTCATCGGGTCCGCACATAGTCTTCATTATGTTTATGTATTTATTTTTATTTGAGATGCAACCCCTGAGCTTGTACAGTTAATCAAATAATAATCATGTTCTAACTAAAGGAAAACCAACAGTCAATTCGTTCTCGAACTTGTAACCTGTTGTTTTTCGTAATCACACTCTCCACCACCTCACTCATACCGTCCTCATACTCGACTGCCAGTGTTAGTCACCCACCTCCGTTATCTGCTGCTAACCGTTTTCTCGTTTAAATCTCTGTAGGTAACCCCTCCCACCCGTCGCCAACGGTTCTTGAATGTACGTTGTGGTTTAAATTTGTAGCGAATGGTGGTGGCCAGAAATCGCTCTACCTAATAAATATACCAAAAGTGTTCGACTAGAATAGTGTATTTCTCTCGTACTGTTACATGCCCCACCACCTTGTAGCGTGCTTCCCTTTATTGTCCTGCTATTTGGTTATTCTTTTGACACGAATATTGGCAGTGATAACTTCTGATAGGGACCAGCACTTCGGGTTCGTTGAAGATCAGAGGAAGCTGCAAGGGAAACTCAGCAGCAGCAGCAGCAGCAGGCGGAGAATGGGAAATCTCGAGCGTTTGTTTCATCTACACAGGGAGTTTTTTCCTTCACTTTAAATGCTACTGCCTTGAGTGCTGAACGCGGGTGGTGATTTACCTGCTTCACCTACCACAGTATCCGAACTACAATGACGTTGCTGCATTCCACACCGTGATCCGTTTTCGGCATTCGATATTCATCGAATGGTGACTGAGGACAGAGTACCGGGTACGAAGGTATGTTTGTGACATTGAAAGACGTACGTGCAGTCCTGTGAGCTTGGCGGCAAGACACACACACACACTCGTGACCAGCAGCACGTTCTTAGATAAGGCGGCTTGTTTACAGCTGTCATGTGGTGTTGTTAGGCAAGCATTTGTTGGCTTGTAACTTTTTGAGTGTGAAGTGGTGGTATTACTGTGTATGAAACGAATTGAAACCGAGTCATCGAAAAGCTAATAAATAACAGCTTATCTAGTCAAAAGACTTCACATTTTGCAAGGATCCGACAGGGCGTGTGTTGAATCAGATGAAGTCAGTCCACGCTCGCCCTCTTTAAATTCTGCGCCATTCAGTTTTGATATTATTTTTCCATCAACGAGCCGGAGTAGCGTTGTTGGTATAGTCCCTAGGTTACGGACTGGACGGCCCGGGGTACCAATCCTGGTAGGGGTTAGGGATTTTTCCCTTCTCCAAAACGTCAGCCCAGCTTCCTATGCAGTGGATGCCGGGGCGTGAAGTTAGTCTCCCCCCCCCCCTCTCTACTGCTGAGGTTAAGGCTGTGGACCACTTTCCCTCTTGTAAGCCTTCATTGTGTGGACATAACTTTGCTTTCTTCCCTTCAACGTCTTGGTCTACAAAGCGACAAATGGACTGTAGCTGTAATTAGTGTAATTACATTATTTTGTGTCCATTCTTTCCTTCCATCCGAATTTCATTTCTGTTTTATGTCAGTTCAATAGAGTGCTGTGACTGGTCTGGACCGAGGGAACGAGGTTCGTTTCCCGGAAGGGGTAGATAGTTTTTTGTTGTCTACAGCGTCCAGACGGGCTTTGGGGCCCTAACGCTTAGACTAAAACTGTGGGAACTGTACGAAATTTGGTTTTGTTGGTTTTGTTTGATTTAGTAAATTATGAAATGCGAACATATTGCACCACCTTGCTCCTCCAATGCCCGCGTCCCGTGGTGCAAGGGTAACTCTTCGTTTACTTGCGTGTGTGGTTTTTGCATCTTCCCTTTTATTCTGTCCCTGCCGCTTCTTTTCTTTCTTCCTTCCTCTCCCATCTCCGGTTCTCTTTTTACGCCTTGTGAAGTTCATCCCCGTGGTTCCTCGGACTTGTTCCTTTGACAAACAAGTTTCGCGGCAGCAGCGCCATGATATCCACTACGTGACGAAATTAAATTAAAGGAAATATTGTATGCAAATGCGAGCATAAATTTCGGGATGTTTAAATAGACTCGTTCTTAATACGAAAGTGCAGTAATATTCCTCACTTGCAAGGGAACGTGGCGAGCTTGCTTTTGTTCCCACTCATTCACCCACCCTTCCACCCACTCAGCACTGTAGAATGACGAAGAAAAGGAGATTATGCGTGAATAAACCCGGTTATGTCGTAATACTGGGCAGAATGTCTACTGTATGTGTATGTGTGTGTGCGCGCGCACTGGAACAATTTGGCGTGGCTCCATGCTCTTCACAATTGTCTGTAGTACAGCGAAGAAAGAACTGTACTTGCATAATAATGTGACAGCACTGTAGTTGAACGCTGCCCTGTCTTCTTCCACTTATTTGGGAGGTCAACAGAACTAATGCCGATGCCACAAGAGAGGCTACTGTGTTATTTGTAAGAAGTTCACAACCCTGCACTCTCTGTATCAAATGTGGATTTTCTGACTAAAATTCTGTTCACTGTGTAGCATGTGATTTACAAATACTACCGACCCGAAAGTCATTGCTTTGTGCGGGGCGGTCAAGGGTTCAAAATCTCGGTCTGGGGTCTGACAGCATTTTCGTGGCTTTCTCAAAAATTCCAGGGTAGTACCTCAGAAATACCTCCATGGTCGGTTCCTTTCACATCCTCAACTTTTCATTAGGCTGAAATATTTAACTGCTTGTAGGCGAGAGGTTGACTATTGCATCACAACAAACTGACCTCTCAGCAGACCGGATTAACTGAAGGAAGAAGAACAGTAGCGGACATTTTTGTAATTAGAACACGTGTTGATTAGTTCGCATGGGCAGTAAGGGATAGAATGTACTGGGGAGTGAGAGAGAGAACCAAAAAGATGCAACAGTTAGATGTTTATTATCAACACTTTCTCAACATGTTTCGGGCATCATTATGCCCATCTTCAGAAGAACAAGACGTGTGTTACTGCACGTGGTGTGCTGCGCTGGTTTTGCTGGATGTGGTTGGTAGCGATTGTGGGCGCTGCGTTGCAAGATGCGAACGCTGTGAAGGTTATTGTTCGAACAGTAACCTTCACAGTGCTCGCATCCTACAACGCAGCGCCCCAGAACCGCTACCAACCACAACCAGCAGAACCAGCTCAGCACACCACGTGCAGTAACACACGTCTTGTTCTCCTGAAGATGGGCATAATTATGCCCGAAACATGTTGAGAAAGTGTTGATAATAAACATCTAACTGTTGCATCTTGTTGGTTTTCTCTC
>Ga0131853_10027664_pt1 | contig 10168 bp, 11 predicted proteins | sample TergutLab28metaG_FD_92764 | JGI IMG/M metagenome (GOLD analysis project Ga0131853, IMG submission 92764) | Labiotermes labralis P1 segment gut microbial communities from Petit-Saut dam, French Guiana - Lab288 P1 (version 2) (version 2) | ecosystem: Host-associated > Arthropoda: Insects >... | reverse complement strand
TTCATGTTGCTTACATAACCGACATTTACTCTCAATTTCTTGCTTCAAAATTTTATTCTTAAAATAGTTTGTACTAATTGCTTGGTCTTGAGCTGCCACTATTGTACTTTCTGTTTCTCCCTTAATGTCACCAGATTTTAGACAGCGATATGACTGTTCAATGTCCACCAGCTTTTCATCTAAGTTACTCGGCAATTGTCCATGCATTATTATTATTATTATTATTATTATTATTATTATTATGCATGCTCCAATACGGTGGAGTAATACTACATACCGTAATTATTCATGTTATTGGTTCAGTTTCATTTATAAGGGATGCAGTGACCTTCCTCAGCCTCTGCATTCCCTTTACAGTTTAGAACAATACACCGATAGGATAAGCTCTGTACATTTAGGATGGCACCTAATTTCTTTTTATATATGCGTTTACCCTCTTATAGCTGATCAAAGTCTATTGATTTTGTGAACGTTCGAAATTGTTTCATGTGTTTCTTTATTAGTTCGTGGTAGCCTGCTGGCCAGCTTCCTCATTTTAGGACGTTACTCCTGAGGAGATCTCTTTGCATTTGTAGTAGTATGCACTGATTGATCAAATGGTCTGTCGTTTGGTCTCCCTTATTGCAAGCACATGTTGCCTGTTCCAGTATCTTGAATCTATGAAGGTAAGCCCTGGTTTTCACGTGTCCTGTCAACAGTGCGGTGAAGTTTGGGTTTAAGTCTATTTGTAATTTTAGCCTGTCTGTCACGTTTGGGAAAAACTGTTTTGTTGTTGATGCCTTCGTACAATCTTCCCATTGTTTTTGCCATTTTCCTATAGCTTCTTCTATTTCTCTGTACAGCATATTTGGTGGAATTCTGTTAAAAGATATTTCAGTGTCACTGTTCCGCGCCACAGCTTTTGCTAGCCGATCAGCAAGTTCATTTCCATGTATAACGACGTTGGCCTTGACCCAAGAAAACTCTATTGTCCAGTTTGCTCTTTCTAAAGTGGATATCTTCTTCCTTGATTCTTGAATGAGGTAGCTGTGGTTGTTTGCGTTCTTTAATGAATCTATTGATATTCAGCTGTCAGTGAAATAGTTGCTGTGCATGTGCTGTTGTCCGTGTTTTCAATAGATTCTATTACTTCAAGCGCCTTAAGAATAGCTAATTGTTCCCGCTTGGTTGTTGGAACATCTGTTGTCCAGTTTGAATTTTTGTTATACTGCTAGTTCCATTCCAACAAATATTGTGACTCCAAATCCAACCCCGTGCTCATTCTTGCTCCCGTCTATGTATGCCTGAATTGCCTGGTCCTGGTATTCATCTACTTCTATGGTTTTGACAGCGTCTGCGGGGTGTGGCCAGTTCTTGAGTTACAGTTCTCTGTCAATTAGCTGGATTTGGCACCCTTTCCCTTTCCTTACATTGTATTGTTTGATGACCTCTTCGGTTTTAATAATAATAGGAGTCGTTCCTGCCAGGATGCATAGTGCTTCGGTGGACGTTGTGCGAAATGCCTTGGCCATTTTTATATTCATAAGTCTTTGCACTCTAATATACTTTTGTTTGTTGTATTCATATTTCATTGCTTCATTCCAGACTGGAGCTCCATATAGTAGGAGGGGCAATATCGCTCCTTTATATATTGTCTTCAGCGCTTCATGTTTTAGACCCCATGTTGTTTTTGCCGATTTGGATAAACTGTGAATTAGTTTTGTGCACCTTTCAGCTGTGTAGCTTATACATTCACTGAATTTGAATTTATTGTCTAAAATTATACGTATTTCATTGTGGATACTATTCTAAAGGTTTATTGTGTAGGTATGTCTTAATATCTTTTACTTCTTTCCGTTTCCTCCTCTATATTAGCATAAATTTGGATTTCTCTTCATTAAATCTAATCTTGTTGTTCTTTGACCATGCTGTTATTTTGCTAAATTCCACGTTCGAAAAGTTTTCTACTTTGCTTACTGTTTCGCCCCTGATAGCTAGTATAAGGTCATCGGCGAATACAACCGCTTTTGTTCGTCTAGTAAATTTGAGGTTCTGGAAGGAGTTGTACTGGATGTTCCACAAACCCAGGCCGCAACAAGATCCTTGCGGGCACCCTTTACTTACTTCTCTCTCCATTCTGATGCTGTTGGTTGATAAGATAGCAGTTCATTGGCTAAAGTAGCTCTTAGCTAGATTGTATACATTTTTGGGGCATCCACAAGCTTTCAGTATGCTTAAAATGCTGGGCCACCAAGCAGTATCAAAGGCGCCTTTTACATCTAGACTTACTAGCACTATAAGTTCTCCTACTGCTAGTCCTTTTTCTACCAAGTCCATCACCGCCATCGCCGCATCTATTGTGCTCCTTTGAGGCGTGCAACCATACTGGTTGGTGTTCATGAAATTGTGGGAGTAGATGTGATGATTAATTCTACCTATCAGGACTTTCTCCAGTACTTTCCCTCCTGTGTTAAGACTTATTGGGCGAAATTTAGAAACATCCTCACTGTTTTCTCTTCCAGGTTTTGTGATTGGTATCAGTTTTGCTCTTTTCTACCTTACAGGGAAGACTCCTCTTCTTAAGCACTTGTTATACATGGCTATTATATAATTTGGAAAAATTTCGTAGGTACTTTTATAAATCTCGCCAGTTATCCTGTCTTCTCCTGGCGCTTCTTTATTCCCCATACTTTCTATTGCATTCCTAATTTCTTCTAAAGTGAAGTCTTTGTTGTCGGCTGTGTCCAGTGGTTCTTGAGACTGCAATCTGGATAGTTTGTGGTTGTCCGTATCATCATCGTCTCACACACACACACACACACACACACACGCGCGTGCGCGCCCACAATTCCTACATACATACATACATACGTACATACATACGCATTCCTACATATGTAGGAAACAATGCCAAGTCCAGTGAATGGTAGAGGTAGATTAGGCAGGGGAATACAGCAGTAAGTGACACAATAACAGTTTGCTGTATCTGATGTTAGGGGAAATAAATGTTGACTTTGAGTAGTATATTAGTAACTGAATGGACAAAATGAGTGAATAACAGTAATTTTGTGGTACACTATGTGTCTAACACATTCTTCTTAAGAAGTGTATTTACAGTAGATTGTAAGAAACTTTTTTATTTTTCAGTGAGCGGCAAGATTCAAAGTGGAAATTTGGTGGCAATTATGGGACCCAGGTAACAGTAATTTTGTTAACAAGTAGGTATCTGGTAAATCTGATTTGTCTGTCTGGATCATTTGTATCAGATATTTAATTTATAACAGACAACATATGCATTCCTTTTCTGCATCATCTCTTAGTCCACTTTTCCTGATGCTCAACTGAATTATATAACCAGCTGCATTACAGATGCCAAAATTAAGTTTCCCTTCGAATTATATTCTTACAATATGAACAGGAGTACTAAATACTTTTATGTTCATACCATGCATATTGAATAATAAATGTTTATTATGTACCAACATATGCACAAATAAGTGGTGTAAATTTATATTAAAATTACTCTGACATATTTTGGTGTTAATACATCATCTTCAGGGAGTTTACAAGTTGTGTTAGCAAAAGTTATGAATTATTAAAATGATAAAATACAATGTAGTAGTGAGTTGTTACAATAAAATCTTGGTGAATTTGGCTGCATGTATAATTCCTGGTTAGGAATTGCATAAGCAACCACATTAACCAAGGTTTTATCATAACAACTCACTACTACATTGTATTTTATCATTTTAATAATTCATAACTTTAGCTAACACAACTTGTAAACTCCCTGAAGATGATGTATTAACACCGAAATATGTCAGAGTAATTTTGATATAAATTTACACCACTTATTTGTGCATATGTTGGTATATAACAAACATTTAGGAGTGCTGAAATTTGAATACACTCATTCTCCACTAAACTGGCAGTCAAAGGTACTGCACTCCTCCAAAACATCATTAATTATATAGCAGTTGCCACATTGCACCCACAACACTTGAGTGTTAACCTTTTGGTGTCTGGCATTGGGTAGAATAGAATAGTAATATGGGTTCAAGCCCTTTTGGGCCCGATGCACCTAAGCCTTAAAACAGGCCCTTTGTGCCCCACATTCTGTACTAGGTTGGAGGAGTCCTGTTCCTTTGCCGAAGCTCTAGATGGCCTTCACACCTAGTTTCTTAATATCGTCCGGGTCCAAAAAGAAGGAACCTAGGTAAGTGTGCCTGCGTGAGGCCAGGGCTTCACACTCACATGAAATGTGGACTGAGGTCTCCTCCCCAGTAGCACATTTCCTACAGATGGGGTTATTACCTATCCCCATTATGCATAAATGTCTCCTCAAGGTGTTATGTCCTGTAAGTAGGCCAATAACAACCTTGGTTTGAGTCCTATTAAAGGACAACAGTCGGACCCCTGTGGCCAGGTCAGGACTCGAGATCATTTCTCGAGCCTGTCTGTGCTTATTACAAGGGTCACGCCACAATGCTAGATGTTGCTTCCCCATCCAGCTTTTGAACTTTCTTCTTATATTCTGCCTAGAACCCCCCAAGAAAGGCTCAGGTCCAACAAAATGCTGAACAGAGCCATTCCTTGCGAGTTTGTCAGCGATTTCATTCCCTCTCACCCCAGCATGCCCAGGGACCCAGTATAGCCCCGCAGCATGCCGGGCAGAGATGTCATTCAACGTCTGCTGGCATTGACGTACCAACAGCGATTTTGAATTGGCAGCCTGAAACGCCTTCAAAGCTGCCTGACTATCAGAGCAAATACCAACATATTTCTCTGGTTGGTCTTGAGTTTCAATTTCTTGAATGCTGGCTAGTATTGCATATACCGCAGCCTGAAAGATGTGGCATGTTTACCTAGAGAGGTGCTGAGCCTTCTGTTTACAGATTGCCCGTAGACCTCCACCCTGGTCCCCTCCACAGTCCTGGACCCATCCGTATACGAGACGAGCCCTTTAACCGTAGGAGGAGTCCCAGGGCTTCTGGTCCATTTCTCTCTAGTTAACATAGTAACCCTATACTTGGGTTCCAGATTAAAAACCAGCATCATGAAGTTGACCCTCATATTAAATGTGGGATCAGATTTCTGAAGTTGAGTCAATATGCAGCTATGTCCTCATTGGGGGGTGAAGGTAAGACCAGCACCCCAAGCTCCATAGGAGATGTGCCGCCGACCTCGCCTCCTCTTGGATCACCAATTCCAATGGGGGGGAGGCCAATAAATGCCTCCATCACACCAGTAGGAGTCATATGAATCACTCCTGTTATCCCTAAGCAAGCCAGTCTTTGAACTTTGCTTAGCTGCTTCTTGGTGCTGGCTGTTTGACAGCCAGGCCACCATACTAAAGAAGCAAAGGTGAGAGTTGGCCGAACAATGGTGACATAGAGCCAGTGGACCACCTTGGGTCCCAGGCCCCACCCCGCCCCGAACGCCCTCCTACAGGCCCACAGTAAGTTGTGAGCCTTCCTCATCTTGACTTCAACATGCTCTTTCCAGGTCAAACGAGAATCCAGGATGATGCCCAGATACTTGACCTGCCCCGAGAGACTCAATTTAACTCCAAAGAATCGTGGTTCAAAGAACCCCTGAAGTTTTCTTTTCCAAGTAAAGGTAACAAGCCCAGTCTTATTGGGATTAACCGACAGTCCAACCTCACTGCACCATATCTCTACGGTCAAGAGGGCCCACTGCATGAGTCCTGATACCATGTTTGGGAATTTACCTACCGCCAGAAGACATATGTCAACTGCATATCCGTGAATAAATAGGGTTGGTATATGGCCAGCCAACCAGTCCCTGGTTTCCTCATCCTGGCATACAATGGCAGCCCCTTTAGTCTAAAACATGTCGACGAGCCTGGGGGTGAAACCCTCTTCAGGGAGTTCATCCACAAGCCCGCCAATAGCTCATTGAATGTTATTAAAGTTATCTTTGGAGACCTGATCCTCCGGATAATCTTCACATACAGTGGCCATCCGGATGCCCTCCTGAGCGGCTGTAGCATAACTAAGTTGCCCAGTAGTTTTGGGTCTATCTGCCCAACGCCAGGAGTGCTCCCGGACAACCTTTGGCATTTGCTTGGACCCTGCGATGGTTCCTGACCAGGTCCAGATTTCACCTTCCCGTTCCCTGTGCCCTGGGTCCCAGATGTAATGGGCTCCTGCAGAGCCTGCTTTTGGCCGCCCTGAATCGGCCGAGACTGACTGACTGACTGATGACGGAGTTCCCAGCAAGGGACTCTGCCACCCTGGCCCTTCTCGCCCGCTTCTGTGCGGCCCCACAACGATTCTTTCTAGCTGCCGGGAGACCAAGGGTGCCAACCTTCTCTGTCAGCCCCTCGATATTCTCTGAGCTTAAATTGCAAGGAGATAGCTGTTGCTCCCAAGAATCGGGAGTCTCACCCACCTCTTGCAAATGTGGATCCTGCCCAATTGCCCCTTGCAGAGCCTCCGGGTGCCAGAGTTCCCTGTGATTGGAGCCCTCCTTACAATCCATGTTGGAGTCCTCTAGTATAGAGCTCTCCACAGACTCTAAATCTTTCATACGATCAATCTTGATCCCACAAGGTGAGGGGAAATATGCGGTCCACCAAGCAGAGCCCCTATAGTTGGTAAGGCTAAATACATCTGGGAGGTCGCCTGGTATCCCAGAGGGTGCCATTAGACAGAGACTAACCCACTGCCATTCATCCCTTAGGCACGGCACTCACACCATAGGATTGGGGATTGTTTTTCAAGGTTTACTCCTTTAAATCCACTGTGTTCTGTGCAAACAGGGTCACCTCTTGTAGGATGTGGCTTTTCACCATGCACAGGCGGTCTTGGGCATAGAGAGGCTATAATCTGTATCTGTCACCCCTGGAGAATAGCTAGAGCCCTCCTTGGGCCCTCAGTGTCACCTCTCGACAACACAGTGACCCTCTGCATGGCCCAGCCGACTCCCCTTGACCCCTAGCATTGGGTATGTGGGTCAAGTATTGTGGTGCTCAAAACACCAAAGTAAAGTTAATGTTATGGGATTTAGTGGCCTGTTTTATGCAGCTCTCATTTAAATTCCTGTCTTCTGCAGCTTCTACTGGGCATTTAATTCTGGCACCAAAAGGTTAAGTAGCGATTTTGTTCAAATCTATATGGCATTGGTAAGAAACAATAGCACGAATGGGATATTCAAATAATTTCAGGTATCCACAAAAATGTAACATTTTTAAAATTTAATTTACAGTGGGTGTGGAAAGACATCACTTCTGGCTGCAGTCAGTGGTAGAATTAAAGGTGAGATTATGTTATACTGTCATTTTAATTTCTTCATTGCTAAAAGTTATGTTGATTCTTGACTTATATCTAGAGCTGATATAGGAAATTTACGAGTGACTTGCAAACTTGAAGCGCAGTCCCTGTTTATGAATTAGTGGTTCCTCAGATAGTCAAGAAATTCCCTGCCCATTTGGAGCCTGAAGTTTTATACTGGGTTTGCATAATCACACCACTGGTCTTTGTCATGAGCTAGATGACTCAAATCCATGCCATCCTATCCTGTTTCTTTAGCACCTATTGTGATATGGTCTTCCTGGCAGTGCCTGTGTGTTCAAAATGGTCTCTTACCATCAGGTTTGTCATCAAATCCTGTATGTAATTCTTATCTTTCACATACATGCCATGTGCCCCACTCATCTTGTCCTGCTAAATGTAATAATCGAAGTAATATTTGGTTAGGAATACAAATAATGAAGCTCCTCACTAAGTAGTGTCCTCCAGTTTCTGTTACTTCCTTCCTTTCAGGTCCAAATATTTTTCACAACATCCTGTGCTTGAATATCCTCAGTCAGTGTTCATTCCCCAGTTTGATAAACAAGTGTCATACCCATGGCAAGCAAGAGAAAAATTTGTAGCTTTGTTTTACATTTTTATCATGAGGACAGGAGAGTACTGAATGGTAGGGGGGCATTCTCCACATTGAATATGCTCTTAATTTATTTGTGAATGCAATTTTAATTTCTTAGTATTATTGCCAAATATTTTAACTTTGCCACATTTTCAAAGGATTTGTAACCTGTGTTTGTGTTGTGACTTTGTCCTGCATTCTGCTCATGAAACATGAAAATATATTTAGTTTTCTCAGCATTTACTTCTAGGTGAACCTCATTGCTAGCAAGTAATAAGGCTTCTGTGTTTTTATTTTTAGAATTCATCTTTTCCCCTGGTAGACGCAGAATCTGTTGTTTCTTAATTTCAGTCCATCCTGTTTGCTTGTATCTTCCTAATAACATTCTAAAGTATCATTGAAATGCATGGCATTCCTTCTGATATAAATGTTTATTTATCTGCCATGTTCAGTAGCATAGATCGTAGCTTAGTGCATAATTCACATTAATGGTCATTGTAGAATTGTGACATCAGTGTGTGTGTGTGTGTATGCGCGCGCGTGTATGTGTGTGTGTGTGTAATGCAGGGAATTACTTGGCTAGCTGAGGACCTGTCTCAGGAAGGATTCTGCTGTATGGAGTTATTAATTGCTTGCTTTTCCTGTGTTTGCCTGGAGAAACTGATGAAACCATCTAAAATTATCAGTACTGTGGCTACGATTGGTGAATATAAATGCTTATTCCTAAATACAATGTAAATTCTTGATAATTGATCTAATGTAGCTGGTTTTGTATAGTGTGCTTTACATGTTGAAATATACATTCTGTCTTACAGGAACCCTGACTGGAGAAGTTCTGCTCTGTGACCAGCAAGTAGATGGCTCTCTACTCACCAGAATATCTGGATTCATTCCACAGAAGGACATCACATTTGAAACCCTCACAGCCAAAGAACATCTGTGGTTCATGGTAAACTAATAGATTAGCTTTGTATTACACAGTATGTTAGAACAATGGAATTGCCACGAGACTTATGCTATACTCCTTATGTGTATTCCCAAAACCTCGCAAAATATGGCACGCAGGCTTGTATTAACCTACGAAATAGTGTGTGGCACTGAGGAAGGTTATGCTGATTGAGTATTCTGTAATCATTGCATCATTCATTGCTACACCTGCACATCCCATGGAAGGTGGTTTCAAATGTAAAACACCGTACAACTTGATAAGATATAATAATTAGCATCAGAACTATTAATACTCATGCTCTTAATAATCTTGAATTGCATAGTGTTCTTGTGAGGCTCTTTGGCTGCTAGTCTCTTCAAGTGTACCCATCTGACCTAAAACTAAGTATAATTGTGTAGTTCAGGCTGCATTAAAGATTGTTATCCTTTTTGTCTGTATGAAGTTGATGTATTAAGTACTTTGTTTTGGTTGTGTTACTGGTTGCATACACTTCATTTTTTCCAGTAGTACTACACTTTGTCATACCCTGTCTGGTTTTGTGTAGGTTCCCTTCTGAAGACATAATGGGTCCAAGTGTGTTCATGGTTACTAGATTAGTGGTTTCAGCATGTTGATCTCAGGCTTCTCAGTAGTACAGACAGGTCTCATTTTATGTGAGTTCTCTTTGTATAATTTGGCTTTAACATGACATTTACACCACTTTTCGAATTTATGCAATAATGTTTGGTTTATTGCAGTTTGGCATAGATGATCTGTGGCCACACTTACCTTGTGTAGGTGGTTAGCAGAAGTGATGTCACTGTCATGCCATAAGTCACATGTATGGATTGATTACATTGGTGATATAATCACATGGCTTGTTTAATGTCCTCTTCAACAGCTTGTCTTTTCTTAAGAACACGAGTGAGAAACATAAATGTGCATCACCTAGTGCAATCCAAGTGAAAAATCTTCAAAAGACAGTTGGTTTTGAAGAGAAATTGGCTGTAATAAGCCAACTTCAAAAAGGTGAATGAATTGTTGACATATGTCATAACATCAAACTCACTTACAGTAGCATATGTAAAATTTGTGATAATGCTAATAGAATTGAAAAAAATGCTAATTCAGGAACTAAAGTGTTTGTGTAGCAAGACTACCACAGTCCTATCAGAATGAACTGTACCAAAAACTATGGATGTGAGTCTCCTACATCTTTATCACATTATAAATAAATAAATATGTGTTTCTTATGCGTATTGGACCGTGCATCATCTTGATATTTGAATAAAGGTTGACCAACTAGATGACACTTGCTTTATTATATATTGCTAAACATGTTTCAGACGTTAATACGTCCATCTTCAGGAG
>Ga0131853_10027663_pt1 | contig 10168 bp, 9 predicted proteins | sample TergutLab28metaG_FD_92764 | JGI IMG/M metagenome (GOLD analysis project Ga0131853, IMG submission 92764) | Labiotermes labralis P1 segment gut microbial communities from Petit-Saut dam, French Guiana - Lab288 P1 (version 2) (version 2) | ecosystem: Host-associated > Arthropoda: Insects >... | reverse complement strand
CTTTAGACGCCTAACGTCAACTATAGTGGTCGTACCGCACCGCTAACCTCTAAAGTTGCATTTTATATATTTATTCAACAAATATAGGTACTGAATATTTTAAACACGGTGTATACTCTCCGTATTTTTGCTCTTCAAAATGCAGTTTGTTTCATAATTCTAACGTATTTGGTACCTGTATTATTCACATTTCATATACAGGGTGTGTTAAAATTGAAAAAACAATTCCGGCGCCAAAAGGTTAAACAGGTATATACTAAGACGATGTTGCGTGAAATAACGTGTTACGTAGAATCCAAGACGCAATCTGCATTAAAAAAACGCGCCCCAGTTTTATAAATTGGTTTTTAGGAAGAAAGTGTTTTGAAAGATAAATCATTCAACTGTCCTTAAACTTTACTCTGTCTTAGCAATGCTATTTGTTCTTCGAGGAAAATATTGTTTTAGATACTCTGAATGAGCGAAATGTAATATCTTGTACTTAAGACGTACCCTAAATTTCATTTCGGAAAAATCTGGAACAAAAGGTACATTTTACATGGTAAATAACGTGAAATGCTGTCCTGACTCATGATGTCATAAAATAACACTTAAGACTATCATTATTTTATCAGACAAATTATTACTCAACTAATCTAACGATGCAATGTGACCTTCGTGGTAGAAAATTTAAATATTATTGCCATTAGTAAACTCCTGACAGGATGACTGAGAAGAAGAGAGAGAGATTATTATAAAAATGAAGAGAAATGTTTGTCACACTTTACAAAAATGACTCAGTTCTGAAGGAAACTATATAGAAAAGTAGTGGAATGAGAGTAGATTCATGCGCCGCATAACGACGTTTCGGTTAGCGACGGATCGCATATACGACGGTGGTCCCATAAGATTATAATATTATAATGTAATAGTATAACATTTACCACTGTGTTACAATTGCCTACATTATTCAGCACAATTATATGCTGTACAGGTTTGTAGCCTAGGAGCAATAGGCTATATCATATAGACTAGGGGTGTAGTAGATTATACTGTCTAGGTTTGTGTAAATAGACTGTATGACGTTCGTACAACGACGAAATACAATTGACTATCCTGATGATGAGCACCTGGTTGTTCGAAATATGTAGAGAATTGGAATAAACAAATATAAGAAAAAGAATTGCGTGTCAAGTTGTTTATTTACAAATATTGCAATAATATGTACGGTTAACAGAACATATAATTCATTTGCCTTGTGTCTGAACAAAGTCACCTGCTACATGTTAAGGGGCACTTCTGGTAACTTGCCTTTTACACTGTAGTTTGCTGCTGATACAAAGTGTTAATCTACAGATTTTTCAGAAAACTATTTTTTTATTCACAGCTGATACTGTAATCATTTTTTTACTTTCCTTTAAAAATCTTATTATTTTATTTGCTCCAGCTCTTGGAAGTACCTAACGTTTTTCTGAAGTCAATGTATATATATGCACCAAACAGCATATATATATATATATATATATATATATTTGTGTTTGTGTGCTGTTTGTGCAGTTTTACTTCTGAATAACATTTAAAAATTAGAGTTTTCTTATAAGTGACGCTATTGGGCTATACATTTCGAATATAACTCTTAAATATTGTATTTGATCTTTCAGGTAAAAATCCGTAATTGTTAATTAGGCTGTTGAATCTAGAGTTTAATGATAATAGAATATTTTTTTTGGAAGGGGCCATCCCGTTGTGTATCATAATTATATATTATAATTAGTACAGTTTTACACAACATATATTAAAACCAGATGCTCAGTTACAACCGGGATATACTTGGCGACATGTTTCGGCCATTGAATAACATATTTTGACTGTACCTTAACATCATTGTTCTAAGTTGGCTCGAGGATTGCCGTTTAACGGCCGAAACATGTCGCCAAGTATAACCCGGTTAAATTAAGCATCTGGTTTTAATATATGTTGTGTAAGACAGTACTAATTATAATGTATAATTAAAATAGAACTGAATATACGAATTTCATTATTTTGATTATCAAAAACGAAATTGAAAAATGAATGAAATTTTGCTTGCTTTATTGAATTGCATTTATTTCCGAGTATATTTGCTTGTAATATTAGAATACATAATCCTGTAACTCCATGTAATCCTTCTCATAAGACTATTCTACAAATTTATATTAAATAAGGACAGAAATTTTTAATTTTGATGTATAGACTTTTCTTTCACTTAGCTCAAAACAACATCAAAGTTATCACGAAACTATTAGTATGGCAATATATGTGCGTGGCACTTTCCGTCAAACACAACTATTTTATTGGTTGATTATTGTAAGGTTTACAACAACATGTTTCGGCCTTATTCCTGGGCCATCATCAGATTGTATCACGACCTAGAGTAGGCTATACTACATGCTAGTATAGACTAATCTAGGTCGTGATACAACCTGATGATGGCCCAGGAATAAGGCCGAAACACGTTGTTGTAAACTTTACAATAATCAACCAATAAAATAGTTGTGTTTGACGGTAAGTGCCACGCACATATATTGCCATACTAATTGTATATCACACAACGGGGATGACGCACATAAAGATTATCACGAAACGTTACAACTCTCATTCAAACTTATCTACATAGACCCACTAGTTTCTCTGAATAAGAACTGTGAGAAAAAATACCACGTGGTTTGTAAGTGCTTTGTGTAAGCTGCACGACGGCGAAGCGCTCTTAATTTCATCAATAATGGAAAACACATAAAGTCTGCGGACAATCTCTGGAGTCATCCATAAACCATGGCCCTAAAAGTAGAAGGGCTCGATTTTCCACCTTCCCTCATTCAACGTGTATCCGCTTACAGCATTATTTACAAGTTTTCTCATTAAGAAAGGAGATGAAAAAAAAAAGCAATTCTAGTTTCATTTTCATAAGATAAAAAGAGAGCTAGTTCGAGACTAGTTGCTTATTCAGGTATAATGAAATTCAGGCTCAGAAGAACTACATTTTAAAACTACTGCCACTTGGTTGATTAAAAAAATGTAAGCAGTGAAATGAAAGCGTAGGTTAAAGTTAAAATTCATATTTAGTTTTTTACAATATTGACAGCACCTCAGATTATATCAGTTTAGAGTCGAAACGTAACTGCTCAGTTATATTGGAACTGAAAGTGTCTGCGTGGGTTGCAGCTCTCGTCTTCCACCTCCGTTACTGTTTTTGAATTTGCTGAAAGGCCTGAGAAAATGTGCACAGGATTGAAGTAAAATCAGGTGTTCGGGGGGGGGGGGGAGAGAAGCATCGAACTGGGTGTCTGGGCCACACAAGTTATAAGTTTATAATGTGTGTGTGTGTGCGCGCGTGTGTGTGTGATATGCATGTATGTACGTACAGTTGGTATGTATTGTTCTATGTGTTTATGTACGTATGTGTGTATATATGCATATATGTAAATATATATTTATGTGATTATTTATGTATGTGTATATATATATGTATATGCAAGTAGGTGTGTATTTAGGTATATATGTATTTACGTTTCTATATATGTGCGTACGTGTGTGTGTGTGTGTGTATGTATGTATATATGTGTGTATGTATGCGTGCATGTATGTGTGTATGTACATATGTACAGTATGTATGTATGTATGTATGTATGTATGTACATATATAAAGTAGGTATGAATGCAAGCACGTATGCACAGTATGTAGGTGTGTATGTATGTACGTTTGTAGAGTACGTACGTATGTATATGTGTGTACGTATGTATATATGTATCTATATGTGTACGTATGTATGTGACTACATATGTTTGTATGTATGTAAGAATGTATGTATATATATGTGTATAAGTATTTATGTATATGTGTAATATGTACAGTACGTGTTTATGAATTTATAGACATTATGTGTGTTTATATATGTACTTATTAAGTATGTATTTGTCTATATGTGTGTAAGTACGTATTTCAATTAGTGTGTGTGATGTGTATGTTTCTATGTAATTATGTAGGCCAGTAAGTTGGTAGGTAGAAAGACAGGGAGAAAGAAATATAGGTACGAAAATGTGCATGGATTAGTGTATGTATGCGTGTATGTACGTATGTATGTACGTACGTACGTACGTATCTGTGTATGTATGTAGGTATGCATGTATGTACGTATGTGTGGATGTAAGTACGTACGCACGCATGTATCTATGTATGTACGTAAGTAAGTAGTATGTATGTATAAATGTATGTATCTATGTATGTATGTATGTGTGTGTGTATGTATGCAGGTATTATTTATATATGTACGTATGCTTTTATGTATGTATGTATGTATATATGTATGTATGAACGTATGTATGTACTTACGTACGTACGTACGTACGCATGTATGTATGTATGTACTTATGCATGTATGTATGTATGCATGTATGTGTATATGTACATATGTATGTATGTATGTATATATATGTATGTACGTACGTACGCACGCATGTATGTATGTATGTATATATGTATGTATGTATGTATGTATGTATGCATGTATGTTTATATGTATGTATGTATGTATTTGTGTATGTATGTACGTACGCACGCACGCATATATATATGTATGTATATATGTACGTATGTATGTACATGTGTATGCATGGATGTATGTATGGTATGTATGTATGTATTGTGTATGGCAATATGTACGTATGTACGCACGCATGTATGTATGTATGTTTATGTATGTTTGTATGTAGCATTTATGTATATATGTATGTATGTACGTACGTACTCACGCTCGCATATATATATTTATTTATGTATGCATTTATGCATGTATCTATATGTGTATATATGTTCGCACTCACGCACGCATGTATGTGTATATATATATATGTATGTATGTATCTATGAATGTTTGTGTGTGTATGTGCAAGGGAAGTTCAAAAAGAAACCGCACTTATTTAATTTACATTTATTGTTGTACTTACAACTTAATCAGGCTTGTCTCCTTCAAAGTACTCCCCTCTACTACTGATACACCGCTCCCAGCTTTTTTTCCAGTTCTGGAACACGTCCTGGAACGTGTTTTGCGGGATGGCGTGAAGGTCCTGTAGCGAATTTTCTTTTATCTCCTCTATCGTCTGAAATCGGCGACCTATTAGGATGGACTTCATCTTCGGGAACAACAAAAATCCGCAGGGGCCAAATCTTGAGAGTAGGGGGGGCTGGGGCACGACAATCGTCTCTTGCTTCGCCAAAAATTCACGAATAAGTAGCGACGCGTGCACAGCTTCCGTCAAACGCTTCATGACCTTCAAGTAAAACTCTTTATTGACTGTCTCACCACGTGGAACAAACTCATGATGCACAATACTCTTCTAATCAAAAAAAAACTATCAACATCACCTTCACATTTGAGCGACTCTGACGTGCTTTTTATTGGTCGTGGCGAGGATTTTCCCACCCACTGCGACGACTGCACTTTTGTTTCAACATCGTAGCCGTACACCCACGTTTCTTCACCTGTTATGACATTTTTCAGAAAGTTTTCATCAGTATTCGAACGATCTTATAACTCCTGACTGACTGTGACGCGGTTCTGTTTTTGTTTCTCTGTCAGCAGACGCGGCACAAATTTTGCGGCAACACGATGCATCTTCAGTTTTTCGGTCAAAATCGTGTGGCATGAACTTTTACAGATGCCTACTTCTTCAGAAACTTCACGGATAGTTAGACGACGATTTTCACGCATCACAGAACGCACTTTCTCAATGTGATCGTCGCCCGTTGACGAAGAAGGTCGTCCAGATTTGGGATCATCTTCGATGGAAGTTCTGCCCGATTTGAAACGCTGATACCACTCGTAACATTGCGTACGGCTAAAACAGTTCTCCCCATAAGCCTGTTGCAACATCTGAAAAGTCTCCGTAAAGGTGTTTCGCAATTTTAAACAGAATTTCACGCAAACACGTTGCTCTTCAAGATCCTTCATTCTTCAACTTGCAAAAAATCGCCGAGGGCACTAAACACATGTTCACTCAAGGCCGCGTAACTCATGACTACTTGAAAGTGGCGTGATGTGGCTAGTGTCAAAATAAAGCTTAAAGTCCCAGCTACACAGCATCACCGTCGCAAGCGTCCTGCGCCGGCTCATTGGCGCGCTAATTCAAATGTTCAGTATCTTTTTGGATTTTCCTTGTATGTATGCATGTGTGTTTGTATATATGTATGTATGTATGTACGTACGCACGCACACACACACACACGTACGTTTTTATTTATATATGTATGTACGTACGCGCGCACGCACGCATGCCCACACCTACGCATGTATGTATTACGTACGTACGCACGCACGTACATACGTATATATGTATGTATATATGTATGCATGTATATATATATATGTTTGTATGTATGTATCTATGTATGTACGCACGCACGCACGTACGTAGGTATGTATTTAATTTACGCATGCACGCACGCACGCACAGACGTACGCACGCAAGCACGCACGCACGTACGTATGTATCTATGTATGTATGTATGCAGGGTTTATGTAAGCTGCTTGAACAAATTTGAAGAAGATATCTTCCTATTAAAATAAACAAACGAAACGAATTCATACAAACTTACGTCCGCAAATGACTGTTTTTTGAGTTCAGTTGAAATAAAAGAAGTAACTTAACAAAGTAATATTTTACTTACAAGTGACAAAATAATTTACCACTTATTTTCTCAATTTAGTAACAGTTGATGTGATGTTGTTTCTCAAGACACAGCTCACTACAAATGCTCAAAATATCCTCCGCCTAAATCAATGCACGCATGGACACGTCTGATTATAGATTTTCGCACTATTTCATTACTGTCTGAGAGGTTACAAAAGTTTAGAAAGGCATGAAAAATCATTTCGTAAAGTGTCTCTTCTTTTGCAATTGGATTCACTGCGGATTTGTTGTGTTCTCACAGGTAGAAATATACGGGATTGAAGTCTGGTGAACGTGGAGGCTCTACGTCGAAAATTGTTTGCGGACATATATTGTCTTCTGAGGAGCTCAATTCTGAAATTTGTTCAAACATATAATATACGATGTGTTTGTAGTATTTATGCATAATCACCTCGATATGCCTTACACACACATACGCCCACACACGCATCCACTCACGCATTCGTGCCCAAACACAAGCCATTTCAAATTATGTGCACAGTTTTGTACGTACATGAAAGCAGGATTCTGGGGGAAAAACTTAACTTTTCCTTAAGTTAGCTGGACTTGTGACGCAGCTATATGGAACAGAATGACCATCTCTCCCAACACTTGTTCGTATCGCATGCATATTCGAAGTACGTTGTTACTGATGTGCACCGCTGTGACATAACGTCTAAGGTGATCTTTTAGTTAGCCAAAGAACACAGGACGATGGCATTAACCGGGCATAATAGAAGATTAATCATCTCATAGGGATGAATAAATACAAAGTAGGAGGAATGCCATTTCGGAGCCTGTAAGTGTATAACAACTGTAGCGTACTTTAGTATGTAAGTGTATAACAACTGTAGCGTATTTTAGTATGTAAGTGTATACCAACTGTAGCGTATTTTAGCATGTAAGTGTATACACAGAATCACAAACGGTGCACATATAGAGCACCTGTAAGGTATGTAACAAAAACTTGGAGTGTTTTTTAATTAACCTTTTGGCGCCGGAATTATTTTTTTTTAATTTTAGCACACCCTGTATATAAAATGTGAATAATACAGGAACGAAATACATTAGAATTATGAAACAAACTGTATTTTGAAGAGAAAAAACTGAGAATATACACCATGTTTAAAATATTCGGTACGTATATTTGGTGAATAAATATATAAAATGTAACTTTAGAGGTTAGCGGTGCGGTACGTCAACTATAGTTGACATTAGGCGTCTAAAGGTTAAATAAAAAAACACATATACTGCTATCTCAAGTTTATTATAAATGACAAGTTGTTAAAACCCCGACAATCATTTTGAATAACCCTGTTTTATTACCAGATTTTGCTTTCCATCTTAAGGTGTTAGAGCCAAACTGCCTAGTGTGAAATACGCAGTTCAAAACAAATATTACGTAACAGCTTTTGTGTCGGGGCTGAAAGGGCAATCGCATTATGCTGGAAAAATAGTGAGAGATGTTTAGGTCCGTCCGCTGGAGTAGCTATGCGCTGCAAAAAATAGATCGATGTTTGTGGACAGGATGGAAGTGCGGCCAGGTGTGTGAGGGAAGGAGGGATATACGACAGGCACCATGCAGTCTGGGAAACGTGAGCGAGAACGTTTTACCGTCCAGAACCCGTTGCGTCTAGCGCCAGGTGGCAGAGGCCAAGAAACTCAATAACAATCCCACACTGCAGGTTTCGTTCCTGCTTTATCTTATTCTTCCAACATATTTCTTACTTTCTCTTGACAAAAAGAAGGAACGTAATTTTATTTCTCTTCTTAACGCTAATAGAAAGCAATTACGAGTTAAAAGTAATCAAAACTTCAAACGGAAAATTACGTTCAGACTAGTAAAGTATGAATGTATTCAGGTATCGTCTTGTGAAGGAAATGTAAATGTAAAACATTACAGTGTGAGATGAGAGAAATGGGAATTTCGATGCTTGTGGACTTCGCTAATGGAAGTAGAGCCTCCAAACCACATAGTTATTACCAAACCCCTTGTAGACGATAAAGTTAACCTAATAATATCTAACAATGGAGTCAAATAGGAATTAAGAAGTGACTATATATTCCGCATAACCAGAAACTACGTGGTTGATTCTTCTCTTTAAAGAACAGGAAATTTATCAGGTCGTGCAGAATGCAATGGGCAGGACACATCACATGTGTGGAGGGACATATAGATGCTTACAGAATGTAGTGAGGAAATTTGAGAAGAGAGAGACCATACTGAGTTGTGTCATCCCCGTTGTGTGTTGAAAGACTAATGGTGAGTTAATTTCAGTCATTGTATGCTAGATGATAGTATTTATTGTCAAAGTAAATAACTACATGTCATATATATGTCTATAGACATATATATGACACTCATTGAGCAAAATTGTAATTGTGATAACCTGAAGATGGTCGCTTTAGGCCGAAACATATAGTTATTTACTTTACCAATAAATACCATCATCTAGCATACAATTCTGGTTGTGTTTTCGGACTGAAATTAACTCACTATTACAGAGACCATTTGGCAATCGTGGGCTTCTACAGGGTTATATTTTTTTTAATTTTAGCACATCCTGTATATAAAATGTGAATAATACAGGAACCAAATACGCTAGAATTATGAAACAAACTGCATTTTGAAGAGAAAAAAACGGAGAGTATATAACATGTTTAAAATATTCGGTACATATATTTGTTGAGTAAATATATAAAAAGGAACTTTAGAGGTTAGCGGTGCGGTACGACCACTATAGTTGACATTAGGCGTCTAAAGGTTTAAACAAATAGAATTGTGGGATATGAACATTATGGCGGGCTTTTGTGGTGCGGCAATGAACATTAGAGTTTATCGTAAAATAGAAAATATATTAGCTTCTCTGGGAATTACTTTGTATCGTGGAAAAATTTAGTTAGGTAATGAAATCAAGCACGTTTATGGTGTTATATTTCGGGATATCGCTGTTATTCTGTTGAGTTTCTTCTTCTTCTGGTATGTGGCAGCGGGTGTGAGGGTGATATTTATCTGACGTTTTGAGACAACGTGTTGGTCTCATCTACAAGGGCCTCAATGCCTACGATAAAGCATTTGTTTTCTGTAAGACGTAACACCTAGATTTCCTGAAAAATTCGGACATTCCGTTTAGGTTGAAGCTGTCGATAAGAACTAGGTTACAGATGTATAGCTTCTTCAACGAGGGCAAGTTGCTGCTAAACCAAATAACAACATCATTTGTTTTAATACCAAAAATATTTTAGAGTTTAATACGTGGCTTTAAATGTATATTCAAACGCCTAATTTTTTAACACTGGTATCAGGTGTAATTTTGGATAATGAATTGGATAGTTGGTAAAGTAAGAAGTCGTGGCCTACTTTAACCTTTTAAAGCCTACTGGTTACGTGATGCACCAACAGTTTAACATTCAACAACTGTACGCTCTGTCCACACTGTATTTATGTGTTTTGTATTTATCTGAGAACAAACAGCGACTTGTG
>Ga0131853_10027661_pt1 | contig 10169 bp, 11 predicted proteins | sample TergutLab28metaG_FD_92764 | JGI IMG/M metagenome (GOLD analysis project Ga0131853, IMG submission 92764) | Labiotermes labralis P1 segment gut microbial communities from Petit-Saut dam, French Guiana - Lab288 P1 (version 2) (version 2) | ecosystem: Host-associated > Arthropoda: Insects >... | reverse complement strand
GTCACTGAGACTTGTGTGAACCATAGGGCCCTGCAAAGTACCTGTCACTGACACCTGTACGAGCCAAGGGGCCCTCCAAGGTACCTGCCACTGAGACTTGTATGAACCATGGGGCCCTGCAAGTTACCTGTTACTGAGACCTGTATGAACCGTGAGGCCCTGCAAGTTACCTGTCACTGAGACTTGTATGAACCATGGGGCCCTGCAAAGTACCTGTCACTGATACCTGTATGAACCATGCAGCTCTGCAAGGTACCTGTCACTGAGACTTGTATGAACCATGGGGCCCTGCAAAGTACCTGTCACTGATACCTGTATGAACCATGCAGCCCTGCAAGGTACCTGTCACTGAGACTTGTATGAACCATGGGGCCCTGCAAAGTACCTGTCACTGATACCTGTATGAACCATGCAGCCCCGCAAGGTACCTGTCACTGAGACTTGTATGAACCATGGGGCCCTGCAAAGTACCTGTCACTGACACCTGTACGAGCCAAGGGGCCCTCCAAGATAACTGCCACTGAGACTTGTGTGAACCATGGGGCCCTGCAAGGTACCTGTCACTGACACCTGTATGAACCATGGGGCCCTACAGGGTACATGTCACTGATACCTGTATGAACCATGGGGCCCTACAAGGTACCTGTCACTGATACCTGTATGAACCATGGGGCCCTGCAAGTTACTTGTCACTGAGACTTGTACAAACCATGGGGTCCTGCACAACAATTGCACAAGAACAGGCTCCACATTTCTGATTATGCCAGGTGGATCATGATGGTGGCTCTCTATCACTTTTTTTGCAGTTTCATAGCTGGGTGTGACAATGACCAGGATTTCAGTCCCAGACGGATTTTTTGCATCACTGCCATGTCCTGACAAATCAACCAACCACAACAACCAGACCAACTTTCTGCACTACTTCAAAATGCAGGATTTTCACAAAGCTGACAGTTGTTGGGATATCAAGACATTATCTGCATTTACAAAACCCGACAGTTCATCAGCACACTCACAAAACCCCACGTTCTACTACCCCCATATCAAGCCAGGTGAGTACAATCCACAGCATGAATTCTATTTCTGTAATACTGAATTAGTATCACCTCCACCTAAGCATCATTTCCCAGCTGGTAAATTCCCCCATTTTCTTAAAATAACTGTGTCAACAATTCGCATCTTCTGTACACAAGCAACATACAAGCACACATCGCTGTCTTTTGCTTCATGATGAAACGTGCCATGCGGCTCCACACTGCGTAATTATATTTATCTAAATAACCTTGCGAAGGTACCAGTGTAAGCATAACACATTTCTGTGTATATCTGGCAGGCATGCAACAAAAATCTGGAGCTGGACAATCCAAGCAGGCAGCAAACAAGGAAAACACCAACCAGAGAGAGGAAGCGGGTTCGATACCTTCAAATATCTTATCAATACCATTTAAGTCCGCGGTGTCGTCATGATTTTCCGTGTGGCCCAGCGGGTCGTGGTCTGCATAGGTGCTGTCACGGAACGAGCTGCAGGAAGAAAGCAGACTACACCAGGTTAATGTACTTCTCTCATCCTGATCAACACTAGTGCAACAACACAACAGGATCATGCAGGTAACAGAATCACCTGACGGACACACCTGTTCCACTTTTTATTCTCCACAGACACTGTTAATCCGATTCAAATATCAAAACTGGTAATGAAATTTATAAATACATAGGTGGGCTGATAAGTATTGCCTCTACTGTAATATTTTTATTTACGTTAGACATATCTGGATAAAACCGGTTCCCTGTAGTCGCATGGTATCTCTCTTCCATCGTACTTCACCTTGAACACACAGGTGCTTACAGTCCTCACCCAGTGCACATCGAAATGAAAGAGTTTTCATACGTTCGGTTCAAACAGCGTGCTGCTATTGAATTCTTAACCACGGAAAAAGTTCCTCCAACTGAAATTCACAGACGAATGCAAGCCGTTTATGGTGATCGGTGTGTTGATGTGAGTACAGTAAGATGGTGGGTAAGGTGAAGTGTGCAGTGAGGAAATGGTTTCAAAAACAAAACGACAATTATTTTAAGGACGGATTTCGAAAACTAGCGCAGCGTTGGCCGAAACGTATTGAAGTGCTGGTGATTTTGTAGAAAAATAACTATGCAGCTTTCAAAATAATTGATGTAGGCATATTTCTTTTTTTTTTAATTTCATTAAAATATCTTTTGCCATTCATTTTCTATTTAAGTGGAGGCAAAACTTATCAGCCGGCCCTCGTACAACACCACAAAAGCGACTAAATTTTTACTTCAGCTTGACAATTGCAATTTTATTTGTATAAACTGCACAACAAATTCAAAAACTGGTTCTGTTGGTTATTTATTGCCAACTACCAAAAAAAAAAACAGTGTCGCACAGGCCTGGTTAAAACCATATAATACTGAGTCTGACAACAATAAATTCTGGTCATTTCCAAGAAATCTAAGAAAGGACATCTAAGCCACGATAATCTCTTAATTAAGCACTACACTTGCAAGTTTATTATAGTCAATTTTTTTATTTATTTTTCAGTAGTGACTTAATGAGCTGAGTCAACCAAAACACGTGCGTTACCCTTCTCTAATGATCTGACACCCAGACCAACAGGTGAAGTAGGCTTTTTTTTATAACACTGTTTGAGTTTGATAATTGTCCAACAAGATGTGACTAATTCAGTTTATTACATTTCTGTAGGCAGCTCGATGTGTTTCAGGTGTTGACACCCACCACCAGGAGCTCGTACAGCTGTAATTACAGCTTCTGGTATCGATTAACCGGTATCGATTAATCGGATCTGCTACCATCCGCTCTCGTTGTTGAGTTCCAACTCAACAATGAGAGCAGATGGTAGTAGATCCGGTTAATCAATACCAGAAGCTGTAATTACAGCTGTACCAGCTCCTGATGATGGGTGGCAATACCCGAAACATGTAGAGCTGCCTACAGAAATGTAATAAAATGAATACAGTCGCATCTTGTTGGGCAGTTATTAAATTCGATTCACAATGCACGGACCCATGTATATAAAAGTCTGTTTGAATTAATCCACTAACAGAAAATCTCTCATTTCAACTAACTCAACGTGTGCTTCACTATGGGCAATATGGACATGGATTCTCTAACTTTCCATAGTAATTAGCCTACTGATGGTGCAAGCCACTTGTGAAGTAAAATGCCTTGATCATATGAATAAACTCTTAAACCCGCTATTGTTACCCCAATTCTGAGTGTTGTATAATTTTTAAAACGTACATTACAAACAAAGAAAAGCATTAATACATAAATAAATTAATTAATTAATAAATATTAAATAAATAATACATATTTTTTTACTGTTTTACCATGCATCTTGCTATTATCAGGGGTACTGCAGTGGCGCAGTGGATAAGGTGCTGTGCTACAAATCGGAAGGTCACTGGTTCGGTCCCAGCTGGTGTCATTGAATTTTTCATTGACATAAAATCCTTCCTATCGCACTATGGCCCTGGGGTCAAATCAGCCTCTAACAGAAATGAGTACCAGGAGTATTTCCCGGGGGTAAAGGTGGCCAGTGCGTATGGCTGACAACCTCCTGTGCCGTTGTCATGTAATCTGGGAACCTTAACTACCTGGAACCCTCTGGGCCACTCCAGGCCTGTAACGGGACTGCTTTACCTATACCCTGGTATTATCATGTCTTTTATTCATCCAAGTGAATGCACAACTAAGTTGTTCTCACTCTGCACTGCACACTGTACACACACCAATAAGGGCTGGATAAATATGCAGCCACATGACCAAACTGATTCATAATGACGGTTTTAACCAACTGTTTTAATGATCATAATTTTAGCTAAGTAAAACAATAAGCTCCCTGATGAAAGTTTGTTAAATTGAAACATGTAGGAGCATTTTAATAAGTTTTAACATTTTTCTAGAACAATCTAGTTGTGTGTTCAGATGGATAAATAAAAGACGTGAAAATAATATATACGCTAATAATCAGTGATCTGCAGAGAAATCCTACCTGGTACGCTTTGGCGGGGCAGGTGCCTGCTTTCCTTTCCTGTTGGTGGGTCGCCGCAACTGTACCAGACTACTTTTGTTACCGCTAAGGACTGGCCCACCAGTGAATGTGCTGAGCTTGCTGACCGCACCATCTGATAAACGTAACAAATACCATCATTATACAGCAATATTTCCATCAGAAGAGAAAGTTGTTGTATTAACCTGTATGTTCCTGCAAGCAGCAGCAATGGGCTTATACATGCTTCAGCGTGCGGCTATGTGCTACATGGTTACTGAGTCAGACAGCTGTCTTGCATGCAGTCCGGTACTCACCTCCCACCACTCCTGTCACTGCCATTTGTTCTGACATCACCACTAGCCCGTGGATGTTTCCCGTACTGCCCGCGTGTGGCTTCTTGTAGGATAACTGCGGGGTTACACTTCCTTGAAGTTGTTTCTCCACCTCTGTAATATGCCCATTCATATTACATTCATGCCTTGTCACCAATGTATCATCTCCCTACTCCTTGAAAGAAGTCACTGTATTCATACACCTTCTCGTACACATTTTGTGCATTGCCAGACTATTTAAATACGAAGGCTTCAGATAATTACACAGGCAGTAGGAACCCAAGGATGAGGATATCACACAACTGAAATATAAATAAGTTATAGGTGCATATACCGGACATAACAAGTTGTGTCATCCGGTATTCATTCAGTCTATGGCTGCACACTACAGTCATGTAACACTTAACAATGGGAATATGTTCTGAGAAACCTGCTGCTAGGCGATTTCATTGCAACGCGAATGTCATACAGTGTACTTACACAAACCTAGACTGTGTAGCAGTATATGGTATAGCCTACTGCTCCTAGGCTACAAACCTGTACAGCATGTTACTGTACTGAATACTGTAGGCAATTATAACACAATGGCAAGTATTATAATATTATATTATAATATTAAAGGTAAAGTGATCCCATTACAGACCCAATGTGGCCCAGAAGGTGGGTAGAGGTATAGCTCTACTCTTCCATGACCACAGCACTAGAAGGGGGTGAGTGGTCAGTGGCATGCCCCAGCCACACTTTACCCCCAGGAAAGACCTGGTACCCATTGTACAGGAGGCTGGTTAGGCCCCAGGGCCGGTCTGGACGGGAAGAAAATCTTATCCCCACTGGGATTCGATCCCAGACCGTCCAGCCCATAGCCAGTCGCTATACCAACTGAGCTACCCGGCCCATATATTATAATATTATATACCTTATATGGATTAAGACAGGGAGATGCCCTGTCAACAGTTTTATTTAATCTGGTGTTGGAAGCAGCATTACGAAAAACAGATTTAAGAGGAAACATTAGTACAAGAACTAAACAACTATATGCCTATGCGGACGACCTCGTCACAATAGCAAGAACGTACAAAGCACTAAAGAAAACTTTTATAACACTACAAAAGAAGCAGAAAAACTGGGTCTTATGATAAACACAAATAAAACTAAATATATGCAGGTAACCAGGAAAACAAATATAATAAAACAAGACACTGAAGTGGCAGGAAAATCTTACGAAGCAGTAAACCAGTTTATATATTTGGGATCACAAATAAATAGCAAAAATTTTATAAAAGAAGAAATTAGACTAAGAACACAGGCGGGAAATAGAAGTCTGTTTGCAAACAAAAAGCTTCTGAAAAACAAAGATCTCAATGCTGCCAGTAAACTGCAGATATATAAAAATCTATTATTTGGCCTGGGCCATGACAGCTATGACAGTTACAGAACAAAATCACCTACTAATATTTGAGAGAAGGGTCCTTAGAAAAATATTCGGACCAACACCAGATAATGATGGAACATGGAGAATAAAAACAAATGAAGAAATTTGAAATTCTAATTAAGAAAAAAACTATCGTAAGATTTATAAAATCACAAAGATTACGTCTGGCAGCACATGTTATCAGAATGGACACAATAAGAACTGTTAAAAAACTAACTGAATGGGAACCATGTTCATCAAGACCAGTAGGAAGACCAAGGATGAGATGGCTCGAACAGGTAGAAGATGATTTATAGAAGATGAAAGTGAGAAATTGGAGAGAGAAGTGTGAAGATAGAGGATTGTGGAACGAAATCGGCAGGCCAAAACCCACCAAGGGTTGTAGCGCCAATTGAAGAAGATGAAGATTATATGCCTTATGGGACCACCGTCATATATGCAGTCCGTTGTTTACTGAATCGGTGTTATGCAGTACATGACTGTGTTACGAAGTCACATACATAGCACAAAAGAAATTAATACAACTGTAATGTAAATTCGCACTAAGAGGCATCAAGATAACCGCATCAAACCCACCCTCCGTGATGCTAGATTCCTGGAACATGTGTTCGAGTGAGTGGTGTATCTCCTGAAAGGTTGGCCTGTCGTTTGGAATCCAATGCCAGCACTGACGCATCAGTTCATATATCTTGGGTGGGCAGCCAGCAGGGCATTCCATTCTATATCCCTTTTCCAACATGTGATAGACATCAGTCAGATCCACTCCTGGGTATGGTGACATTCCATACGTGGCAATCTCCCACAGCAATATTCCAAATGCCCATACGTCAGACTGAAACAGGTATACGTCAGTTACAATCTTGATACTCTAACTCAGTGATTCCCAACCTGGGGTACGAACCAGGACATTTAGGGGTACGTGAAAACAAGTGAACAATAGCAGAAAAAGCCACGCATGTCAAAAGCGAAAGACGAGATACAAGTCAAAAGTTACGAAATTAATTGAACATTATGACAAGTGGCGGAGCGGGTTTTCTTCATTATTTAAACTCAAGAAAAGCCCCATACAATTTACGAAAATAGGCTGCCAAGGGGTACGCAAGTAAAAAAAGGTTGGGAACCACTGTTCTAACTGAATCTGCACACATAACTGGAAGTATCGAAGAGTAAAGCTGTGTGACACATCGGCTGATGACGTGCATCGAAGGTCAAAATTTGTCAACCTTTTAAAGCGGCTTTTCTCAAATATTCCAAGAGTTAGTTCAGTCAAAACATGACTAATTTATTGTCAATCACAAATGTGGTGACGTATTTCAACACATAGAGTCATCATCAGTTCCTACATAAGAAAAAAGGAAACCTTAACACTGACCTTTATGGAATTTACCTTACAGGCCACAGAAGAATGGGGCAGTACTTGGTATATTATTCTCAATTCTAACCATGAATCAGTTAACCAAGAATTGGAGAAGAAATACAAGATTTTAGATGAAAAACTAAACAGACTTGTGCCACATTTATGATTGATAGTATATAGTTGGGTTTTGACTGAACTAACTCTTAGAAGAGCGGCTTCGGTGGTCTAGGGGTAGCGTGCTCCCTTTAAGTACCCGAGTTCGCAGGTTCAAACCCGGCCGAAGCCGTCAGGATTTTTCAGGGCAAAAAAATCCTCAGCATGCCTTCCTTTGGAAGGGAAGTAAAGCCGTGGGTCCCATGTCGCAGATTAGCGGAATGTAAAAGATCCCTGAATTGACGTGGATGTCGCAATCTCAGGCAAAATAACTGGTTAATTCTCGCCCATACAGTTCCACCTTTCGCTACTAGGATCTCTCGCGTCATTGTAGACGTGGGGGTACCTGGCGGCGAACGTGGGAACGTCCAAACAGGCAAGGGGGGGATAGGATGAGTACAATAAGCCTATAGGCTGCAGAACATCTGTGGCATTAGCCACGGGCCCTACTGGTTAAGAAGAAGAACTCTTAGAATATTTAGTGAAAACACATTGGGATAGCTCCAATTAAAATTAAAAAAAAAAAAATTCTCAACCATGCTGATGGTACTGGTCCCTTACAAAGTATCAACTAACATTGCAGACTCCCTCCCCAAAATTTTTTCGAATTACAGACCCCTTACATACAATTTGGAGTAACATTTGACGATGGAGAACTTAAAAAATAAGACAAACACTTAAAGAGTCAACACCTTCTGTAAGTAAATGTAAAAGTCTGTTATATGAGTAACAAATTTCATGACAGGAAAACCAAGTACCGTATGTTCTCAAACCTAATCCGCACCCTTTTTACAGTTTCAGAGGGCTAAAAAATCAGATGCGGATTAGAATCGCGGATGGATTAGATACGCGGTCGCGAGCTGGATTTTGGAAAAATGATAGAGCCGCTGTACATACCGTAAGAACAATACAATACAATAATTTATTTTATTTATTGTTTATAATATTATACAATATTTATAATTTATTATTCAACAGACTCGCCGTCATCACTCATAACTGAATCGTTATCCATCAACCAGTCACTATCACCTTTATCTTCACCATCGTCCTCCCACTGAATGTCATCTTCGGGTCAGTTGTGGTGCGTTTGTACCGCCGGCAGTTAAATGGCCATTTCCCACATGGTGTGTTAGTCAGATAACAGTTAAAGCATCGGTAACATCCAATATTATTCAATCAGTCTGCCTTGTAGGCAAGGGGCGGTTGAAGGAAAGGTGCGGATTGGAACCGCGAGCTAACATTTTTTCGTTTAAGAAATCAGCAAAAACTAGTGCGGATTAGATTCGGGTATGGATTAGATTTGAGAATATATGGTATGTTCTGCTGAGGTGAATAACACTCAAGCTGCAGATCCTAGGATGAGAAACAATGCTTTAAACCAGAGTGATGGTTGTATGTAGAGTCCAGTTGAAATGCGATGGCACACGGTGATGCACAGGAGGGGGAAGTGAAGGCGAAACTGGCGAATGGAATGAGAAGCCAGTACCCTTCACACTACCTCAAAACATGGTGTATCCAGCATTACTACCACTGATGCGCTCACCTCGGCTGCCAGTAGTCAACTGAACTGACACACCCCGGCCGATTTAAATGGACTCGCCGCTTTGCCAAAAGACGAAATCAGGTTTCTGCGCGTGTGCCATCACATTTCAAATGCAGTCTACCACAGTCTGCACACACAGTTTGTTTACAAAATCTTGATATACGCTCCAGATAAATTTCAAGCACATGAGTAGGACCCTCACGTAAGTTAAACACAATTGTACAGAAACAAACAAAGGAGTAAGTATGGTTTAAAGATTACAGATATTGTGTTCAGGAACAACCTTAGTCATGAGTTAAACGATTAAGATGTGGTGCTTTTGTGTAAACACTGTGTTGGTGTATCTGTAGTGCCAGTTTACTGAAAAATGTGTATGCGACACACAAAATGTAAAAGTTATTTAAACCAGTGGTACAGACCCTTCGAGACACAACTCCAGGTGTCCAGGCGTTGCAGAAATACTGTGGAAAAATTCAATATGCCATTCACGTTTCCAACATACGCTGTACAAATGGCTAACTATAAAAGCAAGGCACACAGTTGTGTACATGTGCCCTTCAGTTCAAGTTTTGGTCTATAAATGCTCCCAATGAATATAAATTACCACTGATTTTCATGTGTGTTGGACCATGCATCATCGTGATAACTGAAGAATAAAAACCAACTATATGCTACTTATTAATTTATTGTACTTCTCATAGGCCCAACATGTTTCGGGCACTACTATGCCCATCATCAGGAGCTCGCGACTATGATGTTGATTACCACATTGGTCGTTTTGTTCTGTAAAGATGGAGGGGGCAGCGTTAATATAAGATTATGGTTCTTAGTGGTGTGTATTCGGTGTGAAGTTGTTTGTCGCTTTGTTGTGGCTGGTAATGTGTTTCTATCAATTTTACTTTTTAACCCTTTGGCGACCGAATTAAATCTTTGGCGCCAGAATTAAATCCCACCCCCATCCACTTTAATGGCCGTTCGGCCATTTAAAGGGCTCACTGCACGACATATATATATATATATATATATGTCGTTCGGCGGCTAAGGGTTACAGGATCATGACTATTAAAATTAATAGAAACACGTTACCAGCCACAACCAAGCGACAAAGAAATTCACACCAAACACACACCACTAAGAACCATAATTCTACATTAACGCTGCCCCCTCCATCTTTACAGAACGAAACAACCTATGTGGTTATTTTCATTTTATTACCGTGCAATGTGATAACAATATTTATTAAAACCAACTAATTGCACATACTTGTCAAACCATTTAAAACCACATTATTGGATTAAAATGGATTTAAAATATC
>Ga0131853_10027658_pt1 | contig 10170 bp, 6 predicted proteins | sample TergutLab28metaG_FD_92764 | JGI IMG/M metagenome (GOLD analysis project Ga0131853, IMG submission 92764) | Labiotermes labralis P1 segment gut microbial communities from Petit-Saut dam, French Guiana - Lab288 P1 (version 2) (version 2) | ecosystem: Host-associated > Arthropoda: Insects >... | reverse complement strand
TGCACAAAATTTGTTTCACAATAAGTTTTATTTCATGCCTCTACATGTTTCAAGCACATGTGCTCATCATCAGGAGGTCAAAATTGCATTACACAGCCTCTGGTATCATCACACCTATAGGTGTGCTCAAAACATGTAGAGGCATGAAATAAAACTTATTGTGAAACAAATTTTGTGCATCAAGTTGGTTAAATACTGAGATAAATAAAACGTTTTGTTTCACTGCACTCTTTTGAGGCTGCCTCGTTTTAAACGGCTTCAGACATATTTCACTGAGGCAGTTCTGGATTATTTGGTCTAACCAGTGTTACCTTCCCCTATGAAAGGAAAAGAACAGGCAGAAGAAATTACATTGGGAACAAATTATTGTACTTTATGTATGTGTATTTCACATCACTTTCACTATGCTGTTCCATTTTACACAATCAAAGAGATGGTCCACATATTGTAATGATGTGTTAATACTCAATATCTTGTAGCCACCACATAAGTTAAAACAGACTGATTTTACTGCACATTTCGGTAAAAATGTTACTTTGAAGACGCAGGGAATGTGTATAGTTAATCAGATGGCACAACACAGCATGTCTGTTGTTTTAGTTATTAACCTTCTAAAGCCTGCTGGTCACGTGATGCACCACCAGTTTAACATTCAACAACTGTACGTTCTGCCCACACTGTATTTATGTGTGTTGTATTTATCTGAGAACAAACAGCAACTTGTGCCACTTACAGCATAAACTGATTGGTTTTTATAACCCAGATGAAAAGTGTTTACAGCGCGGTACGGACTGGGGCTTTAAATAAAGCGGTCTGCGCTTCGTCTGTAAAGGGTTAATGGGCCCTGTATTTACTACAGTGAGGTTCAAAAATGTATCCACTGTTAGCCCTTTGGCACCTTGTGATATCTAACCTACCTGGCATGATGTGATGGTCAAACTGCCTTGTGATGCAACATGAGTCAGCCAATTGTGGCAATTCTTCTACAGCCCTGTGGCAATTATTGTTTTATCCATCAGAGCGGGAAGTGCAATTGTTTATTTAGTTTGTCCCCTTGCCACTCTCCAGTTGGCCCCTCCTCCCCAAAATGAATAAATGTTTTGCATTTTATCAGCTGGCATGCCTAGTTTCTTGAGCCATGTCTGTTATCACATTTAGTTAAGTCCAACATCTGCACAGTACAAACACATGACATTTTACATTTCCCCTTCACCCTGTCCACACATTTATTACTTACTTACTCCATGGTGCAGAGTCCTTCTTGAGCAGCTAACTGGTTTGCAGGTAGTCAAGAAATTCCTTGCATTTCACGGAACCAGGAGGTCCGCCACCTGTCTCAATCATGGGCCACCCCAATCCAGTCCATATATCCACATCCCACCTTGTGGAGATCCGTCCTAATATTATCCACCCATCTACGCCTAGGTCTCCCCTGTGGTCTCTTTCCCTCCAGTTTCTCCAGCAAGACCCAATACACCCCCCTCTCCTCACCCAGAGGCGCCACATGTCCAGCCCATCTCATTCTTCTCAATTTTATCACCCGCACAATATTGGGTGTGGAGTACAAATCATTTAGCTCCTTGTTCATCAGCATACCAAAATATCTGATCACACAGAACACTTTCTGAAGGTACCCTGTACTATGCCTAGGACACTCTGGATGGAACTGTGGGGCAAATGTGCAACAAATAGTCTTCAATCCCACTAAAACTCCCTGGATCCACTACCAAGTTGCATGCAACAGCATTTACAACCTAGCACATACATTTAATTGCTACATCAATATATTATATATATTCACTGTTATTTTGTCTAGTGGCACAAAAGAATGCTACATACTGTAGCCGATCATTTTTAGTATAGTTGTTTCTTAGGATTGCTGGCGTCAGTTACGGACGGTTCATGGCCATGCGTTGTAAGTTAATCTGTCAATGTATATTCAGGACCGTTGGTGATAGGTAGGAGGGGAGAGATTTAAAAGGCAAAACGGTTAGGAGCTGATAACGGATGCTAGCAGTCCAGTAAGGAAGTCAGTCGCATACAAGAGGTGTGAGTGAGGGAGTACAAGTGACTGTATTATTTTAATAAAATATGATTTAGTTGTTTAACTTGATACAGCACGACTTTCTTTCGTTTTATCAACAATAAACTGAGTAAATAAAACAAGTAAAAAAGACAATAATTAGAACCATATGTGATTCGGCGAACCACACCCTTTTCCCAAAAGAGGATCACCTACCAGACTGAGCGCATCGGGACAACAAAGTTACCAAGGGTGATCGTGTAGAATACACATATCCAATTCCAACCATGATGTATATATCATTATCATCACTTTCCTAAGAAGCCCACAAATTATCAAGGGCTTTGCACAAAACAGGCTGTCATAAAAGGTTGAACCCACATGTGGGTCCAATTCTGGCCCCAGAAAGGTAAGCACATACTAGTAGCAGCATATAAACTTCTCCCCCAAAGAAAAATCCACTGACAATATTCCATTTTACTGGCTACAAATTTGCTGAATTTAATTTTTCAAAAATTGGGGGCTGTCCAAAAAGAACTGTTGAAAAGTGCAGAAAAAGTGGGAGTGGCAAGGGGGAGGAAAATACATAGCTGTTGCTGTTCACATATCATGCAACTGGTATGTGTGAACATCAGCTGCAGTTTATTGTGGTCAACCGTGGAAGTATGCCTGAAGCAGTATATACCAATTATCACTGCTTTTTTTTGGAGAATAATAAATCCGGAAAACAGAAAAGGAAGCAGAGAACATGGAAAAAGGATTTTGATGTTTCGCTGACCGTGCATCTCAGTATAATCTTGTTAATTAACCAACATAATGCACAAATTCTTGTTTTATAAGTTTATTATATGCCTCTACATGTTTCGAGCACTATGTGGTCATCATCAGGAGGTCAAAATTGTATTATACAGCATCTGGTATCGTCACACTCTGTAGGTGGCCATCTGGTGTGCAGGTTGAGAGAGGACCTATGCATGGGATTGCCACCTACAGAGTGTGACGATACCAGATGCTGTATAATACAATTTTGACCTCCTGATGATGAGCACAACAGTGCTCAAAACATGTAGAGGCATATAATAAACTTATTATAAAACACAAATTTGCATTAATTTGGTTAATTACTAAGATGGAAAAAGGAGTTGCTGAAAAAAGTGTCAGTGTTGTCCATGACAACCTCCTAAGAGAACTGGTTATGTTCTCACCACTATGCACAATCACATAGACTGCTGCAGCATCCCAAACCAGGCCACACACCACCATCATGTTTGTACAACAACGTGTTGAGCAAACTGATTGTGTGTGGACTGCTTCATAAAAACCAACCGTCAACCTATCTCTGAAAGGTGTTTATTCAAGACTTAGGATGATGTCATCATTACTGGGTGGCATGACATTGGCACCCCTTCCTTGTAGTTTACATTTGACTCACAGAGAATGAAGCATGCTCTTAGAAACCTCAGATACATCGATCTGCAATTCACGGTGAGGGGGGAAAGAATAATTTCCTCGAAACTCTAACATACACTAGCAGACAGCCAGCACCTTTACCTTCCAGCATAAAGCAGCTGGATTACATTCAGTTCACAAGCATTCAAGAGAGAACAGCACATGTGTTGGCATGCAAAATGTAGTAAGAGATTGACACTGCACTGACAATTACATAATATAAAATAGCGCTTGGAATTGTAATTGGAGTGGTTAAACAATTCACGAAGAGATTGCTATATTTCACCTCATTAAAAATGAAGGAAAACTGTAGGGGATAAACTTTTTTCTTAAAGAGTAGGCATGAGAAAACGGAAAAAAGCAATTTAAATTCCAGTCTTCTCTATGTGACAACACACACTTAACTCTGGTGCCAAACGGTTCATCTGAAATCGCTTACATTTGTAACCTGCCAGTTGTCTATATATTAGTCAATGCAAGGTGCACTTGTCTGCAAAATTCACTGCACCTCTAAACCAGCATTTCCCAAAATTCATTGTACCTCTAAATCAGGATTTCCCAGTGACAATCCCATGAGAAATAAAAAAGCAGTAATTCTGAAATACCATGAAAAGCTCCAACAGCCAGCAAAATGTTGTGAGAAACTGTCTGGTAACTGGTAATACTGGAGTAATCTGTGTGTGCTGTGTTTTGGTCACTTCATACTTGGAGTTACATTTAGCTTCTTATAATAAAACTAACTAGATGCACTAATTTCTCAAATTTATTTTTGGAATAAATTTGAAAAGTCTGTGCCTCTAGTTGGTTTTATTATAAGAATTTATCACGATGCACAGTCACCTGAATGTTACACTTAGCTGTACTGTGTCTGTGACAGTGTTGTACTGTTACAGAACTGTCTGTGAGAGTGTTGTACTGTTAGAGAACTGTCTGTGACTGTTGTACTGTTTGTTACAGAACTGTCTGTGAAAGTGTTTTACTGTTACAGAACTCTCTGTGACTGTTGTACCATTACAGAATTGTCTGTGAGAGTGTTGTACTGTTACAGAACTGTCTGTGAGTGGTGTACTGTTACAGAACTGTCTGTGAGTGGTGTACTGTTACAGAACTGTCTGTGAGAGTGTTGTACTGTTACAGAACTGTCTGTGAGAGTGTTGTACTGTTACAGAACTGTGACTTGTACTGTTACAGAACTGTCTGTGACAGTGTTGTAGTGTTACACTGTTACAGAACCGTCTCAATGGTGGTGACAAAAAGGGTCTGCTATCAATGTTTTCTGACCTGTTAACATTGTCATAGTTACAGGGTACTTCATGGGAAAATGTTTGGAAAACAGTGATCTAAGCAGTAAAAGAAGTTTAATTTATAGCCCAATTTTTTCATTTAATACATAAAACGATGCCTGTGAGATCACTTATCATGTGTACATGTGTGTCCTCATTTTACCTTTTTAACACAGATGACCAAGTTTTATGGAATTTGGCGTGAGTGCAATACCACTGGCACCACTGTTATATTTTGTAATTCCCTACAATCAGCAATAACAACATGGCAGACATGTGGAGTTTAGAGGCAGAGGCAATAGTTCCTTTAGGATCCTGAAATTATATACGCTAAAAATGATGGGACTCTTGTCCAGGTAACACAGCAGGTGTAAAACTGGCATGGAGATAGGTTATAAACATACCATTCAACTGCATGCATTATCCTCAGGAGGATATTACCAGCAGACATTCCACAAGGCTGCTCCCTTCAACTCTCACCTTCAGAATTACTGAATGAAGTTGAGAACTCCATCCTTAAAAAAAATTCATTTATACAAAAGAACATTAACCTTTAAGCGCCATGCATCCTGTATATAGGACAGACATACCGCTACTCCCCAGAGTATGCTTTTTATATATTCAGTCAATAAATATATATAATTATTTTTTTAGACTTTCTCTCACCATCTTCACTTATTCCTCCACAAAATGCCGTGTATTTCCTAATGTTACCCTTCTTGTTTCATAAAATATTCACATTTTACATAAATGGTGTGCTAAACTGTAAATGTCCAGCTCCAGGGCCAAAGGGTTAAATGTAGTGGCTTTTGTAGGGTACAGGAGTGAACAGGTAACACAGCCAGTACACACGAAACGTTTGTTCATGTCATAACAGCGTAACAGCTTCCGTGGTTACACAAAATTCTCAAAATACTGGGGGCAGTTCTAAAGAGTACTTTCTTGCACAGCAATGTACAATCAAACAAACAATTCCATTTTAGCTGCATCTGCTTTTGTTAAATATTTAAACAGTCAGAAAGAAATCGAAATACACGTTTCACATCCGTTGTCTAAGTCCGGATCAGAAGAGTATTTATGAACAGAACTGTATTTTGAACCAAATGCAGCACAATTCCTTTAATCCAGCACCCATGGGACCAGACACATGCCAGAACATCAGACAGCACCTAAACTTTGCATCCAGCCCTGAAGACAGTGTGCAATTGACAGTTATTTCCTTTGCAATGTAAAAAGACTCAGCTTTTCCAATTACCGAAGGCCCAGTTACGGAGTTTCTTGGGAAGGCACCACAGCAAAAGCACATAAACAGCACCATGTCCAGTCATCCAAATTGAGGCTGTTTCAATATCTGCCACCTGCACTTTAAATTGATGCCACAATCATAACTAGTCCATCTGCTTCTTTGTATGATAGATGATCATCCAATGTTGTAGTAAGCCATAACAACATTTCAGCTTTTCTATTTTCAAGTCTCCTGATAATTCCCAGCTGCTAATGAATCATTAAACTTGTGCATTTCCTCCTGCCAGCAGTGCCTTGTTTACTCATCCTGGCATCTTCTGAAGCCAATACAATAGCTCAATATAGTCCAAATAACACAAGATAAAGTTGTGGGATCAGTTATTTATGGTGTATCTTCTGGTCAGAGATCATACATAAACAATCTATCAGAATTAATGGATTATCACTAGCCAGATTAAAGGAATTTCACTGTTTAGTTTTTAACTCATTACCCATTAAAGATATTTATGCACAGAACACCTGCATGTTTATACAGTTCCTCATGGCAGTCTGGGAATCACTATAGTAAGCAGTTAGGTATGTTAACATTTAACGTCGAACACAACTATATTTGTTTTTATTACAAGGAGTTTACAACGACGACATGTTTCGGCCCTATATGTGGGCCATCATCAGGTTGTGGATAGACTTACAGCTTAGGCTATACTAGCATGCGTGTAGTGGTTTTGGGTTGTAATGGGGCGGGTTCGAGATATCATTATACCACATAACCACACCCCCCCCTGGTCAACATATAATTAAACATGTTAGAAAGTGATAAAGAACAATAGCAAGTACACGGCTGGACCCTGTCTCAGCTGCTTAGCGCCTCAGCACAAGGCATAACCTATATTATTCTCAATGATTTTACCTATTCTTGTCCTAGCTTAAGTAATTATACTTATATAGTATATACTATATTATATTACACCCCCTAACATAAGACATAGTCCCCATGGGGAATAAAGAAAAACGATATCCAACCAGATACACCCGAGATCATGGTACCCTGTGATATAATGATATCTCGAACCCGCCCCATTACGCCCCAAAACCACTACTCGCATGCTAGTATAGCCTAAGCTGTAAGTCTAACCACAACCTGATGATGGCCCACGTATAGGGCAGAAACATGTCGTTGTTGTAAACTCCTTGTAATAGAAACAAATATAGTTGTGTTCGATGTTAAGTGTTAACATACCTAACTGCTTACTATTTGTACAAAACACAACGGGGATGATGCACATTAGAATTGGGAATCACTATTACAGCCAGCATTCCTGCTGCTGTATGAGGCAACATCTACAGTACTGTTCAAACTGAAATGCCATTTTTATTTGCTTGACAGAAGCCATCCCATTGTGCAATAACAATTGTATAATATATTATATACCATCAGCACACAACAAAATCAATATAGTAATATAATATAATAATACAGTGCAATGACGGAATGATAGTGGATCGTGTAGAGAAACTAACTGCTTCAACAATTTCATAACCTATGCAACTGACTGATTTATATATATACATAAGAGGTGCAGTGTCACACAGTCTTCACTTGATTACCGGCACATAGATAGAATACTATTGTTTCAGCAACCAGATTGAGGCCCACAACAACAAAGTATTTTGGAGATCTTTATCTACTTGTTTACTGCTTAATTTTAGTTTTTAAATTGTAAATAGGGATTTCTTTGTACATTATTTTATATTCGAATGTAACGAAATGGGATCACATTGAGTACTACCTTCCTGTACCTTAAACAAAATGTTCTATATCGGCCTGATGATGACCATTTACAGTCGACACATGTAACCACAGAGTAACCTATTGCATACATTATATTACTATAGTGATGTTGTTGTGTACCGGCGGTATATAATATACATTTTTATTTGGCAACAGAATGTCTAATAGTATTCAGCATGGGCTTTCCATGTAATGTTAAGCATATCGGGCAATGACGTTACATTACGACCGCAAATTAAACCAAACCTCTGTGCACATATACCGAATCACATACAAAATATTACATGTGTGTATTAAAATTCCAAACAGAGGCATTTCACCACTAGGGCATGCAATGTAATACCAGACCAATTACTAAGGGCAACAAACAGTAGAATCTGACGGTTAACATCTGCTTCAGCAGGAAGAGAGTACAACCCAAGCAAGATACGCGTTTCTACAACTGTAATTACCATTTTTACATGATCCATAATCCATGCATTAATAAATCATAGATTGTAGCAGTACCACTACAATGCACACAAGTATATTGAAATTAATTATATACACAATGACAGCCAACATTTATTGGCCAAACACATGACAGTCTTCAGGGAGGTAAAGTACAAGGATGAGTATACTAAAAATTTTAATTAGCAAGCCATGTTGTATCCTGTGCAATCCCGGTGGGAACGTATCGTGGATGTTGTTCCAGGAAGGACGGAGCTCGAACCTCTGGTTAAGACGGGGAGTTGGGTAGGCCGCACACACTCACAATAATCCCCACATCAAGAGTACTGGAGTTTAATGTGCATAGACAGTGAATAATGCTGAAACAAATTAACTGTATTGAGTTCAATTCTCGAGATCTTGGGTCCCTTCATTAACATTAACACTGATTGTACAGCTTCGTACAAAGCTGCTGATTACCGTTCGAGATACTTCTGTAGACTGCAACTGGATCACAAGGCAGGTGCACATTGTTCGTGCGTTAAACATTTAGCACTACCACTTATAAACAAAAAGAAATAAAAGGAAACCATATTCCTGCCTTGCCTGGTCTGCTGACTAAGAAACAGAAGTGCAAACAAATAGTATGAGTTACAGAAAGGTGAGGACTCAGCATGATGTAACAATCTTATGACTTACATACAGTACATAGTGCAATACTGCAGAAAGGAAAACAATGTCTATCAAGCACACTGCAATAATATCCATCAACTATACAACATGTTTGGCCAAAACATGTATAGGCTGTCACTGGGTATATAAATTAATTTCAGTATACTGGTACTTGTGTGGATTCTGTTGCTACCACTACTATATACGGTTATAAGTAATTACCATATTTACTGAAGTCATCCTTGCCTGATCTTACTTTGTATCAACACATTTCAGCTTCTCAATTTTGTGTAATAAAAAGTGGCAACAAAGCTTTCATTGTATCTGTAACATATGGACACTAAATTAAAATGTATTACAGCAATATCTTAGTACAGAACTTCAAATAGCACTCATTTCATGACCTTCATCAGGGAATCAATAATTAAACTCAGCATTCAAATGCCAAGGGCTGCACAGACTGTGTTGACATTAGACAGATGTACATAAAACATAAAAAGGATATTTAAAAATAATTATATATATATTTTTTTTGTGTCCAATGCCACCACATGTCCTTGTGGACTTCGTGGTCCTCCCTCCTGGGCATGGCAGGAGTTTAACCGACTTCTGAGGTTGGGACGCCCATGAGGTGCAGTTACGTTGTCCCGATGATGTGAGTGGTGATATAGGAGGATGTAGTGTCAGGAGGGCTCTTAAACCTAAATTCTACCAACCTACCCAGAACATGGTCACTGCAGGAATCCTCTCCTTCAGGGAAAATTCCCACGGTAGAACCGGGAATCGAACCCAGGACCTCATTAGACCACAAGGCTGGTTATATATATATATATATATATATATATACACACACACACACACACATACAGTAATAACCAAATACTGTAAACAAGATAACTGGCTAAAGATGTTCAAAAAGATTCTTACATATTCATTATCATACACGAAAACTTTAGCTTTTTATTCCGTGGTTAACGGGGAGGGGGGGAGGGCTTTCTTCTTGTGGGTAAAGTGGCCCAGGCATCAAGTTCAGCACCCACCTCCAAATGTGCCACGGTTCAGAATGAGTGCTATACCCCCCCCCCCCCCCCCCCCCCCTTTTTTGGGGGGGGGTTCTACAAAATCTTTTAAAACAACAAATTTATATTTTTTTATTAAAATTATAAAAAAAAAAAAAATAATAATAAAAATAAAAAAAAACAAAACAAATAAAAACAAACCACAAACCTTTTTTTTTTTTTTTTTTATTTTTTTTGGTTTTTTTTTGTTTATTTTTT
>Ga0131853_10027655_pt1 | contig 10170 bp, 3 predicted proteins | sample TergutLab28metaG_FD_92764 | JGI IMG/M metagenome (GOLD analysis project Ga0131853, IMG submission 92764) | Labiotermes labralis P1 segment gut microbial communities from Petit-Saut dam, French Guiana - Lab288 P1 (version 2) (version 2) | ecosystem: Host-associated > Arthropoda: Insects >... | reverse complement strand
TATAATGGACAACTACATGTTTCGGCCTGTACTGGCCATCTTCAGGTTGTCTTAGGGGAACTTAAGATGTTACTATAAGCATGCCAGTACAGGCCGAAACATGTAGTTGTCCATTATATAGTCATTAAATACACACCTCATGTGATACAGTTGTGTTTGACTACATACAATTATCCAAGCCACACTCCGTTTTGCTTATGGGAACGAATCGGTCAATGCTGTGTAGAGAAATAATCGCTGTTTTTTTTTGTGGACAAGCATATAGAAACATGAATACAGTCTGTGGGCAGAACTTAGGAATTCACTGTTTTTAACCTGATGGTATGTAAAATAACCATAGGCCTTTGAAGCTTTACCAAAACCGGCATGGCCATGGCCCTTAGTACCTAAACGCAGCCTCAAAATTTATCATGTACCTGGATTCCTGTACGTACTACACTGCAATATCCATTTTTATCTTCCAAGTGGGCTTCCTCAAGATGCCATCCTACTAGTAAATTGTAGACAGCAGAACACTTGTCTTTCTCTTCTTTTTTACATAAAATTTTAGGCTAAATGTGTAATGTCACTAATGTAAATCTTAATTTGCTAGGATATTTTCCAAGGTTATCGCTCTGAATTTGGATCAAATCTTGCACTTCAGCAGCCTTAGGGATATGAATTTATATACGTTGTTGAATGTTATACTATTTGGTATTTGCATGAAGTACCTAAATCCTGTTTATTTTATATACTGATTCGTATCAACTTTCCGTTTTCCGTAGAGAGCAGTTGATTAGCACTTTGCGCGTCATACTCGCGAGGTTCTGGATGTTAATTTCAGTATGATATGGGCTATCATGACTGATATTTGTGGGGTCCTTCTAAATTCTTCGAAGGAAATGTGGGGCCATTCAGTATATGTCAGAAACGTTTCCTTCTATATCCTTTTCAGTTCATTAACCATTTTACCCACTATTTCCACCGTTCGATGCTACGTACTCTGAGCTACTGGAGGCGCAATCGTATCAACAATAAGTAGCATAGACGAATTTAGCTCGACGCAGTAGCACAAGCAGGTTTTGCAGTATCAGTTGAATATCTAACTCACCATGTCCTAACGTACAACTAACGAAAGAACTAATTAACTCCGTGGAGTAAAGAAGCTAATAGGCCACTCAAAAATTGTCCGTTTTATGTAATCCTATGTTCTTGCGAATGGAGCCCGAGCCAAATCGGTCCTGTATATACTTTCTCTGAATTTGTTTAAGATAAATTTTGTTATTAATTCTTCAACCAGACTTTTTTTCCAAGTAGTCTTCTTCACCAAGATGCTCCGGGCAAAGTTTTGTATTTATTTTACACGTCTGCCACATGTTCCACCGGTCCAGATCGTCTCACTCTCCTTTATTTCATCCCCAATAATATTTCATAAAGAGTACAAATCGAGACGCCTCTCAAATGCGATTTTTCTGAGCCTTATGTTGATGTTTGGCTTCGAACTAACAAACATTTACCGATTGAAGTGATGTCATCTTTCGACTAATATGTTAAATTAACGGTTGATGGTTGTCGCGCTTTTGTTTAGTCCGGTTCCTGTGCTCGGCCCTATGAATACAAACAAACAAACAAACAAAAACTTATTTTAGGCGATTTACGTAATTCTGTTTCCTATGCGTAATCGACTGTATGTTAATAGACATTTCATTCTTCTCTTGTTACGGTACTATTTAATTTTCTGAGTTTGTAAACAGTAGAGTTAAATGCCACGCAGTTTTTACATGCTTTTTACCGTCATTCGTAATCTGCCGTTTGTTGATTGCATTTCGTCTTGCAGGTAACGAGGGGCAGATTGCGCGACAAAAAATGCCTCGTGTTGGTTCTTTTGTTGTTTTGGGTAAGGATGAAAAGTGTAAACAAATTATAAAGAACAGAAACCCCTAGGAAGAAGATAATGGATCTAAATTTTAAATTGATTTGCACAATATCTGTTACACATAACAACACTTTTACATTCTGAAGAACGCACATACTTAAGTTAGATTTTAAAAATTGCACAATTTGTTTTCAGAGGTAGTTAAATCAAGCTCTGACGTAAAGCGATTAATTCGAATTGGTAAATATAAGGTAAAGTCTGTTCCTAAACAGGTAGGTAGGGTGTGTTTCTTTTGCTGAAGACCAATAGGCACTCAGGGAAGGTGTATATATGGTTGTACCCACACTCATTGTACAGGTGGCTGGGTGGGCCTCGGAACCGATATGTATGGGTCCGAAAAATTTCGCCCTCACCGGGGTTCGAAACTCAGACCGTTCAGCCTGGCGAATCGTTATACGGAATAAGCTACCCTGGCCGCCGGAATAGGCAAATACGAGTTGCAAATAGAATGTCAATGTAGAAACCTGATGTTGGTCAGAGAAGGAAGTTGTGGAATAATATTAAAATGGGTAGTGACTTTAAATATATGGAAAATTTGTAATGCAAAGCCAATGATAGGCGTTTGTTGTGACGGTAAATTAGTCATAAACATGGAGGTTTAATATGGGGTAAAGATTGTTTCATGTAAAAGTGCACCATAAAATATACAGATTTTAAAAAAGACAATAATCGTAATATCGTGCTATGCGAGGTGCAGAGATTTATATGGTTTGTCCTACATCTTTGTCTGGCTGCAGGACCAATAAATATGACAGCAGTTTTGTGCGCTTTAGACATTGAACATAGGTCTGCATTTCCTTTGGATTCTCGTCAACATAGACTTCATGCAATTTCGAACACGATTCACTTAAATTGCATTCAGTTAAATTAAAAAAAATTTCAGAGATTCTATTAGCATGAAAGCCTCCTGGGCTGTGGTAACCCAGATCTCACTACGAGATTGTAAATTTATTGTAACTGACAATATTATTTATTATCTATACCAGTGGCTCTGAGACAACTCTGTGCAGGACCCAAAATCATAATTCACATTGGTTTTTAAACCCAAATAGTTTGAGTTGCTACCCAGCGCCGCAGCAACTGGCTAAAAATTCATATCAGAATGAAAGTAATAAAAATTTTGGTAAAACTGAGTCACAGTTATTCAGCTTCTGTCAGTTTTGTTTTCTCTCGAATGTGTCTAGTTCGAGTCGAAACTTTGGGCTTCGTAATCCCTGGTTTATATACAGGGAATGCCTTAATGGGGAATGCTTTGATTTAAACCCAGTACTTATTCTTGAGCCTCTAACAAATCAATTTAGTATATAATGACGCCATTGGTTACTTTAAGGAGCCTGTGTCTCACTGCCAGATAGATAGACTGTAATGAAAAAAAATACGAATTCAAAATCGTTTATTCTTGCAGGGAACTCTTAACCTCTTGTAGTTACAAATGTTTTTCCGAAACAGTCGCAGTGGCAGTAAAGTGCGATACAGGCGGTGAAAGGCAGGCGGGAGTCCAAGGCATGTGTCTCGCTTTGCGGGGCTTTCTGATTCCGAGATATTTTAGGTGTGCTTTTATGCGCGTTTCATTGTAAAATAAATCGCTATTCCGTGTCGAAATTGGCATCTTGACGTAAGGTTCTGTGTTTTCTCTTCCAGTGAAATAATATTGTTTACAATACAGTGAACTGTTTCTTCCTTCATTAAGCTGTGCAGACTGAAGGGTTATAAAGACAAGGAATTGTCTTTTAAAACCTTGAATTGTTTAATATGGTGTAACACGTTTCTTAATTTGAGTGGTGGAATAATATAAGGCAGATTTCTTTCCATAATATTCTATTATGTTCTCACATAACTTCACTTGCTGACAGGTCACAAGAATGTCATACGTACACTTTCGAGTCTGTTAAAAATTCCTTAGTGTTCGAACTAATTTCAGAATTTGTAAACTGGCGATATAAACGTGAAAATTTAGTGTTCTATTGAGTGATGTGTTTGTGAAGTGTGAAGTATTGTAAATGCTTGTTCCAAAAGACGCTTTGTCTCGTGTGATCGCTTCCGGTTGTCAAGTGTAAAATAAAACCAGCAAGTGAAGATCTTAGCACACGACGTCACAGGATCTAGAAGATCTGACACGTTCCAGACAGGACGAACTACGGGAATAGGACCTGGCAACAGAAACGACGCAGCAAACCGTGAGTATAACAAATGTATTTAGAATCTATGGCAAATGAACGAACCCAACTTGCAACAAAGCAAGTTCGCCGCACCACTCTTCGTACTTCGTCCTTTGTCAGTCCGGCCACGGGCTGATCATGAACCCAAAGATCCGGGGAACCCTTTAGATATTTCATGTGTTAGCCTCAGTAATAGTGCGCTTACTTTAAGTTTGAATTTTCTTTTCTTTGGATATGATGATTTTATTCTGCGCCATCAGTCTTAGTGTTGTTATACACCCAAAGTAATATTAAATGACGGTGATCTTGTATTTGATTTTATATCTAGTTACACTTGGATCAGCATAAGCTGCTAGGCAATATTCAGCTGGCAAAATGAAAGTGAATTAAGGACGGTTTATGTCAAATGCTGATGTCTGCTCTTTATACCATTTGGCGCAGAACTTTGTGAATCCAGTTTAAAGGACCATGGTGTCAAAAACTACTTGAAAGAGGGAAAACAATAAAATGCGCTCATTACTGACTACGAAATGGTCGAAATTGTGAAAAATCAAGCAAAATACATTTGGCAGTCCGAACTTTAGTGCGAAGTTAAAGATAATTCTATTGAAATTGTTAACTATCTGAATTGAATCCAACGAACGAAATCGATTGATAATATGTGTGAATATTACACGGGAATAAATCGTCCATAGTGTTCACTTCTTATAACGTTCTGTTATAAGGAATAATGAAACTGGGACCATGCTGTGTGGAAGATCTTAACAATCTTTTAACAAAGTGCCATGAAATAGCATTTAAAAACACTGGAGAATAAAGATTCTTCAATTATTGTTTCCATTGTGTGTGGTAGACTCTATTCATGGAAATAATCCACATAATAACTGAAGAATAAGAACCAACTGGAAGCCTCTTATTATTTTATTGTACTTCTTATGGGCTCAAAATGTTTCGCGCAGTACTACGCCCATCATCAGAAGCTCACGACTATAATGTTGATTACCACACTGGTCGTCTCCTGATGCTCCTGATGATGGGCATCGTAATGCCCGAAACATGTTGAGCCTGCAAGACGTACAATGAAATGAAAAGTTACATCTAGTTGGTTCTTATTCTTCAGTTATGACAACGATGCCCGGTCCAACACACATCAAAATCCACATGATATAAAAGGAATTATTGTTATTTTAAAACTTATAAATTTACATGCCTGATAATTTGCTAACATTAAAAGATTTTGTGATTAAAAACATAAAAATAAATGATAAATTGTAGAATGTTGGAATTAATTTAAAAAAATGAATTTAAAAAATGTAACTCTTACAAGTCTTTTTAATTCAATCAGAACATTAGAATTCAAAGAATGAGGCTTTACATCATGTGTTTATTTCCTTTAGAATTTAATAGAGTGTGATACTTCGTCTTCAGCCACAAAGTCTTTTCTGCCTTTTCTCACGGTGTCGAAGTTGCGTTTCTCTTACTTTCACATTTAGTCGTCTTATGAGTAATTCGTGTGGTCTACACAACTGTAGTTAGCACGAATATTGCGACCTAAACGTTTCTTTTTGGCACAGCGACGCGTGAGCCTGTACAGCAGTTTGTGTATCTGTGAATTGGAGGTGAAATTAGTACTTAAGGAGCTGAGATTTTGAAGCTTTCTTTTCTAAGAACCTCTTGAAGGTCTTCTCTGCTTGTTTCGTCATTAGCGCTGCCTTCACTAAACAACACTAAAAAATGGCGTGTCAAATCAAGCATTCCGCTGAGACTTTTCTTTCTCTTGTTCTCTTCGTAGATTTCTAATACCTGTTTAATTTGAAGTAAAAGAAATTTGCCAACTTTTATGTATTGAAATAAAGTTACTATGACTCTTCAGAGCGTTTAATTACCGTCGCTCTGGCTGGAACGCCGTATGTCTGCAGCGAGTTATGAACACCGACTCTCTTTGACGAGTTACCGCAAAATTTTAAGTTCCTTTTAGCTTGTTTTGCGCGTAGTAACAACATTATGAAGTAAATTTTTGTTGTGTATGAAATTTGCTGTCTTTTTTTTCTTAGCCTTGAAAGAAGAAGCTGTATTTAAATCCGCAGAAGTGAATAAAATATGGACGAACATGAATCCGTAGGGTTTGGGCCACTTGAGATAATTTTCAATTCCGCCTGGCATGACGGACGACCGAGAGGTGCCGGAACTGGTGTTTTGTTGGGTATTTAACTCCTCGTAAATTTCTAAATTCTTTATTTGAAACGCTTTGTCCATAAGCTGTAATTTTTGGCTTGTGTGTTGGTTCTTTTTGACATTCTGTACTTCCTCGGGACGAATGGACTGAATAAAGGAAACCCTAAGCCATAGAATATTTTGATACCAATTTCCAAATTCAAAATTTCAATCTATTGTGTCACTGGCAGTGTAGTTAGTTTTAACGCTCTAGAACAGTTCCCCTCCCCTTTTTTTTCTCCCGGACCCCCTTTTGGCTTCGCAAAATAACCACGTTAATTAAAATGACTGTCGCTCGCGTCGTCGGTACAAGATGTTCCTTAATTAGATATTCTAACAGTCATAAGAAATAAACATATCGTGAATTAAAGAAGATTAGTAAATATTATTTCTTTAATTAAAAAGTAAAATTTATAGTAGCCATTAAGGAAACGTATCCACGGATTCCCTAGAACTGGTCTCGAATCCCTTGAGACCCGCTGGGCACACTTTGGGAACCAGTGCTCTGAAATATTACGTAAGCCACATGGGTCTCATACACCTGGCCACGGTCCAAACTGAGGCATCGTAGGGCTCCATGAAGCATGCTTGTTCGCCGCTACACTACTGGCGTGTTTATCGTCTCGGTCCTGCCATGGTTCAAGCAGTCACTTGTCGACCATTTATCGAGGAGAACCACTTTAAATTCAAGTGCAGTCCATGTGAGATTTGTGGCTGCAAGTGTGGCAATGGGGCAGGTTTCTACTGGAGTACGTAGGTTTTCCTCTGTTAGTATCATTCCATCATTCCTGTACATTCATTTATTCATTCATTTATTCATTCATTCATTCATTCATTCATTCATCACAGGCGCTACATAACCTCCACAATTGACAGCATCCATACACAACACACCCATGTTGATATTCTACTCCACTCGCATTCTGACATGTGAGAAAGCAATACACAAGACACATTAAAACCAAAGCAAGTACCTTATAAGATTATTAGCTTTTGGTGTTGTTTTCTTTTTTAAGAAATAAATGAATATAATCATGCTGTTAACTTTCTGTTTACAGTTACAAAATTTTACAAAATAGCAAGGGTTCACGAGTCATACCTAAAGTATCCAAATTAAGATGAAGGGTTGTTATCCCTACGTTAATCCCTTTTTTTTTCTATCCGCCTTTCCACTTGAATAAGAGAAAGCAGGAATTATTTATGGTCTCTTTGAGAAAACTACATAAAGGTTATTTTAAATAATTAGCACATTATAAATTTTCTACACTATATACCACCTAGACTAGGGGTCGCAAATAAGCAGCCCGTGGGGTGCATATGGACCCGTCACTAGCCTTATTTTGATTGTAAAATGTGGCCCGGCTGAGTGCCAGTAAAATTGATGATTTGAACAATTGAAAGCAAGAGGCTCAAAGTAATGCGCTGTTCATGGATGGAAACAAACAAAGTACACCAGTAAAGCGTTAACAGCTCATAAAGTTTAAAATAAAAAGAGAATATAACAGTTATATTATTAAAAATGTGAAATATGAAAACAGGATTGTTTTATTTTAGTGACAAAGCTGCCAACTACTTACCCCTGAAAAATGACTTGCGGCCCGCCTTAATTTAAAAAATTGCCCTTTTGGGCCTCCTATGATTGGAGTTTGGGGCCCCTGATCTGGAAGAATAATAATGTCCGAAGTACTATAAGTTAAAAAAAATTAAGAAATATCCGAAGGACGTAACGTTTCTGGCGCGTCTTTTGTTTTATTGTCTCTAGATTTTGAAATCGTAAATCATTTGAAAAAAAATATTGAAAATTCGAGTTTTTTAAATTTGTTTTTTTTTGAGTTCTACACGACATATTTTATACGATTTCTCCGTATTTTAGCAACAGATTTACAGTTGAGCAGAATCTATAACTCATAAATGTCAAAGACCATTAATGGGGAGATTTAAAATCCCTAAAATTCGAATGATATGGTTTAGATGTGCAACTATGTCTTCGACCTCAGCCGGTACCTCACACAGAAAACAGTTTGTATCAGTGATAAAGACCATTGTACACGTTGTATTTCAAATCTATTGAATTGTCCATATAAAGTGTCTGATGCTTTTGTACGTTTTTAAACAAAACCCGGTATTAGTCGACAAATTTTAGTAAAATTCATGGGTGTGGGGTTTTATAAATGTTCATCTGCTAGGAGTAGTGCTTTTTTGAGTCTCACAGAAGGACAAAAGCACTTGATAAGTTTAACAGTCACTTTCCTAAACTGCTTTGAGAAAGCTTCTAAAAACGCGGAATTTAGTATTTGTCTACAGACACGTATCACGTATCACGTATCCCTACTCGCGTAGACCTTACCAAGTCGCGTGGGGGACTTTAGATATCAGTAATATCTGTGAATTCCTGAACGCGACGAGTTCCTCGGTGAGGTCATTCTGTGCAGCGTTTGTTTTGAGTTGGAAATCAGTCAATGACCGACCTAGAGCAAGTGGTTCTGCCACATCGCTAGACGGAAGAACAAGTGGCAAACTCAAGAGAATGATGAATGAACGAACTCAGGCTACAGTGATGACTCAGCTTAGGCCATGCCATTATATTAGTGCATTCTTTACATGCAATGAATAGAATGAGAGCTTAATGTGGATGTTGAGACTGATCACTGTTTCGCCTATCAAATCTCTAGTCGCACGCCTGCTTCGAGTTTCGAAAGTACCGAGTTCAAATCTGGATCCAGAGACCAGGTATCCTGAGTGTTTGTTCAGTGCGTGCAGGCAAACCGCAGAATAATATCTTCGATTAAGTCTTGACCCTCACCTCTATTTCCTTTCAAGTTCAGAACCCATTTAACTAACAGAAGAGAGAAAGTTGAAGTAAAGTCACCACATAAAAGCATTTTTTTCTTTCATTTGGTTAAAATGAAACATGGAATTCACCAAGGATCAATTCCAGGGCCTCTATTGATCATAATATGCACAAATGAATTTCTGCTGAGACTAAAGTCTGTATCAGAATTAATATTATTTCTGTAGACAATTGGGTCTTAATTCCAAGCAGAAATTTCGAAGATATATCTTCAGTCTCAAATTATTTCTCTTTAATATTATTAAATGGTTTGCTCCCATTAAGTTTTAAATTTATATAAAACGAATATAGTGAAATTTATAATAAAGAATTAAGCACACTCTACCTTAAACGTTACTTATAAAGCAAGTATATAGAAGAGGGGTAAATACTAAATTTTTTGGTTCACAAAATAATAACAACGTAAATTAGAAGAACCATATTGAGGAAATGACTCGTAAGTAAAGAGGATCATGTTATGCCGTTAGGTTCTTGGACCATATCAGTAACATTAACACTGACAATTAAATTTCCGGTGCGTACTTTCATTCTGTTTCCAAATATGGAAAGGTTTTGGGGGTGTAACTCTTCCAACAGTGGGAAGATTTTCACTCTAAAAAAGAAAATAATCAGAATTACGGCAGAAGTAGAAACCACAACCTCGGGTAGAAATCTTTTAAACAACTAGAGATTTAACTGTTCTTGCCAAAATGTACTTTCATTAATGAATTTAATAACTAATAACCAGGAAATTTTTCAAACAAATTCATCTATACACAGAATTAAAACAAGGAAAAAGCATAATCTTAATAGAGAAAATGCTAACCAATCTTTTTTTAATATATTTTATGCTAGCACCAAAATTTTCAACAGTTTACCACGTAGTCTGACAGTCGTTAAGAATGAACAGGCAAAATATAAAGTGGTCTTAAGAAAATACATAAACAGACACTGCATTTACTGTGTATGTGAATTTGTGATGTGTAAAGATGCTCTATAACACTGTTTTGTAAAATGTGTGTAATATTTTACACCGTAAAAATTATAAAAAT
>Ga0131853_10027654_pt1 | contig 10171 bp, 7 predicted proteins | sample TergutLab28metaG_FD_92764 | JGI IMG/M metagenome (GOLD analysis project Ga0131853, IMG submission 92764) | Labiotermes labralis P1 segment gut microbial communities from Petit-Saut dam, French Guiana - Lab288 P1 (version 2) (version 2) | ecosystem: Host-associated > Arthropoda: Insects >... | reverse complement strand
TATATATATATATATGTGTGTATCCTGACATGAAAAGAAATAAATCAAAAGAAGGTATGTACTTAATCATTGTCTCTTGGTAAATAACTCTTTGTAGATAAAGAATAAGTCTAAGTAATTTCCGTTTTAAAATTACTTAATAAACCCAACAAACCCACATCTATAAAATACCTTTTATCACACATTACTAACAGCCAACATGTGCCAACATGTTTCGAAACATTTTAACTGTTAGTAATATTTTATATTTTACACATGTGCATTTGTTGGCTTTATTATATAAACGTAAATATTCCTCTAATGCACTGGAATGGAACATATGTATTTCATTTCTCATAACATGTTTACGTTAAATCTTTAGGCAAAATACCGTGTTTATTCGTTGGGTTGCTTGTATACATCTGAAGGTAATAATAAAACCTAATTCTGTTTACAGATTTAGATTTATAAATTGTTCTATTTCTGGAGCAAGGAGGTTTCCGTTTTCCGCGAGTGCAGTCCACAGCTTCACACACACACACACTGTTTCTTTACGCTCCCTTCTAATAATATCCTCTTATCTATGCCTATGTCCCCCAAATAATCTCTTCCCCTTAGATTTCCTACTAACATCTGTAGACATTCCTCCTGTCTGTCATTCATCTTACTTGCCCTCTACACCTCACACTCTCATTCCATTACTATAAAGTATATTATGTTTGTTGTGATAAGATTAGAAATTACGAAACTCTCCAGTCACTTGTCTGGATTTGTACATACTTAGTTTATATTTATGTTTTATGAAGGAGCGTATTATACCCAGACACAAAGTATTGGATGAACTTCTTCGGTCGGTGGGTGGCCCGGGGAACTGACAGTTGCTGTGACATTCACTGCAGCAACAATAGCGTCAGAATCCGATTCTTAACCAGTGATCCGTATCGTCTTGTACAAAGCATCTTGTACGGTATTGTAAACGTTCCGTCAGTTCCCGCTCAGAGAAAGTGAAACAATTGGTGTGGGGTCTGCCGTGACAGTGCAGCATCACAGAAAGTGCCGACATCGCTGTTCTTCGTGGGCTAGTGCCAATGAATGTTCTCGGTTTAGAATTCCTGATTCGAATTTCTAAGAATGATCTTCAATATAAAACACGCCTGCATGTCCGTCTTTTTGCCTCAATCCCACGTGCGTAAAATCAAAATATAATGACTCCCATATGAGAAATATTGTTTAGAGCTAGCCAAGCATTCGAAAACCAAGTTTCGCTTAAATCGCACTTAAAAATTCAGGTCGTACCTCAAAAAGAACACGGTCGCTCTCCGTTATAAATACCAATGAATCGATCTTTATTTTGAGACTCACACTGACCACAAAAATACACTAAAAGCAGAATATCTTAATCGAACAGTGGGCTGTTTGGATGGTTAACAATGGGCCGTTAATGGTAATGGTATATTTTAATTGTGGTTCATATTCGTCCTGTATAATCACCACATTATCTGAGGTAAAAAATATTTTGTTCTCATATTTTTATACCTCATTACTTTTTTATCATGAATATAGAAAATTAGGTCTCCAACGGCCTTAAGTCCATTTCCATCTTCTTCTTTTTGTTTTTCCCTTTTTATTCACCTTCTACTTCTGCAGGTTTAATTAGATAATATATTTAGTTATTTTGTAATAGGTAAGTTATGGATGGTCTTCTTATATTTTCCTAAGCTTAAAAGAAAGTACACGGTCAAGCATAGGGCGAAATCGACCTGTTCATGCGGTTTTTTTCATAAAAGTTGACAATGTTGCTACCTTAATATGGTTTTCTACTTTTTTATTTTATTGGACGTTGAAGGTTCCTTGCTGTGTGCACAATACGTCGCCGTTTGAACCTATTTTAAGTCAGTTTAATACATCTAATATCACTCACTTTAAGTCTCAAAGATTTATTTCAATATTGACATTTTTCTCTATTCACAGATTTGCGAGTAGTATATTCTTTTCATTCTAATTTTGTATGTATTTCCTCCTCACTCACACTTTTTCTTTGTGCTTTTTTTTTAACATACTCCTTAATTTAATTATCGTGGTCACACGGTATACTGGTGGTTTTTTACATTTTTCACAATAATCTGATGTTTATTGGACCGTGCATCATTGTGATAACTGAAGAATAAAAACCAACTAGATGCCACTTTTTATTTTATTGTACTTCTTATAGGCTCAACATGTTTCGGGCACTACTATGCCCATCATCAGGAGCTCGTGACTATAATGTTGATTACCATATTAGTCGTTTCGTTCTTGGTTTGCTGTAGGTTGGAGTTTACAGCAGTAGATATAACATCACGTACGCTGAAATGTTACAGGCTGAAAATATCCCAAGCAGACTGCGATCAAGTTCCCATCACGATGAAAATGTAGTAATTAAATTCCTAACTCCCAAAACCACATTTCTGATGCGGCCGACTGGCATTGTCACATTCCCAGATTTAATAAACGGTAGCTAAATTGGACATTTAATGTGATGTTCTTTGCCGTGGACAATTCTGAGTTTCGCGTAACACCCTGTGACTTCTATAAGTCTGCGCCATGTTGGATACCGTAACAAATATATCAGGCTGCAGGGACGACTAAGAGGCTACCCACTATGGATGCAGTGGAACTCCGTATAGAAATCGTGGGTGAGTTCCTTGAATTTTGTTCATTGGTAGAGGGTTTGGTGGAGCAAACTTCGAAGAACACCAGCCAGAGTATGTCATGGAGTTAATAAACTACCATTAAATGACCGTCTGTAGAAGATCAGATGGAGAAGGAGAGAGTGAATAACTTGCCGGGGGATGATAAAGAGGATTATTCTGCGCCAGTAGAAGTGCTGATATTGCGTAATGTGCAGAAAAAGCTGAAGATTGCCCTGCTTTTCTGCAGAGCCTTGTCGGCTTTTAGGACTGTGTGTCTTTGGTGAAATGGAAAATGTGGGATGGAGTGGTTACATAAAATCAAATGTTGGTATCGAGAGGGAAAATTCGCTGCAACCAATATTCATGGAAATCTCCAGGCTTTCCTTCTTGTTTCTCAGTCTTCTTGGATGTCAACCTCTTTTGCAGATGATCTAGAGAGTCATCCAGGAAAATCAGAACTTTCATGTCGTCCTGCACCGAATATTGATTTAAACTGAATCTGATACTTATTGGACCGTGCATCATTTTGATAACTGAAGAATAAAAAACCACCTAGATGCCACTTATTATTTTATTGTACTTCTTATAGGCTCAACATATTTCGAGCACTACTATGCCTATCATCAGGAGCTCGCTACTATGATATTGATTACCACATTGGTCGTTTCGTTCTTGATTTGCTGTATGTTGGAGGTTAGGTGCGGTTAGGCTGGAGTAGTGTTCGGTCTGCAGGCTAAAGCACAACTTGTGCTTTAGCCTGTAGACCTCCAACATACAGCAAACCAAGAAGGAAACGACCAATGTGGTAATCAACATCATAGTCGTGAGCTCCTGTTGATGGAGATAGTAATGCCCGAAACATGTTGAGCCTATAAGAAGTACAATAAAATAATAAGTGGCATCTAGTTGGTTCTTTATTCTTCAGTTATTGATTTAAAGGTTGAACCTGGCCAGGTCTCTTTAATTGTCTCGTGACAGCATTACGGTACTTTTAACGAACGCTTATTCAGGTATTTGAAATTCTTTACCACGTTTCATTTTTATTACCTTTCATATTTTACAATAATATCAGTATACAAAAACTTACATAAATGTCTTTCTATATGACCCTGGAAAATAATCCATTGTTTATTATGGTGTCGTAGGATACATTCGCAAGAATTTTATTGCTCGAAGTTTTCGGAGAGCAGTAACCTCACCTGAAAGTTAGGTAAAATGGGGAGAGGAGTGTGAATGTTATTGTTCTGGTAAAAAGAGCTTCTAACGTCTTCAGTGTCAAGGAGTTGGAATTTAAAATTGTAAGAGACTCTTCACCGTGATCTGTGAAGCAACAGTTTGTAACATCCCAAAAGAAGAAAAAATTATTTGAATATGAGTTTTGAATTCAACGTAAATGATTAGGCCTCTTAACATTTATGTGCAAGGTAAAAGTTAAGAAATTTCAACTCTAAGAGTTATAGCGTACAAAATAACATTTTGGAACATGCCTCTTTTGTCGTTGTCAGATAAACTAATGATTTTGGCACTGTGTGCATTCAGCTTACACCTGCCTCTGCTAGTTTCCAAGTAATAACTATAAAAGAAATTAATTATTGTCACAAGTACATAAATGGTATACATAATTAATAAAGAATGAACTGCTTATTCTATGCAGAAGTACTCTTCTTGAGAGCCTAATAGTTCCTAAGCTGGTCAAGGATATTTTCTGTTACTTTCCATCTACTCCTGTGTTTCCAGTGCTCTGTTCCTCTCAGGTTTTCCGTCTAAATTTTGTGTGCATACCTTGCTTGTTATATGGTCCATTCCTCACACTTTCCTTGATATGACGACTGGAGTAAGACACTGTCTTTAGAAACGTAATCCATGGTTTCATTTTGTTATGCAATTTTATGTAACATTCTCTTAGGCTCTTCTTCCAAATTCTCACCTCCCTTTTCTCAACGCCGCTTAAGACGAGATATCGAAGTTTGCTTACACAAGAATATAAAATGGTCAATTGCAAGTATTTACGCTCTAGTTCTTCCTAGTCTTGAAAGTAATTACGCCAAGCTATTAATAACAATATCTTATATGTTCCTTATGTGACGGCAATTCTATGACTGGGTCGAAGAGCAATAGACTACATAATATTTACAGCACACACGATAATACTGTATAATACAAGTGCCGTAGCTGAAAGGTGTGGATCCATTGCTAGAGTCGTTATCTACAGTCTTACCTCGTTACAAAATGCAAACCTTTTAAACGAGGCTTCAGTTGAATATGAAGAAGTACAAGGAACTGTTGGCAGGGTACACGACTGTACTATACACCACATCAGTCAACTTAGGTGGTAAAAGGAGGAAGTCACCGACACGGATTGTCTTCAATAGAATGAAAAGGAAGAATGGATGAAAAGGAAAGCGAGGGGAGAAGGGGAAATAGTGTGGTTGCTACAGATACATTTGTGTTTCTTTGTTATTCGAATGTAAAAGGAACAATAGCAATGCAATGTCGGTGCCCAACATAAATGTCACACTCTACATGCCCATTAGCAGACTTTGATTATGTAAGACCCAAGGTTTATCCTTGTGCTTGGGTATTTTGTGAAAAGAGTAATGCTAATCTTTTGACTCGGTGGTAGTAACAAAGTTTTTGTTGTTGTTATGTATTGGGTTTGATATTGTGCGGTTTTAGACCACAGGATTCTCCGCGGTGCGATGAAAACCCAATTTACCGCTTCACTTGCCGTTAACATGTCTCAGTCACAAATTTTACTTCTGTGACGCACAGAAAGAGAGGTGTTGCATTGGCACCTCAGCTTGTTCTGATGATGCTGGGCTACTGATTTGTGTGTGTGTGTGTGTGTATGAGGGGTGTGGGGGGGGGGAGAATTCTTACATAAATATACTCTAAAAGAACGAAATTTAAGTTTATTTTTTAGTTATGGTTTTAATATAGAACTTCCCATTAATTTCTGAACTATAAACATAAAAGTTACACATTAAAACACTAAAATTGGTCCGACATGTATCGATCCTAAGATCATCCTCAGGGAGCTATACTTTCCTTGCTAAAGTCACAATTAAAAATAGTCACTGATTAACTTCTTTGTACTAATAGGGTGCTGTGGCAGCATGTCGTATTATGTGAAGGTATGTTGCTGAGAGTGCCGTACTGCGGGTGTGCGTCCTGTGCTTCACTGTGTGATAAGCAGCGAAGCACAGGACGCACACCCGCAGTACGGCACTCTCAGCAACATACCCTCACATAATACGACATGCTGCCACAGCACCCTATTAGTACAAAGAAGTTAATCAGTGACTATTTTAAATTGTGACTTTAGCAAGGAAAGTATAGCTCCCTGAGGATAATATTAGGATCGAAACATGTCGGAGCAATTTTAGTGTTTTAATGTGAAACTTTTATATATCAGTTGGTATACTAATTGAACAACTCAACGATATGCACGGTGCAACAATAAGGATATAAACATAAAAGTGCTGTCAAACACACCTGCATTTACAGTGTACAATGTTTTGTTTACCGAAGCTACCGTGCATTTTACAGCCCAAGAAGGACACTGTCGTTTTTACATAAGTATTTATATATTGTTATGTGTTATCTTTGACAGAGTGTAACGCAACTCACTATAAATAGTGAAATCAGATTATAGCTACTCGTTTTATTTTCTTTCCTTCTTTCTTTCCTTCTTTCTTTCTTTCTTTATTTCCTTCTTTCTTTCCTTCTTTCTTTACTTCTTTCTTTCCATCTTTCTTTCCTTCTTTATTTCCTTCTTTCTTTCCTTCTTTCTTTCCATCTTTCTTTCCTTCTTTATTTCCTTCTTTCTTTCCTTCTTTCTTTACTTCTTTCTTTCCATCTTTCTTTCCATCTTTCTTTACTTCTTTCTTTCCATCTTTCTTTCCTTCTTTCTTTACTTCTTTCTTTCCGTCTTTCTTTCCTTCTTTCTTTCCTTCTTTCTTTCCATCTTTCTTTCCTTCTTTCTTTCCTTCTTTCTTTCCATCTTTCTTTCCATCTTTCTTTCCATCTTTCTTTCCTTCTTTCTTTCCATCTTTCTTTCTTTCTTTACTTCTTTCTTTCCATCTTTCTTTCCTTCTTTCTTTCCATCTTTCTTTCCTTCTTTCTTTCCATCTTTCTTTCCTTCTTTCTTTCTTTATTATTTGTAGTGCAGATATATCGAAAGTATAATTCTTTAGTGCAAATAATTTTTTTTAAAAAAAGCAAGAATAAATGTGCCTGTGAGCTGTATGAAGCCACGTGTTGACGATCGTCTCTCCAAAACTATACTTGTGACAATAATTATAATAAATACATAATTTAGGCTTAGAGAGGGACAGGCTAAATACAAGTAAAACAGATTTAGCTTAAGGTATTAATTGTTCTGGAATTTTAAGCAGTTTATGTCGGTAATTAGTAACAGATATTTCTGGGCAGTATATCGGCACTAAATAGTTTCTTATACACACACATAGATAACCAAAACTGAATTTCTGGATGTGCTTTCGATAGAATAGTAATTTAATATTTTTATTTTCTCTGGCCAAGATCTGTATCCAATAACAAATCAGCAGTCTGCTAGTTATTTTTCAATATGAGGTACAGGTCATAGTAGTTACCGTCACCAAACATATTGCCGCCCTTTTCAAGAACCGAACAATTTGTAGTTAATGTTATGTTTATTGGACCGTGCATCATTATGATAGTTGAAGAAAAAAAGACCAACTTGGTGTCTGAAGGCTGAAGCCTGCAACACGGACACCACTCCAACCCAACCACACCGAATCTCCAACACACATCAAACCAAGAACAATACGACCAATGTGGTAATTCAACAGCAAAGTCGCAAGCTTCTGATGACGGATATATTAATGTCCGAAACATTTTGAGCGCATAAGAAGTGAAATGAAATAGCTAGTGACATCAACTTGGTCTTTTATTCTTCATTGTAGTTACTGAAATTATTTAATTTATTTGAAATATCTATTTTCAATTTCTGCCACATATGCATTCAATAAGACTGTAAACTAATTTTTTATTTTTCTTCTACCTTTCACACACCTCCTGCGAATGCTCTACACTTAGCTTTATTTCTATATAGTTATGATATGCACAGATGTATTTGTAGACCGAAAGCTGTTAATACGTTACACTTCATATCACTAAATAAAATGTCGCTATGGAATTACACTGTTCACATTCTTATAACCGCTGCTACACTTTTGGACATTTTCTGTCTTCTCAAGCGTAAAACCCCAAAACGCTTCAGAAGTCGTGTCTTCCTTTGTATTTAGATGGTGCGGAGGAAAGGGGTTGCTGCAAGGCACGTCGTAGCCGAGGGCTCCGACATACGACAGGGAAAGTTAAGGTTTGGAAATGGCACTGAATCACGCCACTAAAGTAAGATATTTAAATACACAACAGACAGTTCCCTACACCTCGCATTGCTATTCAGGCATGTGAATGTTGTGCCAGACCACCCAAATATTAATATTGGTGATGTTGAGTGACATCGTCCTGCTGTTTGTCGTCAAACAAGTGTATATTTTTCTTTCCTAACAACACAACTATATAGATCTCGTGTATTAATTTTTGTTCAGCTCTACTACATATTTCGGCTGTCTATTTCAGACATCGTCAGGTAAGAATATTGGTTCCCAATCAAGGTCTCTCCCCCTTTTCTACTCCTTTTATGAACCAGTTTTTCTACTTGATAATGGCTGAAATAGGCGAAACATGCAGTAGAATTGAATAAAAATCAACACACAAGATCTATATAATTGTGTTGGTCGACAATACAAATTAGCACTTGATTAATACTGTTAGCTGCCAATATTACACTAACTTGTCCCCAAAATGGGACTGCGTCTTCTCCCACGTAGTGAATCCTTTACCGCGAAACTTTCTGCTTTGTACAAACATATTTCTCGCACTTTTTGGCAAGAGTGTGGTGTGGGAGTAGGCTACTTGCAGGTATGCCTCTATCGTGTAACTGAATCAACACTTATTTTAAGCAGTTTATTTGCTCTAACTATATCCACTTTATCAACAATATTGAAATAAAATTTCTACTTATTCCCCACTCTTACGTCGGGACCGCGGTAGCACAGTGGTTAAGGTGCTGTGTTACAAATCGGAAGGCCACTGGCTCGATCCCAGCTGGTGTCAGTGGATTTTTTATTGACATAAAATCCTTCCGATCGCACTATGGTCTTGGAGTGGACTTAGCCTCTAACATAAATGAGTACCAGGAGTATTTCTTGGGGGTAAAGGCAGCCGGTGCGTAAGGTTGATAACCTTACCACCATCCTGTGCCGTTGTCATGAAATCTAGGAAACTTAACTTCCTGGAACACTCTGGGCTATACCAGGCCTGTAACGGGACTGCTTTACCTTTGCTTTACCCCACTCTTACGTCAACCACGTAAAACAAATCTAATGTCTGTTCCATAAAATCTAATCAAGTTATCCAACGTCTAATACTGAGCTTAAAACCTTCAGATTTATAAGGAACCGATTTCACACCAACCAACGCTACAACACTAACCCTAAGTCTCAGATATTAAAAATATATTCTACTTTGGACTGAGGCCAGTATCGTTGGTCAGTCTGGTGCATGCAGTTGACTTTCTGTTTCTGGCCTTGTAGAGAACTCTCCGAAACATGTCGAGCCAAATAATACATCAATAAAATTACCTTGTTGCATCAAGTTGGCATTTCACATTATTTCATGAGGAAGATGCACGGTCAAACAATCCTCAAACTATAATGCCTGGAATTTTAAATATGAATTTCTTAAATTCCGAATATGTTGTTGGCATTTTAAATGACTTCACATTTATTTCCATCACAATCTGACCGTTAACAGAAAGACAGTGGAGTTTCTGGCGATGTTTGTGGAGATAGTTCAAGTATCGGTGAGATGATTCCCACGCTGCCTTAAGAACTCCGGCGTGCCAGCACAGCGGCTCCAATCGCGTTTCACGCCGTGCCGCAATGCGCTGTTCTGCTAGACGGAGGAAAAGCTCCAGTTCGAGCTAACTTGCAGAGGTGTCTCCACGTTGCTCAAATAAATGCAAACAGGTAATAACGTGCAGCGAAATGTGAGATCTGTGCAAATAAAACGGAATCATGAGCTAACTGGCAGAGTAGTCTGTTACATCGTGAAGTATTTACTGGGCGTTTTGTAGAGTTTCAATATATTTGTCCAACTAATGCATTATATATGTTAACAATTATGTGCTTCTTATAGCACTGCTACATGTTTTGATGTTTGTACATAACCTTAGGGAGTTTCTTATTATGTATGTCAAAGTTGCGAAATTAATAAAATGGAAACAACCATTTGTATAAATATTTCCATTTTATTAATTTTGTAACTCAGCCTACATTATAAGGAACTCCCTGAGAATGATGTATGAACATCTAAACATGTAGCAGTGCTATAAGAAACACATAATTGTTAGCACAGATTGTGCATTTCTTTAGAGAAGTGTAATAAAATAATCTGCTACATATTAAACC
>Ga0131853_10027652_pt1 | contig 10172 bp, 12 predicted proteins | sample TergutLab28metaG_FD_92764 | JGI IMG/M metagenome (GOLD analysis project Ga0131853, IMG submission 92764) | Labiotermes labralis P1 segment gut microbial communities from Petit-Saut dam, French Guiana - Lab288 P1 (version 2) (version 2) | ecosystem: Host-associated > Arthropoda: Insects >... | reverse complement strand
TATGTGTATTTGTTGTACTGTGTGTATTGCTGTTTTTACTTTAGATGCCGGACTGCTGGCTAGAAGTCAGTATTCGGAAGGTCCTGCGACCGGCCACCTCGACACAGGTTTCTCTTGGTTTCCTTGTGTCTATAAGCAAGTGCTGAGATGGTTCCCAACATTCCAAGTTGTCACTACATGCTTCTCATGTAGCCCTCCAGACGTAAATTCAGTACTAACCTATTTCATATTTTGTGTACATGTAAAATAACCACTGCCATCGGGTAAGAACCCAACTGCAGTTAATAAATATTATTATTATTATTAAAAGCTACAGTCTAATACATTTGGGCCTAAACAGCTGATATTTCTGTTGTGTCAGCTTCTGTGTCTGTATATTGTGGGTCTGGGCTGTGAACAGTGGTGACATCTGTGTCTGCGCCAAGCTGTTGGAAACACATCAAAAGCCACTGCTAAAATATCAGCGGTGTGAAACAGTGACAGACGGTTGGCAGTGTGGGGGGGATCTGTGGAGATAGCGAGAAGTTACACACACGTGACGACATGCTGAATGGCGCTAACAGCAGAGCCACAAACAGCGAGCAGCTAAGCCATGTGCTGTATTCATTTGTGCAGACGGAGGTCTTTGTAAGCTCTTGTGTCAATTACGTAGCAACTGAGAAGGAAATGCAGTGTCGCGGCGTCGGCGGAACTGAATGTTGAAATTAACTGAACTGCTGTCGGTATTTGTCAGTGCGACAGAGCAATAGCCTCATTTGTGCACCAATAGTGAAGGGGAAAGATGATATTAGGCAAAATTATTGCTTATGTTAAAGGTCCAGGCGTTTTGGAATGTTATTATGTCGAATGGCGTGCAGTTCCCGACGTTTCGAAAGTCTACAGTACAGTCGGTTGATGAAGACTGTAAATCCGCCACTGGACTGAATACCCTTAAGTATAAACGCCACAACCTTACCTCAACTCACATCACCCGCCACAACAAAAGCCCTAGTCATTGCTCCTGTCAGAACCGCACACCTGAAATAACATAACACTTTGAGCAGTGGCACCTGTCTGTCCGACACACTTAATATTCAGAAGTGTCCGAAACGTCGGTTTCCAGCTTGGCTCTTTAAAATGACTAGTAAGTTTGAAGGAAACGAGTAGACCCGGAATTTAATACGAGTGGTCCATAGTGAGAAGGTTTAACATTGGACTGACAACACACCGGACAGCAGGACACCTGTTGGACGCCACGTAGTGAAAGTAACAAGTGGAAGTGACGTAGGAATGCGTGTTCGTGTCCCGCCACCAGACGGCAGTAACAAAACACGTGTTAAAGCAGATAAACAAATGTTTTAAAAAACGTGGCAGAATTTTAAAATTTTGGAAGGGAAAGCAACGATCCGTACTAAGTTCTGCTGACGAAGTTAAGCACTTTCACCAAGCACAATTTACTGGTTACAGGCCAGAGTAACGTATTCTGTGGCAGAAACTAAAGTCTGCAGAACGTGAAAGTTATTTCCTAACATGCAGAGGAAACCCCTTTAGTGTCACTGAGGCATCTGCACACAAAACGGAGACAGCATCACGAGAAAATCTTACATTTCTTAAGAAAGATCTTTCTTCGGGCTGGACGGTCGGGGGATCGAATTCCGGTGGGGGCGAGATTTTCCGCTCCGGTCCAGACTGGCCCTGGGGCCCACCAAGCCTCCTATAAAATGGGTATCGGTTCTTTTTCCCGGGGTAAAGCGGCCGGAGCGTGACGTTCACCATACATCGCCATATATAGCAGACGTTAAAGAAAGATTAGTGCTTTAATACAATTTCTCACTGGGCCTTCATGACATGTTAGAGAATGAAATTTTTATAATCTGTTCTTAATCAAATACTGTTACTGCGATAAACGGATGGAGCGATATGTAGGCAATAAACAGAACGGAAAGGGGGAGATGGGCACAGAGAGTGACTGGATGACTGGCCATGGAACACTGGAGTGTAATAAGGCAATAAGATCAGCACACATGGTACTGCATCTGGCGGCATTGACCAGCAGAGCTACCGAGCTACCACACACTAGCGCTTCTGTCGGTGTGTGTCTGTACTACCTACTGTCACTGTACTCTGATATTGCAGCACGAGGGCTCTTCCCAGTTCATTTTGCTGTACACATGTTCAAGAACACGAACGGTAAATAGCTGGCGGTAACCGAATTTCGTTCGCGCGAAACATCCAACCGAAGAATGCCCGCGACCATTTGAGCGCCTCGTGACGTCATCTGGACCGTCGGTACGAACGGGTGCATGTGAATGTGAAGACGACAGAGCTACCGTGATCGGACACAGGACAAAGGAGACACTGTGTGTAGAAAGTTGCAACTGCAGACAGCAACGCTATATTGAGCGTGCTGCGAGTGAAGTAACTGAATTGACAAAATGATTGTCTATATACAGCTTAATCACTTAGAAAGTTTATCAGTAAATAACTTATTTTCCTGTCGTCACTCTAAACTTCAGAAATGGCCATATACAGCCCAATATACAGTCATATACAGCCCAATACACAGCCATATACAGCCAAATATACAGCCATATACAGCCCAATACACAGCCATATACACAGCCATATACAGCCCAATACACAGCAATATACAGCCCAATATACAGTCATATACAGCCCAATATACAGTCATATACAGCCCAATACACAGCCATATACAGCCCAATATAGACATATACAGCCCAATACACAACCATATACAGCCCAATACACAGCCATATACAGCCCAATATACAGTCATATACAGCCCAATACACAGCCATATACAGCCCAATATACCGCCATATACAGCCCAATACACAGCCATATACAGCCCAATATACAGTCATATACAGCCCAATAACTGACACGACCTTCAAAACCTACTATCGTATTGAGACACACATTAACGGAATGACACTCAATGCACACTCATTCAGCCACACGCAATTTCCAGTGTTTCAATTAAAGAGACTAACTTTCCCTATAAAATCAGTGCTGCACTGCTACAATGTAATAATTCCTATTATTAAACATTGGGGTACAAATACATTAACCACAAAACATTCTCAGAATATCTGCCCTTGTGCAGTTCTGTACTTTCTGGTGACGGCTGGCTTCAGTTCGACGGTCGCCGTCTGACGCCTAAAAAAAGGCTGCTGCAGTGTCGTCGCGGTGGTAATTATGATCGCCTCTGACACCTCGGAACACGTCGGCCGGACGGACGCACGCCCGACCGCAACTGCAGTAACGGCGACTCTTGTCGGACTGCCTTGCAGTAACTGGTACTGCCGTCTGGTAACTGGCAACTGACATTTAGAGCAAATTCACACATGCACACCTGTACTCATGCACACGTGTCACGATCGTACCGTCCGGTATTCAGCGCAAGTGTTACAATTGCATATCAACATATGTTAAAGCAGAATTGCTGGGAAAAAGTCGACAGAATGCTACGACGCGTTTGGTGCAGACGAGTTTTGGGTCTGGGATTGCGAGGGACCGAGAAATGCTGCCGACTGTCGAGTTTAGTGGGCGCAGTGATTGGTGTGAGAGTGGAGACAATTACATCACTTTCAGCTTTAACACGTATTTTCTTCTAGAAGCCGAGACAGCGCAGACCTGGAGAACGATGCTTCGAATCCCGTCAAATAAAATGGATTTTTCTCATTTTTTAAATTTCCAGACTGATACTTGGACCAAACTGGCTGTGACGTAAAGCTGACCTCTCACTTTCATCTATTGACGAAGTTAAGAATGAAGAGAGCCATAACTCCTGTATCACCGTATACCTTTCTGACGTGCAACTTTATACCTTCGTTGTCGAAGGGGAAAGGGGGGGGGGGTTGTGCAGTGCAAAATGGCGGTGACTGTTCTGTCACTGTCCGATGACTGTGTACCAAACTGGGCAGAAACCAGAGCCGGTCTGGAGCGGGAGAAGAAGGGAAGATTAACTGCCCCTGATAGGCGTTGGACTGCAGACGGCAAGATCTATATTCATCATCCTGAGTTATTGTAGCCTAGCAGCAGGAGGAGAAAACTGCAGCCTTACTGGCAATATGCGAATTAAATATAGGAGACACAGCAGTGCTAAATGTTGGTTGGGTAAAGACGGACGCAGCAGCGCTAAAGATTGGTTGGGTAAAGACGGAAGCAGCTGTGCTAAATGTTGGTTGGGTAAAGACGGACGCAGCAGCGCTAAAGATTGGTTGGGTAAAGACGGAAGCAGCTGTGCTAAATGTTGGTTTGGTAAAGACGGACGCAGCAGCGCTAAAGGTTGGTTGGGTAAAGACGGACGCAGCAGTGATGAAGGTTGGTTGGGTAAAGAAGGACGCAGCAGTGCTAAGCGTTGGTCGGTAAAGACGGACGCAGCAGTGATGAAGGTTGGTTGGGTAAAGACGGACGCAGCAGTGATGAAGGTTGGTTGGGTAAAGACGGACGCAGCAGTGCTAAGCGTTGGTCGGTATAGACGGACGCAGCAGTCATGACGGTTGGTTGTGTAAAGACGGACGCAGCAGTGATGGAGGTTGGTTGGGTAAAGACGGACGCAGCAGTGATGAAGGTTGGTTGGTAAAGACGGATGAAGCAGTGATAAAGGTTGGTTGGTAAAGACGGACGCAGCAGTGATAAAGGTTGGTTTGGTAAAGACGGACACAGCAGTCCCCACACTCACGCCTTCTGGCATGTTACTCCGAGTAACAGAGCTAGTGGTTCCCAACGTTTCGAAGGATTCACTGCCTTCGTCTTCAAGGCTTGAGGGTACAAACCCTTGAAGACGATATTAAAACAGAAGATAACAAGACGCTATGCCCCAAACACGCAGGCTCCACATAGTACTGTTTATCGTTCCTTTTTATCTCCTTTTGTGCTGCAGATAGCAGAACAGTGCAAGACGGAGTGACAAAGGGAAGGAAAGTGATAAATGTTGGGGAATTAAACTGGGGCCGGAGTACGTGTAACGTGCTGTACTGGGAGTGGGGGTGGGGGATTTGTGATTGGGGTGCTAAGGGGAGGAGCGGGGGTGGGTGTATCCGCTGTGTTGTAATGAGCAGAGCGGTCTCACATACTTGTACAGAGTTGCGAGGTGCAAAGGTGGAGAGAGAGAGAGAGAGAGAGAGAGATAGAGAGAGAGAGATTTGTGAAGAGCAAGTTGCTAATTAAAATGAGGATCGGCTGCAGCGAGTTGGTGCAGAGCGGAGACAATCGGGAGAGTTTTGGAGCAAGTTTCGTTGTGAGATGGGGAATCGAACAAGAAAAAACAGCGATGGGAGAAAAGAGCAGAGTTGATGTGGTTGTCGTAATGAGGGTAGCTGAAGACAACAACAAGTGCAGTGAATGGAGGCCCAGCCACTGCCCTGCCCTGCTGGAGGTATACAGCACAGGGGCATCGTGTTCATCATGACGTCACGGAGATACCACTTGAGCCACGTGCGTACAGCTTCACTAGACGTCCAGATGGAGCGCTGTACCTTACCAGTCTTGTGACCGCGTGACGTACTCTTATAACAGTAACCAGATGTGTGACGTAACAGCCTTCCATGTTACAACTTCAATGTAAAGAAAGGAGCCAGAAATTTGATTTTTGTGCGCTGTAGCAGGATTTGGGGTGTACTGCATGCTGCTGTTTGTATGGAGTGTGTTAGTGTACTGCATGATGCTGTTTGTACGGTGTGTGTTAGTGTACTGCATGCTGCTGTTTGTACGGTGTGTGTTAGTGTACTGCATGCTGCTGTTTGTATGGAGTGTGTTAGTGTACTGCATGCTGCTGTTTGTATGGAGTGTGTTAGTGTCGCGTGTTTAATGTGTGTTACCTGAGGTATTACATGTATGTTACGTGAGGTATTATGTGTGTGTTACGTTACGTTACGCTAGGTAAGCCAGTTCATCTTTGCATTAAACTTCATTTTGACAGATACTTCGGCTAATATTTGAACAAAAAGAAGAACAGTTTGTGTTTAAGCCAGCCCACTACCACTAATTCTTCCAAAGCACTCATTTTAATATTATCACAGCACATTACCAATTCTGCAGCACGTAACCCGCAGTTACTACGAAACCTCTCAGCTGCTACACCCTCCTTTACCGTCACTTTCCCGATGTTCTAGACAACCACTCCGCACTCTCCTTCCACAAGTTTCATCATCCAAAATAATCTGTGTGATAGATATTATTTCTATGATCAGAATGTCCCACAGAGTTTTAACTTTAATTAGTTTTTGCAAAGCTCAAACTGCTTTTGTGTTAAGATAATCTCCAACGTAAAGCGTTCTTGCAGAAAGCGCGATGAAAGCAATTTAGTAAATGGGGCGCGGGGGGGGGGGGCGGAGGGACGTCAAGACAACATCAAATTCAGCGTCTCCCTCAGTCGAACGGCTGATAGCGCTATAATCACTTATTACGAATCGGCAAAGGAGCCGGCTGCTTTCTGTTCTGTATCAGCCCGCCCCCACACCCTTATTCATCCAGACGTACTTTGGAAATCCAGCGACACTCGCGTCAGCAGGAAATGTAACTGCATTCAGTCTTAATGGCCTTTGCACTTCCAGAGCTGATTACAGCGTGTCTCTGCAGCTAACTCCAAGGACAGGCTAATGTACTAAGCACTTTGCTAAGTCACTGCCTCCACGAACTGCCTGCAAACTTCTCTACGATGCCAACTGCTGCTGTTGGTGTTGCCTTGCACACGGGAACATTAGCCCTCTAATGACGTGCTGGTAAGTATACGTACCGCCAGTATGATTCTGTACCTTGCACAACGTACTTGAATTCTCACGACGCAATTAACGGCGACTGTGTCACAACACAGTATCAACTGACTGACAGCAGTGTTCTCTGTGCGGTACGAACTTAATCTAGTTGATTTAAGTGATCAAGAGCTTACTGCGCTTTAGAAGAGCCAGCTGATAACGAAATAACTTATTTACGTCGCAAATACCTGGGGTTTCCGTTTAATCTAAATAACAAGATAAAAGTGCAATTTAACTGGGAAGTAAATGTGCTTTTTTAAAGTGCACCTTCCCAATATAAACAAATTGCTTGTTGCAATTTTCTTTCCCTCATTAGTCCTAGCAAGGAGCAACGTTAGGCAGCCCACAATACAGACAGCACATCCTTACAGTTCTGCATCTTCCCAGTGTTTACACATTTACATTACTGTCACTACAGGGGGCGCTTGACAGCTGTTTTGTTCCAAGCTTCGTGTAAAGAGGGGCTTAAACTGGACCGATAAAGAACAGAGTGTGTTTACTGTCCGCCAGGTGGCAGGCTGAGCTGCTGCAAGTATGGACATGCGCACTGACTGTGGGAACGACAGTTGAGTGCACGCAGCAGCACACGCAAAACGGCGCATTCTGTGGTGGAGTGGAACAAAGAATCAATTAGAAAGAAATGATGTCCAATTTGTAAAGCAACTTTAATGACTGTGGAGTGCAAATGTGACATTAAGTAGTGTGGCTGTGTGACAGACAGACACCCAAGCAAGACAGTACTGTGTACAGTTTCTTGTAATTGTTTTTTTTACAATCATTAATTCACTCACGCTTTCAACCCAGTCCTTCACTTCTCATCACTTACTACTCCTATAAACCTTTCCCAAAAAGACTCGTCCCCCCCCCATTCCCTATACTGTACTTCACTTCAGCTCATTCCACTTCACTTTGCTTCTTTCACTTCATTTCACTTCGCTACACTTCACATTAGATAACTTTTCACTTCACTTTTGACTTTTCACTTCACTGTAGACTTTTCACTTCACTTTTGACTTTTCACTTCACTAGACTCCGCTTCTCTACACTTTTCGATGATTTCCAGCACACTTTACTTCCTTTTAATTCCACTCAATTATCACTTTCTTTACCCTCTTTTTAAAAGTGATTGGTTTGCAGGGGAGAATTCCTAACACTTATGCCGGTAACTGGTTCCAGTGTTGGATGGTCCTATTTACAAAAGAATATTTCACTATATCCGTCCTTTGCCTCCTACTCCTAATTTTCCTTTCATGATCTACCCTGCTCAGATAGTGTGGCCGTTCTAATCTGTCACCAATAGGCTTCCACGCGCCTTCCCCAGAGTACGCTTTGAAGACGATAAAGTCAAGATGGAAACAATGGGTGGGGAATGTAGCACGTATGGGGCATAAGAGAAATGCCTACAGGACTCTGGTTGAGAAACATGAAGGAAAAAGACCAGTTGGAAGACAGAAGCGTAGATGGAAACACAGTATTTGAACGGATCTTGAAGAAACAGGATGAGACGAAGCGGAAAGGATTGTTGTGGTTGTGGACAGGGACAGATTGCGGGCACTTGTGATTGCGGTAATGAACCTTCGGTTTGTATAAAGTGCGGGGAATTTCTTGGTTAGTTGAGGACAGGTTAGATCCTGAACAAGGACTCTGCTCCAAGGAGTTAAAAGGTAGTTAGTCAGTCAGTCAGTTACATAGTTAGTCAGTACTGTGTGTTCCATGTCCCAGATACATACCGATGCAGCAATATCGGAACAAGCAATTCGCACAGCACCAACTGGACGGCGGTCTGCCGTCCGGTGCAGAACTACAGCAACTTTTGTCTGAAGCTCACATTTGTTTTTCTGTTGGAACAAAACAACAGACAGTAAGCACAGTCCGTTTGTACGTCAAACACTCCAGTCTGAACCGCACACATTTCGCCTGGAAACAAATGAACTTCATATCAGTAAAGTAAGTATCAAATGTTGTGCCAGTTTCAGATGCCAGCGCTGACATTGCTACGGAGCTGCGCCGTCAGCAGACAGCTGACAGTGCCCGGGTTCTCGTGTCAGCAACCGGACGGCGGTTCGTAGTTGGACGTCACTATACACAAAACGCCATTTTGAGAGGTCCGGGGGCACAGCTGAGCTGACAAAGTGCAGGGCAGAACTTTGTTAAAGGCCACAGGGACTTGTAAGTTACGAAAATGCAGGGCGAGACTGTCGGCATGGCACCAAACAAATAGCAGGCTGACAAACTTTCAAGTTAAGAGTGATTAAGTCTGTCGGAACGGAACTGCTATTGTATTTGCAAGCTGCTGATTTCTGCCATTTGTCTGTACAAACAAACAGATAAACAGACTACTTAAGAGAGTTCCCTGCACCAGTTATGTCTGTTCAAACAGCAGCATCAGTGAAAATGTAATGGAAATTCTGTAGACAGACCTTTTGGCACGTCAATTATAGCAAGGCAGGCAATGTACGTATGACGTAACATCGAGGCGCGTTCGCGTAACCAAAGCTGCCGTGGAAAATCAATAAGTATTACAAATTCTAAGTGTGTGTAGCCTTAGTTATCCACCATGCAGAGCGCATGCACCGTGTTATATTGCCATATGTGGCCTGCCCCGCTCAATCAGGTTTTCCCACATTATCTGGTAAACGGCACGAATTTTGAGATACAGTTAATGAACACAAAATGTGTGTTTGAATGTGTGACACACTTCTCATTGTAAGCAGATTTCAGCCACGTATTGTCACACACACCACAGTCACACTCTCGCACCACACACACCAAACACGCACGCACACACACACACACACACGTCTTCATGTCAGGTGCCCCTATTCGTGTCAGATATGGAACTTGAATTTTCTCGGCAGGTTTTCAACAAAACTACAAATACCAAATTTCACTTAAATCCCACAAATGGAAGTCGAGTTGTTTCACGCGGACAGACAGACGGACAGAAACGACGTATTTCACAGTCCCTTTTCGCAGTTTTGCGAAAGGGCCTAAAATTATCAGTGCTGACAAAAGCTGGCAGACAGACATATAAAACATACTGAATGTAACGCGCAGCAATGCTAATAGCGGAATACCCTGTTAATTAACGGTGCTGTTACTGTATTTGCAGCATGGGGTGGAACTGTGGCATGAACTGGCAAGCATCAGGAAGGCAATTGTCAAAATTGAAGCAATATCACGAAATTTGCCGGCAGGACCTGGAGAGAGGCAGAAAGCTGTTGTTCCGGCCAACACTTGAACGGGTGTCAGCCGATTTCAAGTCCCGAGTGTTAGTGTTATGCTAGGCCGCTCTGTGAGCGCTGTGAACAGACATATGTCCTAACGTCAGGCCGCTCTGTGAGCGCTGTGAACAGACATATGTCCTAACGTCAGTCCGCTCTGTGAGCGCTGTGAACAGACATATGT